>Ga0182745_1000141_pt1 | contig 100250 bp, 78 predicted proteins | sample eDN3rd30CKraftBY_FD_128523 | JGI IMG/M metagenome (GOLD analysis project Ga0182745, IMG submission 128523) | Enriched backyard soil microbial communities from Emeryville, California, USA - eDNA 3rd pass 30_C Kraft BY (version 2) (version 2) | ecosystem: Environmental > Terrestrial > Soil >...
CGTATTGAAGACAACCTGACTCACAACTCTCTCCTCTTTCAGAGAGAAGAAAAGCAGACATTGAGTGGCCAAGCTGGAGCTTGGCGTCGAGTGTGTTCCCAAGCCAGAGCTTGGGAACAAGGGGAATTAACTTCATTTGGCTAAAGTGTTACGGAATTAGGAATTAGGTGGGGTTTGTCTTTGCTAACTCCTATCTCCTGATTCCTAACCCCTCTTTTATGTCTCGTCTTCTTCGGGATGGTCATCATCGAGAAGGTCGTGTTCTTTGACCTTGGTTTTCTTTGACGGATCGCTTCCGGACAGAGATTGCGGCGAACGGGACTTGCCCCCCAGCGGGGTTCGCCACTGTTTGACCTGTTGTTCAAAATCTTCTTTGGTCATCGGAAGGATCTTTCCGTCGAGATCGGCTTCCATCCCGGGACGACCTCCTTCGTCTGGATGCGCGGCAGCCAGGACTTCCCGTTCAAGTGAGCGTAACCAGTCCGGGACATCAATGCCGGATCCCCAGGAATCTTCCAGGTATTCGTCCACTTCTTCCCGGAGCCGTTCAAACGTCGCCGAGGAGGTGTTCTCTGCTGTTCGGGCGTCGGCGATCGATTTCGAGACAAGCGCCAGAATCCGATTCACCGCCAGCGGTTTGACGAACCGTTCTTTCAGGTGATCCGTAATCGTCGGCATTCTCATGCCGTAACGGCGCTGCAGTTTCTGCAGGTCGGAAATGTGTTGATCGGCCAGTTCCGAAGTCTGGATTTCGAACGCCGCTTCACTTAATTCTGCGGCTTCAAGGAGCCCGTTTCGAACCAGCACTTCATGGACGATGATTTGCGGGGTCAGGTTCCAGAAATCACGGTCGTACATCGCTTCCAGTCGAAGGAAGTCGAGCAGACTGTAAATCATCTCGCCATAGTCGGATTGCGTCGTCGTTGTATTGTATTCGAGGAACCGGTCGAACCGGTCGACAATGATCGAATAGACCTGTTCCAGACACCATTCGGCATCCTCACGATCGATGACACCGGAGTCGAGATCATCGAGCAGGCGGATGGGCCGGAGTGGATCCTGTTCTTCTTCGAGATAATCGAGGAACCAGTCGACACCGTTATGCAGGATCGCACGCAGGTTGCCGAGTGTCAGTTGGCTGGCATGGAACAGGTCTTGTCCATAGCGTTTGATGAACTCGCTCAGTTCCTCCCATTCCACTCCTTTACGGACGCCGTCCACAGCGGAGATACGCATCGTGCGAGAATGTTCGAGCCAGATCCAGCTATACGGTTCGAGAATGTTGGCGAGGGCTTCAATCAGGTCTTCCGTGTCGACGTTTCCGTTCGACCAGCTTTGTACGCTTTGAGTCAGAGATTCCAGTGTGCTTCGCAAGGCGATGGCATAGAGGCGGTCAAACTCGGTGATGGCCTGTCCTTTCGGACGGTACTTTCGTTCCATGCGAAACGCGGTGAGGAGTGTGTGCCAGGTTTCCCGGAGCAATCCCAGTCGAGGGAGTTCCCGTAACAGGAATCGTACGACCGATTGCAGCGCCTGTGTCCGCAGGATCTGACCGGGGTCTCCCCCGTTTTCCAATGGAACGTACAGCAACGGGTTCCGTGCCAGTCGATTGAGAAGATTCGGCAAGTGAGCCCGAATCGTCGGCACATCCCGTTGAACGACGGCACGGTAAACCTTCGCGAGTTGCCGGTCCTGTTCAGTTCCACGCGGGACGTCGACGGTGTCAGGGATGTTTCCGTTGAGCAGGCGTTCCGCATTCCGCAGACAGATCAATGTCGTAATGACCTGATGGAGCAGGTAGAACTTCACCTGCATCTGCAGATCGTACTCGACATTGGCGTCGTGATCACCGGAAGTGGCTGAAATCTCGTGATCCCAGATCGATTCCATCAACTCGGCGAGATCGATCTGCCAGCGCTGTGTCTGTCGATGCCAGTGAGTGAATGCGTCGACCAGCGGCTGATTGAGTGTCCAGTCTTCCTTGCTTTGATGCCGTTCCGCGGCGAATCGGGCGGATGCGAGCTGCCACATCTGACCAATGGCGTTCAGGAATTTCAGGCGAGGTTCCAGCAGACGATTGATGGCTTCGAACTCGGTGTTTCGTCCTGCGGAATCTCCATCGGCGGTGTCTCCCCAGTTGCCATCAGCAGCACTGTCACGGAAGACCATATTGTCATACGCGGCCCCGAAGACATCCTCTTCTCCCCCATTTTCCGGGGAATCCTCCGATTCGGGACCACCAAACTCAAGACTCTCAGGGCTCGATTTCTGAGCCGAGTCGACGACGCCGCCGAGTCGGGGAACGCGCCACCATTCATCGGCGTTGGCTTCGAGATAGTCGAACATGCGACGAATCGCCACCAGCACGTCATTTCCGGAGACAGGGGCCTCATCGGACGAAACCAGTTTGATCCAACGAATCAGCAGCGAATAAATGGAATGCTGCGGGCATTCGACTCCCACGTCATCAATCTGGCTGAGCCATTGCATCAGCAGACCCATTGCCGCGACATGGTCTTTCCGGTGCAACAAGGCATCCACAACGAGTGCGTACGACTGCACCGACTGAAACTTCTCGACGTGATTCCGCCAGAAGGAAATGTCCCCTGCTGCTTCACCGGCACGCCGCCATTCCGTGAGTGCGTTGGAAACGTGAGTGGCCGCTTCCCAGCTATCCTGTCCGGAAACGTCGGGAAGATCTTCGATGACGTCACTTCCGAATCGATCCCACCATTCCGCGAGGGAAAGATACAGAGTGGAGACCTCTTCCTTGAGTTCGGTATGTCCCCGGGCGGCCGCTTCTCCCAGGCAGTTGGAAAAGGCATTAAACACCTGTTCCATCAGGCTGAGAAGCGTCTCGACCCGATTGTCGGGAATGGCATCTTCTCTCGATGAGAACAACGGGAACTGTCCTCCAAAGCCGAGAATGTTCCAGGGATCGACCAGCGCGCCGCACTGGACCCCGCGCCGCAGCAGGTCGGGGATCTGTTTCAGTTTTTCGAAGGCGTCTGGAACCTCTCCCCGTTCCAGTGATCGCAGTGCGGTGGAGACGAGACATTCAATCTCGGTCTCCATTCGGATAGAGGCCGCGGGAATGGCATTGGCCTGTTGACGGCTGGCTTCCGGGTAGCCCATGACCGCATACAGATGGGCCAGTTCCCGATGTTGCACCTGACGCGCTCCATGCCCGGCGAGTCGCATGTTCAGATACTGCCGCACATGACCGAAGGGTTGTTGTGCTTTTTTCTGTTCTTTCTGCAGACGTTCCCGTCGTTCGCCTGTGGTCGCTTCCATGACTCGGGCATAGAAGTCATCGCGTCGTCGGGCCACGATCGGGAGCAGAGTCGTCAGGGAGATTGTGGAATCATGAGTGTTGGGACCGGCTCCGCTGATGGAACTGGCCATCAGCATGGTGCCGCACAACGCCGCAGCGGCGTCAAACAACCGTTCCTGACGGGACGTCCGCAGCTTCTTGTCGTCGACCCAATCCTGAAGCGAATCGAGGATCATTTTGCGCACGACGAAGCGGCGGTAATAGCCCCGATTGTCGATACGATGCGGGTCCCATTCCCCGAAAAGATAATTCGTCCGTTTGTTGACCGGATGCAGATGATCATAAGGACGCAAGTCGACGACCAGTTCTTCCAGTCGATCGAGATCGAAATAAGCGTCGTGCAGGATGTCTTGCGGTGAGTTCTTGAAGAAGTCGAACATCTGTTCGATCAGGTCATGATATTTCCCGTTCGCCACCCCTGCTCCGGCGATAAAGATCGGAATGGGGAGAAACCGTTCGTGCGAATAGATTTCCATCTTTCGCCCGTTCTCCAGCACTGCGATCGGGCGATAACCGACATAATCGTTGAGATGTTTCAGGGCTCCATTGATGATACGTCCGTTTTCATCCCACGGTCCAGATTGCCTTAAAACCGCTTCCAGGAGTGCTGTGTAAAAATAGGGGTGATCGAAATCGTCATCCTGAAGATGGTGCAGCAGATCGGAGTGAAATTCGCGATACGCGGTGTAAAGCTCGTCGAGTCCCAGCAGGAGGACAGACGCGGCCTGTTGGGAGTCGGCGAACGCGGGCTGGCTTGTTTCCAGTTCTTTGAGAGTGTTTTGCAACGTCTGGATCAGCAGCAGACGACGATCCTCCTTCTCGGGTAATGCTCCCCAGAGGGTGTTGAAATTCTGTAAAAACCGGGGATCTGGATTTCCGTTGGAGAAATTCAGATAACCGAGCGTTTCCCGGGCAGCCACGAGATGAGTGGCGGACAATGTCCAGCGGGGTTTCGCTTTCTTCCTCGGGGGCATGCGTTCTCGTTTCACTCTGCCTGATGCAGCCAAAATGTCAAATTGGCGGACCATCTCTTGCGCCCTGTGACTAAATCGCCAGGCGCGCAGAACCACCACGGTTCAACCTGTCTTGTATTGTGACGGACTTTGTTCCATTCCGCAAAGGTAGATTTTCTCAAGCAAGTTCGTCGCTGGTTTCACTGTTGCAGGATTCTCGCAAGATTTTTGTTGACACTGTGAATTTTCATGATTACAGTTAATTTTTCGTTATATCAAATTAACGAATCCAGTCTCTTCCGCACGCTCGCTGCATCTTTCATTGAACGTTCTCTATCTCCTTTCAGCCTTCGAGGAATACGCTCATGGCCACGACCACTTGTTCTCCTGTTGGTCAATTGAAGCGGGTGCGCTCGGCATTCACGCTCATTGAGTTGCTGGTTGTAATCGCCATTATCGCAATCCTGGTCGCCCTGCTCCTTCCTGCTGTTCAACAGGCCCGTGAAGCGGCGCGACGGTCTCAGTGCAAGAACAATCTGAAGCAGATGGGGTTGGCACTGCATAATTATCATGAGACCTACAGCACCTTTCCGGTTGGTTCTCAGCGTGCTTTCAAAGCGAACTGGAGGGTTTCTGTGCTTCCGTACCTTGATCAGGCTCCCCTTTACAATCAGCTGAATTTCAGTATTTACATGCATTCCGGGGTCAACAATACTGCTTTTGAACGTAAAGTCGTTAATGTTTTTCAGTGCCCTTCAAGCGCGCTGAATCCATTGTCAAATACGACCGGAAACAGTGCTGTTTACAATAATTCCTATCCTTATCAGGTTCATTGCTATGTCGGAGTATCCGGTTCTTACATTCCCGGTTGGGCTGGAGCTCCGGTTTTCCGTGACGTCAACTATGGTGTCTGGACCAACAACGGCCTACTGACCCCTCAAGATTCAAGACGCATACGTGATTGTACTGACGGGACGTCCAACATCATCGCCATTGCAGAACAATCCGGACCCATTGGCAGCACTGGCCTGGATATTCGCAGTGCTTACTATGGTGGCTGGGCCGGCGGAAGCTCAAATGGAACGGATGCGGCGCCGCATTCTTTTGCCGACATGGCAACGGGACACTGGTACAATGGCATTTCCACCTATCGCTTTGCGATTAACTCCAGAACTGTAGCAACCGGATCGAGCGCCCCCTATCACGCTCACACATTGTGGAATTCTTTTCATACTGGTGGAATTCACGTGCTGATGGTTGATGGTGCTGTACGGTTTATTTCAGAAAATGTTGAAAGTGCAACTGTCGCTAAACTCGCTGCTCGTGAAGATGGTGAAGTCGTTTCTGGTTTCTAAAATAGTAAACAGACGATGTTCTGATTTTGAAATGTCCTTTATAAGGTTTCCCGATAGAGGCTGGTCTGTTGCTCTGGGGGGATCTGATTTTCTTGTCAGGCCCGAATTCGATCAGGGTGTTTCTATGGCAGTATGTTCGTTGTCTCGAATCCATCTGATTTGTTCATTAGTGACGGTTCTGTCTGGTCTGACTATCATTGGATGCGGTGCCCGGTCGTCTCCCTTTCCGACTGGAACAGTGAAAGGGAAAGTTTTCGACCCATCTGGAAAGCCGCTCACGGAAGGGGAAGTCAGCTTCTTTGCTGCGACGATGGGTGTGGGAGCGACAATGCCGATCGCAAATGATGGAACGTTTGTTGTTCCGGAGAATATTCGAACTGGCATGTATGTCGTGACTGTCGCCCCAGCACCGCTTCCCCCTGGAGATGCTGATGGTTCGCCGGTTCAGCCCTCCAACCGAAAGCAGATTGAAGCATTAATTCCCAAAATTTATCGCAATGAGCGGACCACTCCACTCAAAGATTTTGAGATCAAACAGGGGAACAATGAGGTGGAAATCAAGTTACAAAATCTGTGACTGTTGGAAGTTGCTGATGAGATGGGTTCTCAGATTCCCGGTCATCGTGAGAAAAGGTCAGGTTGTCCGATCTCCGAATTCTATTCCGGAGTCATCCCCTGACCAATCAACTGTTCTGAAGGGGAAAACAACGAATCTTCATGGAATGAAGATTGACGTGAAGGCTCTCAGGTTGGATCATTGAGTGTTGATGCAGCATCGGTCGCAGACTTTACGGATCGTATGCTGCTCCCTACCTGCCTGTTGCGAACGCTCGGTACAATTGTTGAGTATGATTTTTTGAGCGATTTGCCCGGTCGAGATTGCCCCCTCCGAGAATGCATCATGATCCGACTTCTCGCCAGCGCCAGCGTTCTTCCGCTTCTGGCTCTCTTTGTGATTGCAGTATCACTGATTGCAGTATCACCGACCAGAACTGCATTCGGGGACGAAAGCAAAACAGCGGAACAACTGAAGTTCTTTGCTGAAAAGGTAGAGCCGATCTTCGTGCAGCACTGTTACCAGTGTCACGGAAACGGCAAGAATAAAGGGGGGCTGAATTTCTACACGCAGGACGCTCTCTTCAAAGGGGGAGATTCGGGACCAGGGGTGGATCTGGACGACCCTGACAACAGTCCGCTTCTGGATGCCGTCCATTTTCGCACCTATGAGATGCCGCCGTCCGGGAAACTGTCTGACGAAAAACTGGCGATCATTGAACAATGGGTGAAATTGGGAGCGGTGATTCCTCCGCGTCATGACGTCATTGAAGTTCATGACGGTGTGCCGGCGGTCAATGAGGAAAACAAACGTCATTGGGCGTTTCAGCCGGTGCGCAAGCCGGAGGTTCCGTCATTGGATTCCGACTGGGTGCGGAATCCGGTCGATGCCTTTATTCTCGATAAGCTGCAAAAGAACGGTCTTCAACCGAATTCTCCGGCAGACAAGCGAACGCTCATTCGCCGCCTGACTTACGATCTCACCGGCCTGCCCCCCACGTTTGAACAGGTGGAAGCGTTTCTGGCAGATGATCGTCCCGATGCGTATGAACAACTCGTCGAATCCTTGCTCGCGTCTCCTCATTATGGAGAACACTGGGCGCGCTACTGGCTCGATCTGGTTCGTTATGCCGAGAGCAACAGCTTTGAACGGGATAATCCGAAGCCGTTTGTCTGGAAGTATCGTGACTATGTCATTCAGGCGATGAATCAGGACAAGCCTTACGATCAGTTTCTGTTACAGCAATTGGCCGGGGATGAACTTCCCAATGCCACCGCCGAAGACATCATCGCCACCGGGTTTTACCGACTGGGCCCCTGGGACGACGAACCGGCCGACCCGCAACTCGCCCGCTACGATGAACTGGACGACATCGTCGGGACGATCGGTCAGGGATTTCTCGGATTGACCCTCAACTGTGCCCGTTGCCACGATCATAAGCTGGACCCGATCCCAATCACGGATTACTACAGCTTTGTCGCCTTTTTTCAGGGAACGCAGCGTTATGGAATTCGTTCTGACAGCTCGGTTTATGAGCGATCGGTGTGTGATGTGGCGTCTCCGGAAGAGAAGCAGCAGTTTGCCGGAGAACTCCAGAAGTATCATGGTCAGGTGGCCGAATTACGGGCTCATCTCAATCAATTGGAAGACCGTGTTCAACCTCTCCTTCCGGGAGGCGTTCGGGACGATTTCAAGAACGATTCGGCTCGACAGCGCATCCTGAAAGACCAGATTGGAAAGCACCTGTCACAACAGGAGTTTGATGAGTATGCGAAGCGACGGGGCCAATGGCATCGTCTGAAGAGTCATCCTCCTCAAAGTGCCGCTCAGGCGTTGTGTATCACCGAAGTCGGGACGGAATCGCCGGCCACGTTCGTACTGATTCGCGGAAATCCGGGGGCGGAAGGAGACCGGGTCGAACCCGCCTTCCCGCAGATTCTTTCTCCGCCACAACCCCAGATTGTTCCCACAGAGAACGGCAAGTCGTCCGGTCGGCGTCTGGCGTTGGCGAAATGGATCATCAGTCCAGAGAACCCACTGACGGCTCGGGTCATGGTGAACCGGATCTGGCAATGGCATTTCGACGAAGCGTTAGTCAGAACACCCAGCAATTTCGGACTGACTGCCGAAGCTCCGGTTCAACCGGAGCTGCTCGACTGGCTCGCAGCAGAGTTTGTGGAACGAGGCTGGAGCATCAAGGAGATGCACCGCCAGATTCTGTTGTCGAACACTTATCGCATGTCGTCGACCGGGAATTCGGCGGCATTAGCGAAAGACCCGTTGAATACCCTGCTCTGGCGAGTCCCGATGCGACGACTGCGAGCAGAGGAGATTCGTGATTCCGTGCTCATGATCAACAATACGTTGAAATTGAACGAGATGTTCGGGCCAAGTATTTATCCGCAACTTCCAGCAGCGATTCTGGCGGGACAATCCATGCCGGGACACAACTGGCCCACGACTCCCAAAGACAAAAGCCCGCGTCGCAGCATTTACATTCATGTAAAGCGGTCGTTGCAGGTGCCGTTGCTGGCATCGTTTGATGTCGCGGAAACCGATTTCACCTGTCCGGTCCGCTTTGCGACGACGCAGCCGACACAGGCGCTGGGGATGTTGAACAGCGAGTTCATGAACGAACAGGCCGTGTTGTTTGCCGATGACGTGAAACAGAAAGCGGGCCCGAATCTCGCCGATCAGGTGGCCTATGCCCTGCTCCGGGCGACACAGCGTCAACCGACCAATGACGAGATCGCAAAAGGGATTGAACTGATCACCCGACTTCAGGAAGATCATGGTCAATCGCCAGAGATTGCACTGAAGAGCTTTTGCCTGATCGCTTTGAACCTGAATGAGACGATTTATCTGGATTGAGGAATTGAATTGACAACAAAAACGCTCACCATTGTGTTGTCACTGATGAGCGCGGTTTATGTCGTCGTCAATATCGTGTTCATTGTTCTCTGTGTGAAGGGGGGCATCCATCCACCATGGAACACGCTTGGATTTTTCGGAGTAAGATTGCCGTTGTTTGCTTACGCTCTGATCATAACGGCTTTCTTTTCAAACCCGGAAAAATCGATCAGAAAGCTGCTTCTCATTCCTGCCATAACAGTGACCATCATGGGAGCAGCCTCGCTTTATGATTTAGCACTGGCCCTTAACGCCTGCTAGCGACGCGCTTCAGTCGCACTTATGGCCCTGCATCGCCAGTTTTGCCGGTGGATTCTGAATTCTGAACATCTCCTCTGAACAGAGTCTTCTCTTTTCTTTTTAGAAATATTCGCATACGATCGTGTTGACGTGTTCTGTTTGGGAATCTCCAGCAGGGTGCGTTCATTGCATTTTTGGTTGATGTGGTGTGCGCAGTCTCTTGTTTTTGTATTGTTTGAAATTGTTTGGAGTTGGTCATGCTCGGATCTGCTCGTTTGTTCACATTTGCTTTTGTGAACAGGTTTCCTCGCTGTCGTCGGTCTGATGATGGTTCAAAAAGCCGTTCGTCGTCTGGGTTCACCTTGATTGAATTGCTTGTCGTTATTGCGATCATCGCGATTCTGGTGGCGTTGCTGCTTCCCGCCGTCCAGCAGGCTCGTGAAGCGGCCCGACGGTCGCAATGCAAGAACAATCTGAAGCAACTTGGGCTCGCCCTCCATAATTATCACGACGTCTATGGGGTGTTCCCGCCTCGTCATCATGGCCCCCACTGGTCGGGGAATGACCCAATTACTGACACGACCCTCGCCCCAAGATTTAGCGCCTTTATCTCCCTCCTCCCCTATCTGGAGCAGACCTCTCTTTATAACACGATTATGTCGAATCCTTCCAATGTCTGGAGCACTGCTGCACATTGGAAAGTTCAGGTTCCGGCGTTGCTTTGTCCCAGTGATCCTCCAACAAATGATATTCTGGATGACTCCAACCGGCCCGTTGCCGCCAAGAATAATTATGGGTTTAGTGGAGGAGATTCACGTCAGGTGGCATCCGGCGCAGCGAGCACATTTCCTCATGCAGGGCGGAACAGCACCCGCGGGATCTTTGGATATCAGACGAAAATTGGAATCGCTCATATTACTGATGGAACGTCCAACACCATCATGATGGGGGAAATTATCCGTCCACAGAATGACAACCGTCTTGGTCGTGCGACCGATTCTTCTGCAGGAGGGACTCCCGCTTTGTGCCGAGCAACATTTTCCAACGGTCAATATACGACGAATCTGGTTAACCGCAATCGGACATTGGGCTCGCGCTGGAGTGACGGACGGTCGCAGTACACTGCTGTCAACACAATTCTCCCTCCGAATAATCCTGCCTGTTATGGGATCGGAGATAGCGACGGCTTTCTGACGATGGCCAGTCGACACACTGGCGGAGTACACGTGGTGATGGCCGACGGTGCTGTGAGATTCATCAGCGAAAACATTCATTCCGGCGATCTCACGCAAAACGCTCCCGCATTCGATTCTTCGGTCCGTAGCCCTTATGGTGTCTGGGGGAGCCTGGGAACGAAATCAGGCAGTGAAACGGTGGGTGAGTTTTAGCAGATGCGGTAAGTCATCGACTTCGCATATTGTCCGCTGTTTCGTATTGATTTCATGATCATTTGCCATCGCAGTCGTCTCGTAAAAATCACTGCGATAAGTCTGCTGCTTTACGGAGTGTTTTTAATGACACTGTTTAGGAAAATGGCAACCTCATTCGTGTTGTTGATTGGTTTTTCATCAGGCTGCTTTTGGGGTGGCAACGGCGAAGACCAGTGGACCAGGCAGCGTCCTCCGGTTTATCCGACGAAAGGGATTGTCACGCTTGATGGTCAACCTCTGGAGAAGGCCGTTGTCATTTTCCGCTCTCAGGAAAAAGGTGTTGCTGCAACCGGAGTGACTGACGCAAACGGGACCTTTAAACTGACCAGCTATAAAGCTGACGATGGAGCGGTCGCTGACCATTTTCTGGTTGCTGTCAGCAAGCATGAAGCTCCTGAGCCACCGTCCGGATACAATTCAGATACGATGCCCCCATTGCCACCGGCCAAGTTGGTCACTCCGGCAAAGTACGCGGAATTTTCCACGTCAGGTCTTGAGGCGACAGTCGTTGAAAAGGGAGAAAACACCTTCGAATTCCGGCTGGAAAGCAAATAGTGTTTCAAAGGTTCAATTCAAATTTCTTCTTCTCCCTGCTCAATCGTGGCTGGCACCAGATACATGAAAATCCGGTATTGAGCGCTGAGTACCAGTTCACGTGCGGCAATAAAAAGGCTGATCACAGTCATTCTCCTCGTTGATTTTTTGAATACTACCAATTGAGTCGTGTATTATTTATCGAATCTTTTAAGAGGATTGTCAAATGACTTGAGGACAAATGGTTGCGATTTCTGCGAACGAGAGAGAAAAGTTCAGTTTGGAGCGATTTCAGAACGGTTTACAACGTTCCGAAGGTGAACTCTGATGCAGGAACGTGACAAATGCCGGCTTGCTCGAACAATTCGGTCGCTCTCAGAAGTCGACCTGAAACCGGGTGAGGAACAGGTTGGCATTGCTGCGTCCGGTGTGAACGTTGTCCAGCATGCTGTAAATCCAGTTTCCCTGAATTTTGGTGTGGGTATTGATGAACCAGGTCACGCCAAGAGTGGTGTGGGCCAGCGTTCCCGTTCCCGCGTCGCTGGTTCCGTTAAGGTAATGCCCATTCAGACTTTCCGGGTTACGGATGTCGACATAAGAGAGTCGTCCTGCGACTTCCCAGGCTCCCCAACCGGTGATTCCTCCGTCTTTCAGTGAGTAGAAGTTGTGATAGGGGACCAGTCGGGTCAGTGTGCCGTTATTCTTGTTGTATTGACGGTGTTCTCCGGTGAGTCGATAGGCGAGTTGAACGTAGGCGCCGTTGTAGAAGATATTGCCGACCATGCTGTCGACGACGGTGGCCATCCATTCCGCTTGTGCACTGACCGGGCCATTCTGCCAGGCGGTTTCCAGACCAACCAGATTGAACTGCTTTGCGGGGTAACGACCGGAATCGATGAATGAGGGGGTCGCGTTATACGCAAATCCGAACGGTTGAGAGTCTTCCGAGTATCCCAAAGGTCCAAACTCCGGCAGGACGCGCGTCTGATAGAATGGTGTTCTTGTGGTACTTCCTTCGGCGGTGTCGGCTCCCAGAAGACTGTAGTTGTAGCTTCCACCGATGGCCCAGAGTGACTCATCACCGGCGTAGTGCATCAGGTGCGTGACGCGGGTGGAAAAAGAAATCCCCCCGGCATCTCCCAGATCGGTTCCGTAGCGGTTATCGCCGAGCGGAGCATTCTTGTAAGCCCCGGTACGAAAGACACTGAAGGCCCATTGTGTCATTTCGTCTTCAGATGTGTCGGAGATTTGCCCCCCCAGTCGACGGAAGGGAACGAACGCCAGAAACGGAAGTGAACGCTCCAGAAACGTCAGGTTTCGAAACCCGGTCAGGGCGTCCAGACTGAACGGCTGACAATACTGTCCGACCCGAAATGTCCCGACATACGGGAGATTGGTCTGATCGATATAGGTGTCGAAGAAGCTCGGACGCCCTGCCGTGGCGAAGTCCATTTCCACCTGGTAGCGAGTATTTTCGGCGACGTCACCGTACACGGCCAGTCGTGCACGACGGAAGCCGAATCCGTTCTGTGCGTTCCCCAGTGTTTCCTTATTGATGTCACTCTGGTCGTAAAACACTCCATCCAGTTGAGTGAATCCGGTGATCCTGGCGTTGGGGTAGGAACTCTTTTTGGAGGGAGTTGGGGCTGTATCACAGGCGTCTTCAAGACTTTTGAGGCGACGTTTGAGTTCTTCCAGTTCGGCAGTCTGGAAGTCAACCGGTTCTTCCCCCAGCACTGTGTCCCCCAGAACTGTGTCAGGCGGGAAAAGTGGATCAATTGGTGATGGCGGGACAAATCCAGAAGGAACCGGGTCCTTTGCCAGTGCGATTGCATTGCATGGACCGCAGATCAGGAACCATGCAGACAGCAGCAACGACCAGAACGTGTGGAAGTGTGATCTCATGAAAGAAGTGATTGTGATGGACACCGGTTACCTGACCACCGGCGGCCTTTGCTCCGGTCTCCCGTCCCACGCAATCTGGGGGAATTCCCCAAAATTGCCAAGTGGAACCGCATTGGTTCTGACGCGATTCACCAGAAACCGGCGGCTTTCGCCAGAGGGACAGGAGAAATCAGGAAATGGAGAGTCGTGTGCCACTGCTCTGTGAGCAGTGCCGAATTCCGTAAAGTAGTGTTGGATGGTCAGTGCCGAATGTACAGGCAGGATCGGGATCAGTGTTGAGCCGGAACTGAAGACGTCGCCAGTTCCATGATCCGTTGTTCACTGAAATCTTCCCGCTCGAGTTCTCCGGCAATGTGACCTTCACACAGGACGAGAATGCGGTCTGAAAGGGTAATCAACTCAGGCAGTTCACTGGATGTGACGATGATGGCCAATCCTTCACGGCAGAGACGGTCGATCACCTGATAGAGTTCTGCTTTCGCTCCGACGTCAATTCCGCGCGTCGGGTCATCCAGAAGCAAAACCCGAGGGTTCGTTTTCAACCAGCGGGCGATGATGCACTTCTGTTGATTTCCCCCGGAAAGTCCGGTGATGGCGGCTTCCGGTCCCGCGGTTTTGACCCCCACTTCCGAGATGGCACTCAACGCAGCAGTTCGTTCTTTCGCTTTACTGACCATTCCTCCGGAAGCCGATTGAGGAAGCGTACAGATCGTGATGTTGTCCCGCACCGTCATCTGGTTGAATAACCCGATGCGTTTGCGGTCTTCGGTGACCATGGCGATGCCCGCTTCTTTGGCGTCGCAGGGATGGGAAAAGAAAACTTGTTCTCCGTCGAGTCGAATTTCTCCCTGAACCGGTTCTTCATTCGCTCCGAACAGACACTCCAGTAATTCGGTTCGCCCCGCTCCCATCAGTCCGGCAATTCCGAGAACTTCACCGCGCCTCAGTTGGAATGAAATCTCTTCGAGTCGCCACCGTCGAGCATGTCCCGGCCAGGGAAGAGACAGCTTTTCCACTTCCAGAATGACATCACCAGCGGTGCGATTTTCAGACAACGAGACATTTTCAATCTCCCGCCCCACCATCAGGTGTGTAATGTCTCGTGGGTTTGTGTCCTCACTCTTCATCGTCTTGACATGTTTGCCGTCGCGGAGGACGGTAATGCGATCGGAGAGACGAAACACCTCTTCCATTTTGTGGGAGATGTAAAGAATCGTCACTCCCCTGCTCTGCAGTGATTCAATCACCCGAAACAGCCGTTCGACTTCATTCTCGGTCAGCGCGCTGGTCGGTTCATCCATGATGAGAATGTCCGACTGCAGTGACAGGGCCTTGGCAATTTCGATCAGTTGCTGATCTCCCACTCTCAACCGGGAGACCCGTTCCAGTGGATGGATTGAACATTCCAGTTGCCGCAGCAGTTTCGACGCTTCATCACACATGGCCTTTTCATTGAGAAATGGGCCAATACTTTTTTCGCGACCCAGAAAGAGATTGGCGGCGACGGTCAGTTGTTCAACGAGATTGAGCTCCTGATGAATGATGCTGATTCCGGCCTGTTCGGCATCCCGCGTCCCGGTGAACTCCACTTTCTTACCCCGAACGAAGAATTCTCCCTCATACTGGGTGTCGACTCCGGAGAGAATTTTCATCAGGGTACTTTTGCCCGCTCCGTTCTCTCCACAGATGGCATGAAACTCCCCGGCCCGAACATCGAACGACACCCCGTCCAGCGCGACCACGCCAGGGAACCGCCTGCCGATATTTTTCAGATCCAGAACCGGAGTCGATTTGGCCATCACATGATTCCTGCCAGACAGGGGAACGGATTTTCACGGGTGGCCCCGATTGCTTGCAATCGGGGCGGCGCAGAGCCGTAAGAAGTCGCGGTTCAATCGCTCTCCTGCCGGAAACGGTCGTAATTCAGAATACGCTGGCACCCAGACCACATCATAAATGAGGAGGATCCAGGGCGGAACCGATTCCGCGTGACGATTCTCACTTCTCTTCTGACGATTGGTTGTCACTGGTCTGGTGATCACTGGATGATGGCGGAGGTGTTGCAATCTCAGTGGAATGCATCTGGATTGGTCCGAACGTCAGTGTGTACTGCTTCGGGCTGTCTGTCTGTTTCACCCTCATTTCACGAAAACCTCGCTGCCCAACAACACTGAGTGTGACCGGACAGGTTTCCCATGCCCCTGTCGTCGTCGATGTCGTTCGACCATTTTTGAGGAGGTCAATTTGAGTTCGTTCCCACTGCACTCGTTCTTGCTGATTGGTTTGAGGAAGTGAACGGATCTGGAAAATGTGTGTTCGATCTTCCCCTTCACCGGCATAGAACTGTTGCGGGACATCCCCTTGAAGGGTGACTTCCGGGACCACCTCTGCTGTCAGATCGAGAAGATGATCCGGGACAAGCAACGATAGATCCGGTGTCTTAGGGAGTTTCTCCATTCCGATGTCTTTGGCGTTCGATTCCAATCGACCAAGGTGGGGAGGATGTGTCTGAATCAGTGCAAGTGAATTCGCTTTGAGGATCAGTTCCTTCCGGTCGGGACGAGACTTGCTATTCGCCAGATTTTCCATCGACAGAAAAAGTTTCGGAGGATGCTGAGCAAAATAACGGTTCACTCCCTCCCAATTCAGAAACCAGCAGAATGAAACCGTTGCGAGTTCCTGTTCTGACGGATTTCGTTCCAGCAGGCGGTTCAGTGCTTCACCGATCTCCTTCTGGCCAATTCTGTGCGTCCAGACAACATAGTAATTTTGGGGTTCATCTTGATCGCTGCTCGTCCAGAATCCATCCCGCTCAGAAAACACTTCCAATGCTGTTTCCCCATAGTTTGTGCGATGAAAGAATCTTGCGTTTTGCTTTGAACCTGGAGTGTCGGCTTGATTTTCCTTTGGAAAATGTTCCTTGAAACACTCAATCAGTTTCTGTTCATCAACCGGTTTGGGGATCTTCCAGACGGTATGGTTGCTGACCATGAATCGTCTGCCGTCCACCAGTTTCACCGCATGGAATTCCTTCAGCCAGGGCCAGTCGGGAACTGGTTCATACTCTGGAAAAAATTCGGCTGGTAAGACACGTTCGGCTTGCAGGCTCTCATGCTTCTTCACGTGTGCCTGTATTTGCTTGTCGCATTCTTCAGCCAGTTTTTCAGCGAGAGTTTGAGGGACATGGCGATCCCATTGCTGCGTCCCGATCGACTTGAGTAATTCGTCCCAGGACGAAACGCCCGTCATGTCGATGGTGATTTTCATATCTCCCAGAAGGCGAAAGTTAGAAACCGGTGGTGAGAGTGTTTCTTGCCAGCTATGAGAGGAGCGAGCGATCTGATTTCCAACAGAGAGTTTGAACTCTGCTTCGCACTGAGTGGTGCTTTGATTGTTGTTCGTTTCCACCGACCTTGGACCACGGTCAATGGTGATAAAAATATCCGGCAGTAACTCTCCCGCCGGAAGAGCCTGATTTAACGGGAAGACCGACACCTGCTCGAATGAGCCTCGATTCTGAAACTGAATGGCCAGTTGCTCTGCGGTTTGGGCGAGTAACTGGTCTTCTGTATTCAGAACGATCGCGGCATTCCTTTTGGGATACAGGTTGGTGTTCCCCAACGAATATGAATTGGACCACGCGGCACTGACGCCGACCGCAGTCGCTTTGGCCGTTTGGACTGCATGAGGACGTGCGGATTTTTGCGCCTCACGGGTAACCGGTTTGTCACAACCGCAAAATGCGGGAAGTGTGAAAAGCAGCGACAGAACTTGCCACCGGAAATACCATCTCTGTTGCCGGATCGATTTCATACGATAGAAGTGTCTCATCTGGCCGCCTGTGAAGAAGTGAAATCGAAGAGCGCTGATCTTATCGTTTCTCCGTATTGATGTACAATTGCATCTCTGTATCTCTTCCTGTCTGAGAGCGTGATTCCAATGCGATTATGGACGATTCATCCCAAGTATCTGGACCCGCGTGGACTGGTCGCCCTGTGGCGTGAGGGATTACTCGCGCAAGCCGTATTGCACGGAGAAACCAAGGGATATCAGCATCACCCGCAACTGGAGCGGTTCAAGGAACAGACTTCACCCCAACTGTCGATCAGCAATTATCTGTCAGGGGTCTTCGATGACGCAGTCACTCGGGGATACAATTTCGATCAGGCGAAGTTGCGGGTGGTTGGTGATGTCCCGCTCATTCCCGCCACCACCGGGCAACGGGATCTGGAATGGTCCCATCTTCTCAATAAACTGGCGGTGCGGAGCCCGGATTTGTATGAAAAATGGAAAGACCTGAAAAAGCCGGACTGCCACCCCTTGTTTACGGTGTCGCGTGGGCCAGTCGCCACCTGGGAACGGGCAGAATGACGGTCGCCGAATCGGCTTTGATGAAATTTGAACGTGTGGTATCGAGTCGTCCCGATTTTCACGTATGATCTGTGTAGAGAGCCGTTGGTTTTGTTGGATCGAAACGTCTGTGGAATGAAGGTGATTTGAGTGACGACCGCTAATTGTTCTGGAGGAGCCATGTTCCGGAAATGTTTCGCACTCAGCCTGTTTCTACTGATCGGAACCACAGGTTCTTCCCGTTTGCATGCGCAAGAAGAGGCCCCCGCTAAACCGGCGGAACTCACGCCAATCGCCCGAATTGTGACGATCCAAAGTCCCATCGGGGAGGAAACTCTGGGACTGGTTCGCCGGACATTGCTCGATCTGGAACAGACCGCGGCCCGCGAAAACCGAAAAGCATTCATTCTCTTTGAACTGAAGCCCGGCGTCAGTTCTTTTCACAACTGCTATGCCTTTGCCGATTTCCTGACAGAACGCCCATGGAACCATGTGACGACAGTGGCCTGGATTCCGGAAACGGTGACCGGCCCCAACGTGTTGATTGCACTTGCCTGCCGAGAGATTGTATTGGGCCCTAATGCCTCGTTAGGAGATATGGGGAACGGCAACGCGTTGCCTGCCGATCAGAAAACCATCATCAAAACCATTGTCGAACGACGCCGGAACGCGCGGGTCTCCCCTGCTCTGGCGGATGCTTTAGCTGATCCGGCTGTCGCGCTGATTCAACTCAATATTGAAACTGCCAACGGAGAGAAAGAGACCCGGCTGGTCACCCAGGAAGAAGCCCGACAACTTCAGGATGCGGGAACTGTGATTCTGGACCGACGCACGATCAGCGAAGCGGGCACCCCCACTCTCATCTCCGGAGCACTGGCTCGCGGCCGTGATGTACTGGCGGTGAAAACGGCTGCAACGAAACAGGAACTGCTTGAAGGTTATCATCTGACAGTCGATCAGCTGCGGGAACTTGAGAGTGAAGGGATCGTCACCAACGTCGCCTTCATTCAGCTGCATGACGTGATTGACGAAGTCTTCGCCGCATTCGCACAACGCCAGATTCAGCGTGCGATCGATTCCGGGGCGAAGTTAATTATCTTCGAAATCGACTCCCCTGGGGGTCTGCTGACTGTCTGTCAGGACCTTTCCCAGCAGATTGCGCATCTGAGTGAACGTGATATTAAAACGGTTGCCTATATCCCGCAGAAAGCAATTAGCGGCGGCGCAATTTTAGCTGTGGCTTGTGATGAAATCTATATGCGACCGAACGCGAAAATCGGTGATGCGATTCCCATTAACCTTACTGGGAATATGATTTTGCGTGCGGAAGAAAAGATATTAAGTATCGAACTCGAACTGCTGCGAGATCTTGCCAGACAGAAGAAACGTCCTGCCGCGATTCTGGAAGGGATGGCTGATAAGGAACTGGAAGTTTATGAAGTCACGAATAACGCCACCGGGAAGAAGTGGTTTCTGTCGCAACAGGAACTGCATGTGGAAGCGAACGAGTGGACCGCAGGGCCGATTGTCCCGGAATCCCGTAAAGGGATCGCCATCACCGTCCACGGGGCACGGGCTCACGAACTTCTGATTGCCAAAGCCCCGGTTCAGGATTTGACCGAACTCAGGGAACGCCTCGGTCTGCCGCTTGATTTACCGCTGAAAGCGATTTCCCGCACGTGGATCGATACGCTTGTCTTCACGTTGAATCAGCAATGGATGGCAGGGTTCCTGTTCTTTCTGGCCATCGTTTTCATCTATATCGAACTGGCCACAATGACCGGGATTTTTGCCATCCTCTCGGCACTCGCCTTCTCCATCTTCTTCTGGAGCAAGATGATGGGAGGAACCGCAACCGGCCTGGAAATTGCCATCTTCCTTGTTGGTCTGGGGTGTCTGCTGATGGAGGTTTTCGTTATCCCCGGCTTTGGTGTCTTCGGAGTTTCCGGGATCCTGCTGGTGCTTTTCTCATTGATTATGGCGAGTCAGACATTCACCGGGTTCAGTCTGGAATACGATATTGCTCAAGCTGGAAAAACATTCGCCACGCTGGGAATCGCCTTGTTTGCGGTGCTGGTGGTGGCAACGGTGCTCAGTCGTTATATCCATCGACTTCCCGTACTCCGTGATCTCGTCCTGCCTGCTCCCGGGACCGAATTGCCTGACTCTTCAGAACCTCGATTGCATCCAGAATTGATCGACCCGGCAATGGTGCTGATCGGAACCACCGGCGAAGCGGTAACCGTGTTAAGACCGTCGGGGAAAGCCCAGTTGAACGGACAACTGATGGATGTCGTCAGTGACGGCCAGTTCATTGAAGCAGGCACCGAAGTCACTGTCGTGCAGGTTCACAAGAACCGCATCGTCGTGCGCGAATCAGATACAGCATCGACATGACAGATGACACATGACACATTGGGGTGGCCCCGATTGCTCGCAATCGGGGCGGCGCAGCCGTGAGAGGCCACGGACTTGACGGTCTCGGTCCTGTTTTGAATTTCATATTTCGAATCTGTTTCGAATTTTTTTCCTTTGAATTTCGAATTTAGCAACACGTCTTTCTCATCTACTGATCACCTTACCCGATCCCGTCCGGTTGCTTCATCGATTGATTCCAAGGCAACATCACATAACCGGTCAATCAGTTCTCCCGGCATGGCCGGAGCCGGCATCAGGACGACAACATCTCCGAGTGGGCGAACAATGACATTACGCCGTCGAGCGGCCAGTGTCACCTGATGCCCGGTTCGTCGTGCACTGTCGAAACTGGTAAGTGTCTCACGATCTTTCACCAGTTCGATGCCAACCATAATCCCGCGTTGCCGGATTTCAGCGACGTGGGGATGATCAGACAGAACCTGAAGTCGTTGCTGTAGACGACTTGTATTCTCGACGACATTCTTCAGAACATGGTTTTTATGAATCAGGTTTAACGATGCAATTCCCGCTGCGCATGCTAAAGGATTGCCGGTAAATGTATGGCCATGAAAGAATGTCTTTCCTTCACTCGGGTTGCCAAGAAAGGCCGAATAAATTTCATCCGTTGCTAACGTCGCTGCTAACGGGAGATAACCACCAGTAAGCCCTTTCGCCAGACATAACAGATCTGGCGAAACTTGTTCCTGTTCGCAGGCAAACAGAGTTCCGGTGCGCCCGAAGCCTACGGCCACTTCATCGGCAATTAATGGAACATGATAACGCTGTGTTAATTCCCGAATATGCTTCAGATAGCCCGGCGGATGTACCAGAATTCCGGCCGCCCCCTGTACTAACGGCTCAATGATAAACGCCGCGAGTCGAGAGGCATTCCTCGAGATAATGCGTTCCGCTTCGTCAAAGCAGAAGTCGAGATATCCCTGACTGGTGAACTCCGTTGGATGCCGCAAGGCCACCGGCGACGGACAGGCGAGTGTCTGAAACAGGAGTGAACCATATGTTCGATGAAACAGTTCAATATTCCCGACACTCACCGAACCAATCGTATCCCCGTGATAAGCTCCACTGACCGTAGCAAACAGGTCCCGCTTTTCAGGGCCTCCACTTTTCTGCTGGTGATATTGGAAAGCAATCTTCAAAGCTGCTTCCACGGCCGTTGACCCACTGTCGGAATAGAAGACATGCCGAAGTCCGTGCGGAGCATGTTGAACCAGCATTTCAGCCAGTTCGATTGACGGCCCTGAAGAGAGTCCTAATAACGTGGTATGAGCGACTCGGTCCAGTTGATCACGAATCGCCCCATCAATCTCCCGAACACGATGTCCATGGACGTTGCACCAGAGCGAAGAGATTCCGTCGAGATAACTCTTCCCGGCAGCATCGGTCAGTTCAAACTCCTCCCCTGACACGATAATCGGGGCCTGTTCCTGTTCATAGGCCTGCATGGCCGTGAACGGATGCCAGACATATTGATTATCGTTACTTCGCAGTAATTCTTCGGAAACACTTGAGAGCATGATGATTTTATAATGATTTCTGTGTTATCTGTATCGTTATGTTAGTTCGAATGATGCATCACGGAAGGGAATTGAATGAGATACAGAAATTTTGACAGGCTGCTGATACCACACTCTGTTTTGATGTGTTGTCTAATTCCCCTGTCAATTCCGTTTCTTCCGTGGTTCCTCTGAATGATTCCGGTTAGGGATCAGCCGCTTCGGGGAAGATCTAGTATCTGATGGAATCGTTCGAGGACTTTCGCTTTGAGTCGACCGAACTCTGGCTTCTCAAACTCCCCGCTGAAGACCACTCGTTCCGCCTCATGTCTGGCAAGCTCAAGACTCTTTTCTTCTCGAAGCAGGTTTGGAAAACGAAGCGGCATCTCTCCATGTTGTCGCGTGCCGAGAATATCTCCGGGACCCCGTAATTCGAAATCCTGCTCGGCCACTTCAAAGCCATCGCCGGTTCGTTCCAGTACAGCGAGTCGAGAAAGACTGTCGGCTGCTGCGGTTTCACTGAAGAGAAAACAATATCCCCGATACTTGCCACGAGCGACGCGACCACGTAACTGATGCAGTTGCGACAACCCGAATCGTTCGGCATCAAGAATGACCATAAGCGTCGCATTCGGAACATCGACCCCCACTTCAATCACCGTTGTGGCGACCAGCACGTCCAGTTCCCGATCGCGAAACGCCTCCATCGTCTGTTCCCGAATCTCACGTTTGATTCTCCCGTGAGCCAGTCCGAGACGATACTCTGGAAGGATTTCATTCTTGAGTTCCTGAAACACCTGTTCCGCTGCTGTGGAGCCCGCCGGAGAATCATCGTCGGAGTCTACTAAAGGACAAACGACATAAAGCTGACGCCCGGAGTCGAGCTTCTCTCGCAGGAAGGTCCATGCTTTTTGTCGTGCGGCTCCTCCTGTAATTTTACTGGTGACAACCGGTTGTCGGCCTGCGGGCCGGTCTTTGATCAGAGTGAGATCGAGATCGCCGAACTGTGTCATGCAGAGTGTTCTGGGGATTGGCGTGGCGGTCATGACGAGAACATGCGGAGGGACCCCCTGCTCCGGATTCGAAAATCGCGCCCGTTGTGCAACACCAAACTTGTGTTGCTCATCAATCACGACCACTCCCAGTTTATTGAACCGGACTGCATCTTGAATGAGTGCCTGGGTGCCAATAATCAGTTGAGTGGAGCCATCTTCAATTCCGGTCAGCGCCCGTTGTCTTTCTCCAGCAGTAAGGCTCCCCGTCAGCAGTGTCCGACTGACGCGACTTTCAGAAAGAATATGATCAACGGTTTGCCAGTGCTGTGACGCCAGTAACTCCGTTGGAGTCATAATAACCGCCTGCCATCCATGAGCAACGGCCACTAATGCGGTGTCGATCGCAACAGCCGTCTTTCCGGCTCCGACATCTGCTTGCAACAGTCGGTGCATTGCATAACCGGACTGGAAATCGCGAGCGATATCATGGACCGCTTTATTCTGTCCTTCTGTATAAGCAAACGGAAACAGTCGCCGGATACGGGCGTCGATCTTGGCTGTTCGTTCCAGATGTGGAGCATTACGTCGTGCACGCCAGGCCTGTCGACGTAACGCGACTCCTAATTGAAATTCAAAGAGATCATCGAAAACCAGTCTCGCACGGGCTGACTGAAACTGCTCCATTGTTTCCGGTTGATGGACATGCTGCAGTGCCTGTTGCAACGGTTCGAATCCTAATTGTTTCATCATTTCGATCGGAAGCAGATCTTCCACCTGATCCAGAGCAGCTTCCACGGCATTGCTAATGAAACGTTTAATGTCCCCCATTTTAATGCCATCAGTCAGGCGATATCTTGGATGCACAAGATTCGCCGATTCGATCGCATCGTCATCTTCTAAATGCTGAACGTGAGGACTTGAGAACTCCCATTTTCCCTCGCGTCGTTTGGGCTTTCCCGAGAAGAGAACTGACTGGCCGAGAGTAAACCGTCGCAGCATCCACGGTTGATTAAACCAGGCTCCACGAACGTAGTCGTCGCCGCAGTCAAGGAGAACTTTCGTCAGGGTGCGGCCATTCCGCAGTTCGCGAGAATCCAGATCCCGTACCCAGCCTCGGACGCTTTGGAGAGTGTCTGCCTTGAGTTCATGCGGCTGGCAGACTTTGCTGAAGTCGAGCACATCTCTCGGCAGATACCATAGCAGATCGCCGACTGTGAAGATTTCCAGTTTTCGCAATAATCCGGCACGATCGGGACCGACTCCCCGCAGATAAGTCACGTCAGTTTCTAGCGTGATTGCGGTCATAGGGGAGTTCAAGTGGTCTGGTGTGAGTTAATTTATTACGACAACCATGATTTCTATTTCAATTCAGGAGAGCGAGATTTCCACCGAGCCGCACATCACTGGATGAAACAGACTTCACATCTGATAGAGCATATAATAAATCACAACGCCGGTCACTGAAACATAAAGCCAGATTGGAAATGTGATTTTTGCCCAGCGATGATGCACGTGACGTTCGTGGATACGTTCTACGAATTGTTGCCGGTCGATTCCCTTTGGGTATGCCTTCAATCCGTTCAGGATCGTGACAATTGCCAGGACAGGAACAATTGCGGCGAGAATCACATGACTGACCAGAATGCCGTAATAGACCGATCGAATAGAACCATCATAAGGGAATGGCTTTCCTCGAACTCCGGCATACTCATGCAGGGCGTAGTGATAAGTTAAATAACATCCAAGGAAGAGAATCGAGACAAAGAATGCGGAAAGCATCAGGCGTTTATGTAATCCATATGCTCCCGCTTTGACGGCGAAAAATCCCCATAGCAGCAGCAGTGTCGCCAATCCATTCAGTGACGCATTTGTTAATGGAAGCCGCTTGGCCCAGGCGGGGAGTTTGTCGAGCGGATCGGCGACGATCGCGGGAGGACCGGCAGGTCTGTTCGCCAATGGAGTCCTTGCTTTTCCTTGAAGGACCTGCTTTAAAGCGACCAGATCGAAGTCAATTCCACTGTTATAGCGACCTTGAATCACTCCTTCTGCGTCGACATGAATCAGATAATTACTATGCGCGAACTCCATGCCGGGGCGTCGGGACGTTCCCACGTTCTCCCATGCGGAGTCTTTAAATCCGTGACGAATCAGATGCCAGACATCATCCGGTTTCCCTGTGCAGAACAACCAGCGTTTCGGATCGGCCTTCCAGGTGTCCGCAATCTCTTTCATGAATTCAGGAGTGTCATGTTCCGGGTCGACGGTGATGGTTACAAAACGGACCGGAATTTTTTCGACTTCCTGATTGAATTCCATGATTTTGCGGCACGTTAACGGACAGTGAGTCACGCATCGTGCAAAGATAAAATTAGCGATCCATGGTTCACCTAAGAGTGTTTCACGCGTGACAGGATTGCCAAGTTGATCCACAAGATGAAACTCCCCTACATGTCGGGCGTCCCAGATGACGGGAGGTTCAGTTGGAGAGAGTTGAACGAACGGCGGTGGCGTTTCGTCGGGATTCAGGATTTTAGCGGCCGGGGCTTCTTCTTCCTGGCTCAAAACGGTCTTAGGGACAATCGTTAATGCAGACAGTGCAATCAGTACGATTGCTGCGATATTTAAGTTTCTGCGCAGATAATCAATCATGAGGCAAGTAATACGTTTGTATTCGTTAGTCGATCAGGACAAAAAAGATCCAGACGAACCGGTCTGTCAGACGGCCTGGTCGCGGCGCGTGATCCAGACGTCGATAGCAAATAAGACTGCTGCAAATAGGGTTGTCACCACCACGCAGAGCCATAGTGGTGGGACACCCACAAGTACGGATTGGTCAACTGTTAAAACTCGGCGTAAACCAGCGACACCATAAGTGAGTGGATTCAGGCGGATGAGCCATGTCAGCCAGACACTGTCGGTCCCCGGGAAAAACGCCCCCGACATCAGCCACATCGGCAATAAAACCAGACTCATGACAGCGTGATAACCCTGCACGGAATCAATCTTCCATGCAAACAGATAGCCCAGTGAGGTGAGTCCTAGGGAAATCAGCATCAGGAACAGAAACGCTCCGATCAGGGAAAACGCCGAAAGTTGCAGCGTCATCGGCGGAGCTAATCCCACGAACTGTAACAACGGCGCGACGATGACGAAGAGAAATGCCTGCAATAATGCAAGCGCTGTTCCGCCAAGGATTTTTCCCATAACGATGGATGATCGTGGGACCGGAGCGACGAGAACTCCTTGTAAAAAACCCTCGTTACGATCCTGAATGATGGAGATCGAAGAGAAGATCGAAGTGAACAGCACAATTAACGCGGCGACTCCCGGGAGAAAGTACTCCTGAAACGACATCCCGGCGGTCGTGTCTCCTCCGCCGAATTGGAAGGAGCCTGACAAGCCCGCTCCGAACAGAATCCAGAACAGAATCGGTTGCCCGATCGCTCCCGTGACGCGAGAACGTTGACGAAGAAAACGGACAACCTCGCGTACGGCGAGTGTCCACGAAGCCCATAACCAGGCGTTCCCGGTTTGAACTCTTTCGGTTGATATCGCTGTTGTTGATGGCTGCATCATCGACATATGTTCTGCTGGTTAAAGACGGTATCTATTAGCGAGTATAATTATAAACCAGGATGGTGATTTTACTTGTAAAGAGGGCAAGTCTTAATGCTTCTTTTTCTTGCCTTGCGGTGTCTCGGATTCAATGGCTTCCAGTCCCCGACCAGTTAGTTTAATGAAGACATCTTCGAGAGTGGGCTTGCCCAGTGTGAGAGAACGGAACTCGCCGGGAAGCTGGGTGGCGATGTTGGTCAGGAGTTCATGCCCATTCTCCTGCTCGATGCGTAAGGCCGCACCGACACGTTGGCTTTGAAGTTGAAATTTCTCGGTCAGGAGTAGCGAAAGTCGATCAGGGTCATCCGCCTGAATTGTCAGGCTGTCGCCGCCGACCATTTCACGCAATTGATCCGGTGAACCGCAGGCGATCAGCTTGCCGAGGTCGAGAATGGCCAATCGTGCACAGCGTTCGGCCTCTTCCATTAAATGTGTCGTCACGAGAATTGTCACTCCGTGCTCCCTTCGGAGAGATTCCAGTGTCTTCCACATCTCGTGTCGTGCGCCGGGGTCAAGGCCGGTGCTGGGCTCATCTAATAATAAGATGCTTGGGGAATGGAGTAAGCATTTCGCGATTTCCACTCGACGCTTTAAACCACCCGATAATTTTTCCGCGTAATCCCGCGCACGATCAGTAATTCCGAGTTGATCCATGACCAACTGAATTCGGTCTTTGAGTCCCGTTCCGGAAAGCCCGTAAAGATGCCCTTGATGGACGAGGTTTTCACGAACTGTAAGCTTGCCATCGAGACTGGGAGACTGAAATGTCACGCCAATTTGTCGACGGACACCATCCGGATCAGAACTGACGTCATGGCCGCCGACAGTGACGGAGCCGGCTTGTATCGGCATTAATGTTGAGATGATACGAAACAGGGTTGTTTTACCGCTGCCGTTGGGGCCGAGTAATCCGAAGATTTCCCCTTGGGGAACTTCAAATGAGACGCCAGCCAGCGCGACGCGATCGCCGTAACGATGTTCAATCTGATTAACAACAACGGCGGCCATAATGGATTTAATGTTCGTTCTAAATGGCGAAATGAAACTGGAATTCCAAAAGTGTCATTTTTTTATTCACACGTACTTAATTAATGGTGTGAACAGCTTTAATGGCTTGTTTTGTTTTGAGGAGTTGCCTCCCCTTCCTTGTGATGCGAGTGGGATTCTGTCCATCCTGCCTGGGGAACATCGCGGGCGTAATAACTCATGCCGATATCCGGGGCCAGTCCGACGACGAGACCCATGGCCAGGATCACAGTTGGTGTGAGAATGGTATACTTCCATCTTCCTTCAAATTTCAGGTGCATGAAGTAAGTGATCACAAAAAGAGCTTTGGCTGTTGCCACAGCCAGTACAAGCGTAATCAGTAAGATCGGAGGAAGGTGAATCAGGTCAAACAGGACCGATAAGAGGGTGCAAACACACAGAGCGATGAAAATCGAGAAGTATTTTACGTTCGGGTGCCCTTCGACATGTCTGTCATCTGTATCGGAGGACTCATGGTTCATGTCGTTATCCCTTGGCTGAAAAGTTGTTTGAAATGATAAAATGAAGATAATGAACTGTTATTAAATTTTCCCAGGGAGAATATAGAGAAGCGGGAACAGGAAGATCCAGACGAGATCGACAAAGTGCCAGTATAACCCACTGTTCTCTACGAAGTTTCCCCATTTTTCATTCAGCCAGGGGCCTTGGATTAAAATAATTGCAAACAGGATCATGCCGACGACCACGTGAATCGCATGAAAGCCGGTCATCAGAAAATAGGTCGATGCAAATAGATTACCATAAAGGATTGGATGGCGGACCGAGAGTCCTTCTATTAAGGAGCGAAACTGATAATTTCGTTCCGCAATCTGTTTAGTGTCGATGATTTCCCAGCCGCTTTCGCCAATGCGAAGTGCGGACTGGCTTGAGGTGAGTTCGGGAATCTCCAGAAAATGGCTCACAGACTCCTCTCCATGCGAGGCGAGTGATTGACGTGTCTTGGAGTCGATCAGAACGCCGGAACGTTCAACTCCATTTATCTGAAAAGTTCCGGAGTTTTTCATCGCTTCCAGTTGAGCCTGAGCCATTGGGAGTGTGACCCGATTCGCTCCGACTTCATCCCGATACTTGACAAATGCCAGATTGAAATCCAGCCAGTTCTGGAGTTCCGACTTTCTCGCAGCGTCTTCAGTTTCACCCAGTTCGGTGACAAGCTGAGTTTGTTTGACTTGCAGGGGATCTGTTCCCGGGATGATCCTGTTTAGCTCGCTTTCAAGACGTTTTTCCCAGTCGGAGCGGAGCATTCGCACGGCGCTGAGATCGGTTTCCGGGATACGGCCAGGAAGAATGCCATGCTGGAACTTTCCGTAGTACTCGACTCCTTTAATTCCAAGAAATAACGTTGCACAGAAGAGTGTTAGAGCTATATAGCTCCAGGCCTTGCGATAATTGTTAGCAGCCATCGATTCGTGTGCGACGACAACAAAGTAGCTGGAGGTCAGCAGCACGAATGTATTTAATGCTCCGGCCCAGACTTTAATATGCGTGACATCAGGGTTGGTAGGCCATCCAGGAGAGCCGAAATACAGGACAATATAAGTACCCACCAGCGCGGTGAAGAACATGATCTCGGTGCCGAGAAACAGCCACAGGCCCAGTTTCCCGTTGGAAATCGGAAGCCCCATCTTCATCGGGGGAGCGTGATGAGCAGCACCATGAGACATTCTGTCTGAATTCCTTTATGTCGCCGATACCGATAACTGACGGCCTGAGTTTCAAAGGGATGGAACGACTGTTCAGCTCATCAGTCTAAGGTTATCAACCAGCAGTGCCAGCATGACAGCAGGCAAGTAAGCCAGAGAGACCCAGAGAAGTCGTCTGGCATTCGTTCGATTTTCATTTAACTGAAACAGGATTGCCATCCAGGCATATGCGATTCCGACTCCAATGGCAATGAATCCGTACAGGTCGCCACATAATCCCCAATGGGCAGGAAGCAGACTGATCGGAATCAGGAGAATGGCATAAGCCGTTGAAATAGCGCCGGTGACTCCTGCTTTTCCTCCCGCCGGAAGCATTCGCAATCCGGCCATTTCGTATTGTTCACGATAAAGCCAGGCAATTGCCAGAAAGTGCGGGAATTGCCAGACGAACATAATTGCGAACAGACTGAAGGCTCTGGCGTCTAAGTCGGCGCCAGCTGCCGTCCATCCCAGAACGGGGGGCAAGGCACCGGGGATTGCACCTACCACAGTACAGAACGGTGTGTAGCGCTTGAGTGGCGTATAGCAAGCCGCATAAAGCAGAATCGTGGATAATGTTAACCATGCTGTGATGGGGTTCACCATAAAATACAGATATGCCGTGGAAATCGTTCCACAGGCCATTGCAAACCAGATCACTTCGGCAACAGAAAGCCGAGCCGATGGCAATGGGCGATTTTTTGTCCGGGGCATTTTTGCATCGGTTCTCCGTTCCAGAATCTGATTAAAAGAACTGGCAGAGATGACAGCTAACAGGATTCCGAGACAGGCATGGATCAGTGGGATCGGTTGCCAGACTCCGCGACTTCCCAATGCGTAACCGACGGCGGTTGACAGCAGAACCATCAGGCCGATGCGCGGCTTTGCTAATTGCAGATATGCAGCCCAGCGGCTCGTGTTCTCGGTCTGAATATTGAGAACGGCGGGCTCGACTGCACTCGAAGAACTTGATCGAGGAAGGGGGGATGCCAGACTGGTCACGATGGACCTCCACTTTTAATCACTGAGCTGATATCTGGTTGCGATGAGGCGCCTGTAACGCCAATATCACGACTTGCTGTTGCGACTCGATAAACCTTAAGAACATGGACGACGGCGGCCATCAGCATCACTGCGCCCCATACCATGTGTAATGTACGGATGGAAACGGCTTGAATGGAATCGGCAACGGCGACATAACCCATCGTCGGAAAGCCAAACTTCAAGATCCAGGTTTTCAATCCGAAGACGACTTGCATCGATGCGATCAGCAGCAGTAGCAATCCTGACCGCTTAATCCAGGGATGAGGTTGGCGCCAGGCGATCACCGCATTAATCGTAATGATGATCAACACAACAAAGCCGAGCCCCAGGTGTTCATGTAATCCTCTCCCCTGATGTCGTACAAGGCTGCCATAAAGATATTGCAGCATCACAAGAATGACGCAGGCGGTGCTCCACCATTTAACTTTGTTGTAGCGAATATTCTGGTCAAGCGGTGTAACGGTTCTCCACTTTATGCTTGTTACGGCAACCATTGTCCCCATGAGTGAAAAGACAATTGATGCAAAGATGCCGTGTAGCATGGCGAGCCCGCGGTCGTTGAGTTGAACGCGGAAGCCTCCGAGTAATCCCTGACAAATCACTCCCAGCAGGATTCCGATTGATAGCAGTCGGACCCATTTACGTTCTTCAACCCGATAAGCGACGATGACCAGCAGGATCGACCATATGCCAATGACCATGCCTGCCAGGCGATGGCCATGTTCCAGGAACTTGCCCCAGTTGCTGGCGAAATCCCGCAGCCAGGGATAAGTGATCATGAAATAGCCGTCGCTGGTTGGCCAGTCTGCGAAAGCCATCCCGGCATTCTTTGATGTCGTCAATGCCCCGAATATCAGCGTCACCAATGCGAGTGCCACTTCGGCAATCGCGGTGTAGTAAAGCACTCGTGATGGTCTGGATGAGGACATTGATTAATATGTTATGCGTTTCGGATATCTGGTTTCGGAATTACTTTTTTTCCGTCGGGGGTTCCCACTGTGGCCAATAGTCTTCTTTATGGTTGGGATTGGAGTATTCGTAGGGGCCTCGGTAACAGACAGCCGGGATGTCGAAGTTGCCGTGTCCCGGTGGTGAAGGTGTCATCCACTCCAGGCTGTTCGAATGCCATGGGTTTCGGCCGCTGGGGGTTCTTGAAAACCAGCTGAAGATAAAGTTTCCAATCAGCAGGAACTGTGCGAATCCCATGATAATGGCACAGACTGTCATGAACTGGTTCATCGGAAGGAGATGTTCCAGATAGGGATAGAGATAGGGATTGGCATAGCGTCGCGGCATTCCGGCAACGCCGAGCAGGTGCATCGGGAAAAACGTTCCATTGAAGCCGATGAATGTCAGCAAGAAATGGAGCTTGCCGACCGATTCGTTCATCTTTCGACCGAACATCTTCGGATACCAGAAGTGAATGGCTCCGAAAACTCCAAACAGCGTTGCTCCAAACAGAACATAATGAAAGTGGGCGACGATGAAATACGTATCATGGAAGTAAACATCGACGGGGACAGCAGCCATGAAGATGCCGGAGAGTCCGCCGACGATAAACATTGACACGAATGCAATACAGTTCAGGAAAACCGTGTTAAACTCCGGGCGGCCTCCCCAGATGGTGCCGATCCAGTTAAAAACTTTAATCCCTGAAGGGAGTGCGATCATGACGGTTGAGATCATGAACGTCATGCCGATGAACGGATTCATCCCTGATGTAAACATATGATGGCCCCAGACGATAAATCCGAGTCCGGCAATGGAGATGAGAGAAAAAATCATTGGCTTATAACCAAAGATCGGCTTACGACACATGCAGGCGAGCATGTCGGAAACCATTCCCATGGCAGGGAGAATCATGATGTACACCGCAGGGTGTGAATAGAACCAGAACAGGTGCTGCCATAGTAACGGCTGTCCCCCTCCGATTGTGGGATCGGCGTTGTTTACGACGAGGCCACTGGGTTTAAAGAACCCCGTATCGAACACGCGGTCTGATAGCATCATAAATCCGGCGGCAGTGAGAACCGGTAAGGCGAATGCCTGCAGGATTGCCGTAATGAGCATTGCCCAGATTGTCAGCGGCATACGGAATAACGTCATTCCGGGGGCACGCATATTAATGATGGTGGTCATGTAGTTGATCGAGCCCATCATTGACGAGAACCCGACGAAAGTCAGCGCCAGCACCCACCAGAATTGAGCGGCTTCCGCACCGGGTGCGGCTTCGGGAATCACAGAGAGTACCGGATAGGACGTCCAGCCTTGAGCGGCCCCGGCATTGAGTCCCCCTCGAACTCCTGATGCTTCTCCTCCATAACCTGTGGCCAGAGCGAAGAAAAGAATTGCGGGCCACATGAACCAGTAGCTCAACGCGTTCAGCATCGGAAAGGCCATGTCGTCGGCCCCGATCATCAGTGGAATCAGGAAGTTTCCGAACGCTCCGGCGAGAATCGGGATGATGACCAGGAAGGTCATGACCGTGGCATGCATCGTAAAGAGCATCGTGTAGAACTCGGGAGTGATCTGCCCTCCCATTTCGATGTTCTTGGCGACCAGTTGACCGAAGATGGGCATTTGTTCCCAGGGAAACGCTAATTGCCAGCGCACACCCAATGCTAATGCTCCTCCGAGCATCAGCATGATCATGGTCGTAATCAGAAACTGGATGCCGATAATTTTATGGTCGGTGGAAAACCAGCAGACCTGCTTAAGTAACGCGAGATGATTGTCCGCATGTGGATCATGCGAATCTTCGGCGTGAGCGGTCTTCGGCAGGGCGATGGAACTCACCGTAAATTCTCCCTGAGAGCGTATGGCTCTCCCAATTTTCTGGCAGAACAATGCGTTGCAGGCGTCGCTCTACTTTTTTGCTTGCGGAATGCAGAAAACTTAAATGGAAACAATATATACTACACGTGGATTATTTAATTTATGACGCAGTGCGTCTGTTGCTGGCGGGGTGTCGAGGCTATTGACCGGCGTCCGCTTTCGACTCATGGTCTTTTACGCCGTCGAAATTCTGGGCACGCTGCAGGTTTTTCAGGAATGTCAGGAAGTCTTCTTCTGTTTCAGTCTTCAGCCAGGCATTCATCTTGTAGTGTCCCCAGCCACACAGTTCTGCACAAAGCAGTTGATGGCGACCAGGAGTGTCGGTGGAGAACCAGACCGGAATGACTAATCCCGGAACGGCATCCTGTTTGACTCTTAAATCAGGCAGAAAGAATGAGTGTTGAACATCCTGCGACCGGAGGTTAATCATCACAGGATTTCCAGCAGGAAGCCGGAGTTCATTGACGGCATACAGGTCGGTCGGTTGTGGCTCAGGCATTAACGGTAAAAGGTTTCCGTTTGCGTCGAAGCCGGGATAACGGATCCGCCATTCGAATTGCCTGGCGGAAACTTCGGCGAGGGCCAGACTGTCTTTAGGACCGCGTGTCTGATTCAGTCGCGTCAGAACTCCTTCCATCTCTTTTCGAGGGAAGGCGTCTGTCACGCGATAAGCTGCCCAGACATCCAGCTGATACAGAGCGATAAACAATAAGATAATCGCCGGAATAATACTCCAGGCTACTTCCAGATCGTGTCGTCCGTGAGAATACCATGCGGGACGGGACTGTCCCGGTTCGGTTCGTTGTGCTCCCCGGTAAAGAACGTAACCGAGCGCGATTTGTGTTGCGATAAACACAAACGTCGTGATCCACAGGATGACATAAAACAGATGGTCAATACGTCGTCCCAGGGCGCTGACGGATTCTGAATAGAACCACCAGCCCTGTGACGGAGCGATCAGGCAGAATCCCACTGCCGCGATCGGCCAGACCATAAAAAATAAACACCAGAACCACTTCACGTTCTGAACCTCAAATGACTCGTGATGATGGTAAAATTGAAATAACGAATGATCTCAAACATTCTCTCTGTTTGAGCTTTCAGGAACAGCTTAATTGGCGGGCGTTTCTTTCATCGAAACACTTCCTTCAGTCGTTGCTGTTCCGGTTGCCTGTTTCAGACCATCCCCGGCTTTTGGAGACTGGAATGGAACGCTATAAATAAAATTGACGATGTCCCAGATTTCCTGGTCTTTCAGCTTTGATCCAAATGCCGGCATTGATGTCCCTTTAATACCGGCATGAATTCGTGCATACAGGTCGATGGGACGCCGTCCTCCACGGTAAATTCCGGTATGTAAGTTTCGTGGCGGAGATGGATGCCCCCAGGCATCATACAAACCGGGCTTCGGATTATCTTTTCCGGTGTCAAGATCTTTAGTAATGGCATAGGTTTGAGGACCATCACCAAATCCGGCTTCTCCGTGACAGGCAAAACAGTTCAGGTCCACAGAGAGATAAAGTTGACGCCCCCGTTCAATCGACGCGGGATCATTGTTTGCCCATTTTTCGGTGGGAACGACTTGTGCGTCTGGAGACTGGGCACTTTCCCAGCGAGAGACCATCAGGTCAACGCTGTCGAGGAACTCATATTGTAATTCTTCAGGGTCATTAGCGAGTGCGATAAACTCCTTGCGGATTTTATCATAAGTTTCAAAGTCTTCTTCCCCTTCTTTCTGGGCTTCCAGACCTGCTTCGATTCGTTCTTTGACAGCTTCTTTCGAATAATCCGTCGACAGATAGCGGACAAGCTGATACTCCATTTCTCCCCGCATCGAGAGCCATAGCACGTATTCAACAACCGACTGCATCTCGTCCGGAGAGAGCAGCTTAAAGGAGGGCATATACGTTCCAGGGATTCCGTCTTCAATAATATGAGTCAGATCGACACGGCTTGCCCGTTCGCTGGCTTGAGTCAGTGTGAACTTATAAATCCCCCTGCGATAATCGCGAGGAAGCGGATTCAGATATTCCGCAGTCGGTCCTGCTCCATCGCCAGTGACTCCGTGGCAATGCTGGCAATGTACGGCGTAAAGATGTCTCCCTTGAGCCAGCACTTGCCCTGGTCCAAGAATGACCTTGGTTCCTGCAACGGGCAACGCCTCAAGTTTTGTTTCGAGAGTGGCGGTGTTGGTGAGGTTGTTCCATTCGGAGATCCAACTGCTTTCCTTGCCAGAAAGATCACCGTTGACCCAGAAGAGTTCGGTGCCGGGGGGAATCTCCTGGTGCGGTTCTGTCAGATTCAGGACGATTCGTGTCTGGCCGGATCCGTTTGAAGCGAATGTTACTTCACCGTTCGCGAGATTGCTGTTGAGCTTCAGGCGGTCCCAGACGACCATGTCGGTCGCGGTTCCGAAGTAGTTCGTCAGGATTTGACCGACATAATCCTGAGCGAATTCTTCCAGATTATTGAACTCGGCGCGATGCGTGAACTCCACTTTCTGGCAACCAGAAGTGAGCAGCATCAAAACCATTAATCCGACACAGGTTCTCACAGAATCCCTCAATGTATGTTAATTCAATGCTGTTTCAAAAATTCAGGAGACGTTCTTGTGATATAAAAGACCGCTATATGCTTGTCTCGTTCTTTATTGTTCGCTCTCTTCTTCTGTTTTCTGATCCTGCTCGATCTGTGGCGGACCGACATGAATTTTAATCTCTTCAATTTGTCGAACGGGTGTCGTTGTCTGTTTTGATTCCGGAACGCATCCGGTGAGTGACAACGCGAATCCCGACAAGACAACAGCCATGCTCATTAAAAATACGGGTTGAAGTCGTAGTGGAGTCATGGGTTATGTTAATGCTTTTGTTACGTTCGTTTAGCCCCGTTGATAATGTTAATTCAACAGGTCTGTGGCTTTTACCGAGATTTCCTTTTCGACGCTTTCGTTGGCCGGGATCTCCACGGTCAACGGTGCAGAAAGTTGTCCGCGACGTTCGTGCCAGATGATGAACTTCCGTTCTCCGGCCGGAACTCCCTGAATTTCGAATGCGCCATTTTCGTTGCTGACTGCTCCCCAGGGATGATTAATGACAAGCAGGCTGGATATTCTTCGCGGCTCTTTCTGGTTGGTCAATTGCACTGGAAACGGTTCCGCTTCTTCAAAGACCGTTTCGAACAATCCCTCTTTTGCAGAGACCGGCTTTCGTGCCGATTTCGTCGCCGATTGGATTTCGAAAAGGGCTTGTCCCTTGTCTTTGTAGGAGGCTTTTAATGTTTGTCCGACACGAAGAATCGCCGCTTTCGGGGCAAATTCCCCGTTTTCAAAGTTGATTTGAACTGCTTCCTGAGGAACAGAGGGGAGATCTGCGTTCGGCTGGCCTGCCAGGTAAACGAATGTGTTTGGAAGCCCGAGTGATGCCTGTTCGGGGGATGCTGGAAGGTTTAATGAGGCTCTGAGTGCGGCCAGTTCGCTTTCGGTTCCCTGCAGATGAATATGTCCCCGAAGGGTGCCGAATGTGGTGGCTTTTTCTTCGTCGCTGTTTTCTGGTGGCTCGATTTCTTTTTCTGGAGCTTCGTCCAGCAGAAGTTTGATCGAAACCGGTGTTGTGGCTCCTCCACCGAGCCCTTCGCGTCGCGGTCCTTTCCCGCAACCGCTGACAGGAAGTACGGATAGGGTGACAAGAAAAATCAACCAGATTCTCATCTGAGTCATCTTGAATTGCTGCAGTTCGGTTCGATCCCTCGAAATCCGCTCGGACCAAACTCGAGGCGGAGGGGCAGGTGACACGGCCATGCCGAAGGAATTGCTTCGAATTCCATTCAAATCGTGGCAGACCGAAATTAAGGGGGGATGAGTTGCCTCTCTGTGAGGCGCTCTCGGTATCAATCAGAAGATTGTAATGAATAGAGAGTGCCGGCGTCTCTCGTCTGAGTCGGAAATTCTCGCCATTGACAGAGTTTGATGTCTTAATTTCCCACTTCGGAAAATCTGGCGCGATCTTCTGGAGAAAGCATTCTGGCTGTTGTGTACCGGCTCAGCAATGGATTTCGACCGGGAAAATGCTGGTGCCTGCTTACCGGATTGACTGCCTGATTCGATGAATACGCTCTCATGGTCCGAGGAAGTTCAAGGCTGCGGTCTCGGCGTTCGGATCGATCATCGGAAATTCCAGCTCTTCCTGAATCAAGTGACAGTATCCGTCTCCAGAGGGGGAAAACCGGAGAACATTGTGCTTTGATGTCTCGCTGAGTTGAAAGAGTCCGTTTCCGCAACTCTTTAGTGATGATGAGCTTATGGGAAGTGCCAGCTGGATGGTTCCCGCCTGGATTTCTTCTTTCGGATCTCCTCCACGCAGGGTGACTTCACCGGTTGGCTCAATTTTAATGGATTGGGTTGTCCCCTTGAGTTCTTTCAGCCTGACTTCCGGAACCAGTGTCAGTCGCTCCCCTGCCACTGTGAGGCTAAGTCTTTGTTGGGAATCAAGTTCGAATCGTCCGTTGCGAGTGTAATATTCCTCGCCCGACTCTGATTTCACCTGAAAGAACCCAATTCCGGAGATTGCGACATCGAGCGGAAATCCCGTCGGGACGCGCCTCATCTCTGCAAGGTTCATTCTGTATTGGAGTTGCATCGATTCTCCGGGCTGGCCAGGTCGAGATGCAAACCAGACCGGAATCAGCGGGACAAATCCGGGAGTGTTGGCCATCAACAGATTGTCGCGATGGATTGCTTTTGCGGCGGCAACCAGATTGGCGGGAATACGGGATTCTCCGAGAACAGGAACCGCGGGGTGATCGAGTGCGTCCGGGAGGGCGGGAAAGCTGATCTCCCCCCCCGGAGAAGGTGAGACGGGGCCCCCGAGAAGTCGCCACATCTTCAAAATGCCGACAGCATCCGATTTATCAAGGTCTTTGAGAGATTCATACCAGACCTGACGTTGTTCTGGTTTGAGGTGAGACAATTCCAGATCGATCAATTCCCGGATGACATTTTGATCTTCCGGCGAATTACCTCCCAGTGGAACCGCACTGCCGACCGGAAGCTGTTGAGGCTCTTTTATGGGGTGCGGCTCGCTGACGGGGATCAGTTCTGACGGGGACTGGAGCGATATTTCGGAAGCGGAATCAAACGCAAGAGCGTTTTGCAACGGTGTTGCCCGCGACCGGTTATCAGTTGATTTCAGGGCCGATTCGGTCGGTTCTTCCTGGAAATTCCGGGAAAATGGTGACGTGAACAGAGGGATTTCCGCTGTTTTTATGGACGTGAGCCGTTCAACCGGTTGGACGGAAGGGGAGCGCCACAGGGTCAGATGACCGAGAAACAGGCCAATTCCAATACCCAGAACGATTCCTGGAACAAAATTTGATCGAGGGTTTTGCATTGCGAGCCTCCGTGCGCACCATCACCGTTCGACGAACCTGTCGGATGAGAGCCAACAGTAAGAAATCCAGAAATCTGTCGCAAGATGATTCGTGATGCTTTGTGCGAATGAAGGTTGGCGAATATGATTCCGTACTGGAATTCCGTCTGGATCACCGGATGAATCGTCTTCGACTCGAAATTCTTCCTCAGCCAAACGACACGACTTGCGGCCCTACGTGCCTGCATGCGGTGTATCGCTATTTCGATAATCCGATTCTACTGGATCAGGTGATTCAGGAAGTCGGACAACTCGAGCAGGGAGGAACTCTCGCCGTCCTTCTGGGGTCGCATGCGTTGCGACAAGGGTATGACGTCACACTTTATACCTACGACCTGAAGGTGTTTGATCCGACCTGGTTTCGGCCTGATCGGGATGTCCGGCTGGAAGAACGTCTCACGGCACAGGCGGAGGTGAAATCCAAACAGCGATTGCAAACGGCGACGGCTGCATATATTGAGTTTCTTCAGCTGGGAGGCAAGCTGAAGATGGAGGTGCTGACGATCGATTTGATTCGTCGTCATCTGAAGCGGGGAATTCCGGTACTGACCGGGCTGAGTGCCACGTTTCTTTACGGAGAAATGAGAGAATATTGCCCGGAAAATCCCCCTCCCGGGCGGACGACTCTGGCCGATGATGTGCGAGGATACCCCGCCGGGCATTTTGTTGTTTTGTGTGGTTATGATCCGGAACGGCGAACCGTTCTGGTGGCCGATCCTCTGGAGGCAAATCCGTTTGCCCGGGATCGCCAGTATGCAGTGGATATTGACCGCGTATTCTCCGCCATTATGCTTGGCATCGTGACGTACGACGCAAATTTACTGGTCGTTCGTCCCAAAAATGACACTAAGGGAGTAGAGCGGCATGCCCGCAATGATCGTGACAGATAATGTCACTGACTGGCCTGAGAAAATCCCCAACGTTGAACTGGTCGACGCCTGGAGGTACGTCACAAACGAGGAATACGCGGAACGTCGCAACGTGAAGCTGTATAACCTGTGTCGTTCACTGCGCTATCAGAGCACCGGATATTACGTCTCCCTGCTGGCGGAGGCGCGCGGGCACCGTCCCATGCCGGGGGTGATTGCATTACAGGATCTGAAAACCCCCTCCATGATCCGCTTTGTCGGCGAGGAACTGGATGATCTCATTCAGAAATCTCTGGAACCAATTCATTCTGACGAGTTCGAATTAAGTATTTATTTTGGACGGAATCTGGCGAAGCGTTATGAACGCCTGTGCCGTCAGTTATTTAATATGTTTCAGATTCCGTTGTTACGTTTTCGATTTGCGAAAAACGGAACATGGCAGATTCGAAGCGTCAAAGCGCTGGGGACAAATGATATTCCCGAGCCGCATCGTGCATTTATGATCGAAGCAGCGGAAAAGCATTTTTCCAGTGGAGCAACTGCTCGTCCGAAGCAAAAGAGAACCCGTTTCGATCTGGCGATTCTTTACGACCCGGACGAACAGGATGCCTCTCCTTCTAATGAATCTGCATTAAAGAAATTTATTAAAGCCGGAGAACAGATAGGTCTCAGTTGTGAACTGATTACGAAAGATGACTACGGTCGTCTGATGGAGTATGATGCTCTGTTTATCCGCCAGACGACAGGGATTAATCACTATACGTACCGATTTGCCCGTCGTGCGGCGAATGAAGGGCTGGTGGTCATTGATGATCCCGTCTCGATCGCTCGATGTACCAATAAGGTTTATCTTCAGGAGTTAATGGAACGGCATAAGATTCTGACTCCCAAATCGATCGTGGTGCATCGTGATAACGCTGATGAGATCGCAGAGGCTCTTGGTTTTCCATGTGTCCTTAAGAAACCTGACAGCTCGTTTTCTCAAGGAGTTGTCAAAGTCAAGAATGAGGAAGAGCTTCAGTTGCGGTTGAAAGAATTCTTCTCTCAGTCGGAATTGATTCTTGCGCAGCAGTTCCTGCCGACGACGTTCGACTGGCGCATTGGAATTCTTGATCAACGTCCCCTGTTCGCGTGTCAGTATTTTATGGCACCCGGTCACTGGCAGATTATTCACTGGTCGAAACAGGGAGACGATCGATATGGGAACTTCAAGACACTCCCGGTTGAACTGGCTCCCCGTAAAGCGGTTCAGGTTGCATTAAAAGCCGCCAATCTGATCGGAGACGGACTTTACGGTGTCGACGTCAAAGAATCCGACGGGAATTTCTATCTGATTGAAGTGAATGATAATCCGAATATGGATGCTGGTTGTGAAGACCAGATTCTTCGTGATGAATTGTATCGCCGGGTCATGGAATCATTCCTGCGCCGTATCGAACAACAGAAATCCGGAGTTGTCGTTCGATAGTATTGTGCCTTGTCCCCTGAATGATTTCTGAATCCTGACCCCTGATCTCTGACCTCTATCTCCCCTCCCCTATGTCATTACATCTTTTTGATGCTGTTGGGATTGAACTGGAATATATGATCGTGGACGCCGCCTCTCTGGATGTGCGACCGATTGCAGATCATGTATTAAGAGACGATCAGGGGAATCCGGTTTCGGATGTGGATCAAGGATTGATCTCCTGGTCGAATGAATTAGCGTCGCATGTGATTGAACTCAAGACGAATGGTCCTGTTCAGGAGATCGCACCATTAGCCGCGGAATTTCAAAAGAATATTCAGACATTAAACCGGCAGTTCACATCGGCGCATGCCCGATTGTTGCCGACGGCGATGCATCCGTGGATGGATCCTGATCGTGAGATGCAACTCTGGCCGCATGAATATAGTGCGGTCTATCATCTGTTCGATCAGATCTTTAATTGCCGGGGACATGGTTGGGCCAATCTGCAGAGCATGCATATTAATCTCCCCTTCTCCGGAGATGAGGAGTTCGGGCGTCTGCATGCGGCGATTCGATTAATTCTCCCATTACTCCCCGGCTTAGCGGCCAGTTCTCCTGTGAAAGAGGGAGTTCGAACTGGGGTCTGTGATACGCGCCTTGATGTTTATCGATCGAATGCAAAAGCAATTCCCTCCGTATCAGGGAGAGTGATTCCCGAACAGGCTTATGATTCCGCAGCTTATGATCGGGAAGTTTTTCAGCCGATGTTCCGGGATATTGCTCCATATGATCCTGAAGGACTATTGCAGGAAGAGTTTTTGAATGCCCGGGGAGCGATTGCACGGTTTGGGCGTGGTTCCATCGAAATTCGGGTGCTCGATGTTCAGGAGTGTCCGCAGGCCGACCTCGCGATTGCGGCGTTGACGATTGCCGTTTTGAAGATGCTGGTGGAGGAAACCTGGACCAGTACCGTCGAACAGCAGTCTGTGACAATCGATTCCCTGGAACCGATTCTTCTGGCGGCGATTCAGTATGGAGATGAAGCAATTGTCTCTGATGCGAATGTCTTGAGGCATTTCGGATGTTCGGCAACGGAAATGACTCTTTCCGGTCTTTGGAGAGAGCTTTATGTCGCAGCCAGCGAGAGGGATCCGGAATTGTTCTCCCGATTTTCCGCACCGATTGAAACCATTCTGACACAAGGCTGTCTGGCTCACCGAATCCTGAAAGAGCTGAACGGTCAGACCGGAAGGCACGCCTTACATGAGGTTTACCAAAGACTTGCGGAATGTCTGGAGACCGGGGAATCGTTCCGGGTTGTCACGCAATGACCTCATTACCCGTTCTCCGATTGTGACGTTCGAACGAACGATCATGCGGGTGGACGCAGTTTTGCGGTGACTGGGAGTTTTTGTGAAGATCGGTGAAATCGGCGGTCTTCGTGGTTTTCCCAGAATTGCCAGTTTGGACAAAAAGTCCGATCTGTTGCTTTTTGAAAACATCGCCTGTTTCTTTTTTTTCATTCTCGGTAGCGCATTTCGGCAGGAAAGACGTAGGATCGAAGCAGCAATGCATCATTCACCCTGAGGTTCTTTCCATGTCTCGTCTGCCGTTTGGGTTTGTTACCGCCGCTCTCATTTCCGTCGCGCCGACAGTGAACGGTCTGGAAGCGAACGACAGTCCTTATCTGCCATTCAATTCCAACGGGACGCTGATTGTCCCGGAAGAGACGCCGAAACCGACCACGGTCAATTCCCCACCGCCGACATACGCTCCTTCAAAGCCTCCTTCGACTTATGACTATACGCCCAGTCTGGGGCCGAACCTGAATCCGAATAACGGATCCGGAACGACACCTCCCAGTCTGACGCCGAATTCAACGATTCCGTTGCACCCGACCCCCGTCCAACCGACACCGGCGCAGCAGAATCCAATGCAACAGAATCCGGCCCCTCAAAATCCGGGTCAATCGAATTTCAATCAACCCAATCCGGCTCAACCGAATTCCGGGACATCGCAGCCTTATCCGACATATCGGCCTGATTCCACATTCTCTAATCCAGCTCCGGGGAGTGCCAATCCAACGGTTGTCACGCCGGGGATGATGCAGGAGTTTGGTCCTCGACCCTATACGACGAACTACGGACCGGGCTATCCGCCAGGGCTTTGGGATTACTTCACCGCCCCGTCATGGACTCCGCGTAGTCGTCCCTATCGAACGAACTATGGGGCATTTGGCGGAATGGGAAATCCCTGCGCTCCGTGCGGACAGATGAATTATGAATTCGGTCGTGGTTACGACGGCTTCATGACCGGCTGGTAATCAGACTGATCAGGGAAGAAGAGGGAAACCACGAATCAATCGAATCGCACGAATTTTCTGATCATGATCCATCAGAAATTCATTCGTCAGATTCGTTCGATTCGTGGTTTCTGAATTTCAGTCACACTCAGATGTCGGCCTTAATCCAGCACGTCGAAATCAAGTTCATTGGTTTTGTCGTCGGGATCACCGTTGTAGTTGATGGTGATCTCTTCTCCCGCCTGAATATCACGATGAGCGGTAAACGCCTTGGCCTGTCGGCCGATATCTTCATAGTACGCGTTCGGATTGAAACTATGGTTGTACATCGATCCATAGCCTAAAGCGACGACTGCTTTCTTCGGACTCCAGTCATACACATAATGGGCAAGTTCTGATTCTTCGATCTTGTCCCAGGTGACGACGATCAAAGGAACCCGTTCGAATTCGGTTCCTTTCGGAATGAAGCGACGGGCAAAGACGCCCCGTCCCTTGTTTTTGGTCGTCCGGACTTCCAGATAATCAGATTGTCGGTGTGCCATTGGCGATTCCACGAGAAACGGAAACATTGTGAAGTAGAAGATTGCCGACGCATCTTCTCGAAATTTGCCAGAGTTGCAATACTTCGGGAGAGGGAAGGATTCAGGTGTCAGGGTTCAGGGATCAGTGAACGAAAAGCGATTTCGAAGTCTTCTCTGCCAGGATGCCATGCGATTAGGAGTACTTTTTGAATACGGGACACTCAACGGCGGGGAACAGTCGATTCTCGCAGTATTGTCGCATCTGTCTGGTCAGATACCGACGCCGGTCATTCTGGCTCCGGCAACCGGCCCCCTTGCAACGGCCTGCTCGGAACTGAAGCTGAATCATGTTCCATTCGAATTGAATGCCCTCCCCGTCGATCCGGAACAACGGGCCGCGGTGCTCAATGCGTTGTGCGACGAACATCAACTTGATCTGTTGCACGCCAACAGTTTGTCAGCAGGACGGAAGATCGGTGGAATCGCTCCCCAATTGAACTGCGCGACCAGTTCCCATCTCCGCGACATCATGAAACTCTCACAGTCTGCTGTTGCCGATTTAAGTCGGCATCAGGGACTGATTGCGGTTTCGCACGCGACACGTGACTTTCATCAACAGCAGGGAGTGAATTCCGAGTTGTTTTCGGTGATCCATAACGGCATCGACACCGGACGTTATTTCCCTTGTCCGCCGACCGGTCAACTGCATCGGGAATTGGGGCTGGACGCGAAAACTCCTCTTGCGGCGGTGGTGGGACAGATCTGTCTGCGGAAGGGGCATCATGACATGGCTCACGCTGCGGTCTTATTGAAAGATCAGGTGCCGGACCTGCATTTCGTCATTGTCGGAGAACGGCATTCCACGAAAAATGAAAGTGTGGAGTTTGACGAACACTTGACAGCATTGTTCGTTCAGGCGGGAATTGGAGACCGTTTGCATCGATTAGGCTGGCGGCACGATTTACAGGAAATTTACCGCGAATTCCGTCTCTTGGTGCATGCCGCGAGACAGGAACCACTGGGACGGGTTCTACTGGAAGCGGCGGCTTGCGGGGTTCCGATTGTCGCGACCAGAGTGGGAGGAACCGAGGAAATTCTGACACATCTCGATTCCGCCTGGCTGGTCTCCCCTGCCGATCCCAACGGATTGGCGGAAGGAATTGCAGAACTGATGAAGAATCCGGCCTGTTCCCGTCAGTTTGCGGAGTCGGCACGCCGAACAATTGAGGAACGGTTTACAATTGAACAGGCGGCGCGGTGCCATCTAGAGTTTTGGGAGCATCGGTTGTTGAGACGCTCTGGGGGCTTTTGAAAATTCAAAACAAATTCAAAATAAAAAATTCGAAAGGGGATAAAATCCTCGTTCCCAAGCTCCCGCTTGGGCACGCACTCACCCAGAAGCTCTGCTTCGAGATTTGTATTTAAAGACAACCTCACTCACAACTCCTTCCCTCGGTTGTTGGGGGAAGAAAACTACCGGCAGGTCGCAGAGTGGCCAAGCTGGAGCTTGGGAACAAGGGAAGCAACCACTCCAAATGTTCAATAACGAACATCATCGATGAAAAATCCATTCCGAGCGTTCTTTCGATCGCGTGAACAGACCGAAGCCGAGTACATGGAAGCGGCCCGGCAACTGGTTCATCATGCGCCCGTGCCGCTTATCTGGCTGTTCGGAAAAACCGGGAGCGGTAAGTCTTCCATCATTCGTGAATTGACCGGAGTGGAAGAAATTCAGGTCGGAACCGGTTATCGCCCGCAAACCCGATACTCTGCCCGATATGATTTTCCCAATGAGAATGAACCGTTACTCAGCTTTCTCGATACGCGGGGATTGGGTGAAGTCGACTACGATCCGACGGAAGAACTGAAGGCCTTCGGCAAAGAAACACAATTGATGATCATCGTCGTGCGGGCGATGGATCACGCACTCGATGACCTTCTCAAAGCTCTGAAAACCATCCGCAAGGCCTCTCCGGACCGGGAGATTATTCTGGCTCTGACCGCGTTGCATGACGCGTATCCAGGACAGCAGCATCCGGCGGACGATCCTTTCGACCGGTCTCCGTTTCCGTTGCCGGAAGGAATTCATGAGGATCTGCGTCGCTCGCTTCAGAAGCAATATGAACGTTTCAAGGGGCTGGTGAGTTGTGCCGTCCCGATTGATATCACGCCAAAGGAGGAAGGGTTTGATCAGTCCTCGTTTGGCAGTGACCGGCTCAAGGCGACGATCATTGAGTCATTGCCGAACGCCTATCGTCAGACGTTGCGTCAACTGGAGGAAGTGGTTGCTCCATTGAAAGATCACACCCGCAAGCAGGCGATGCCGGTCATTCTGGGAACGAGCACGCTCGCAGCCACTGCGGCGGCGGTGCCGGTTCCGTGGATTGATATTCCCGTCGTAATGGGACTGCAAACGCACCTGGCCTACAAACTCGCCCGCATTCATCGACAACGTCTCGATGCCCAGACGATCGCTCATGTCTCCGGCGGACTCGGTGGGCGTGTGGTGGTTCAGCTGGCGATTCGGGAAAGTCTGAAATTCATTCCCTGGGTGGGCATGGCGGCCAATGCGGCGGCTGCGTTCGCTTACACGTTCGCAGGGGGAATGGTCTGGAACTGGTACTTCACCGAAGTCCGAAAAGGACACGTGCCGACCGAATCGGAGTTGAAGTCGGTCTTCAAGGAACAATTGCAACGAGCCTCGGAGCTTTGGAAATCGTCTCGAGAACCGAAGGTGTAGATAAGAGGAAGAATACAGAAATTCGAAATTGGAAATTCAAAACAAATTCAAAATCAAAAATTCAAAAGAGAGCCAAATCCTCGTTCCCAAGCTCCAGCTTGGGAACGCACTCGCCCAGAAGCTCTGCTTCGAGTTATTTCAATTCGACACTGCCCCACTTGCAGGTTCCTCTCCGTTGTTTGAAAAGACAGCAATGGGATGATGAGTGGCCAAGCTGGAGCTTGGCGTTGAGTGTGTTCCCAAGCTGGAGCTTGGGAACAAGGGAGGCGAATTTTGAATTTTCCCCATCTTCATCGGTTCCCAGATTTACTACAGTGTCGGCATGATTTCTGTCCTTCATCATGCCCTGCGAGAGTCGCTAAAACTGTGGGCTGTTCGTGAATCACGTCTGCTGATCGGCGTTTCCGGGGGGGCCGACAGTGTGGCCTTATTACGTGGGCTGGTCGATCTTCAGGATGAATTTTCGTTCCGACTGGCAGTGGCTCATTACGATCACGCGTTGAGAACGGAGTCGTCAGAAGATGCCCGCTGGGTGAAAGAGTTGTGTGAATCGTTGCAACTCCCCTGCTTTTCCGAACGACGTCCTGTGACGTCAGAAGATCAGAATCTGCCGGAGGAATCGGCCCGGCGGTTACGTTATGAGTTTCTCACCAAGGTCGCTCTAGCTCAGAATTGCCGGTTTGTTGCGGTCGCTCATACCGCGGATGATCAGGTGGAAACGGTGTTTCATCACCTGATACGGGGCACCGGGCTCGCCGGTCTTTCCGGGATTCCATCCGAACGCCCTCTGACGGAAAACATCACGCTGATTCGACCGTTACGGAACGTGCGCCGGTCGGAGCTGGTCGCGGCATTGGCAGAGTGGAATCAACCGTTTCTCACCGATTCCTCTAATACCGACCGCCGGTACACTCGCAATCGGATTCGACATGACTTGCTGCCTCAGCTCCGGGAAAAACTGAATCCTCAGGTGGATGAGGCGTTGCTCCGGCTTTCCGTTCAGGCGATGGAAGCTCAGGACGTGATCCGGCAATTGGCGGATGAGTTACTGAGTCGGGCGAGTCTGGATGTTCAGCCTTGTTCGATTCGCCTGAATCGGGTCCCGTTTGAAGCGTCTCCGTTGCTGGTGGTCAGGGAGGCATTGCGTCAACTCTGGGAACGTGGCGGCTGGCCACGGCAGAATCTGTCGTTCTCCCATCTCGATCAACTGGCCGGGATGCTGAAAACCGGAGCGCCGAGCCGCGTCTGCCTGCCGCAGGGGGTGGAGGCGATCTGTCGCGGTTCTCTGCTGGAACTCAGGCGGGACCGTGACAATTGTGAACTCTGAGAATTGTGTTGAATCACCCCAACTCAGTCCTGTTTATCGGTTTCGCTTTCCGGGAGGAGTGAATATCATCTTCCTGCATGGATTCTGTCCTACAGATCCAGCGTTCAATGAATGAAGTTCTGTCCGCCGCATCTTTCTAACCTGACGTTTGCCATCATGAAAATTCACGAATACCAAGCCAAGGAACTGTTTGCGAAGGCGGGAGTTCCGATTCCACGAGGGATTGTGATCAAGTCGGCTGCGGAAGCAGCTGCGGCCTATGAGCAACTGGGAACGAAGGTTTGCGTTGTCAAATCGCAGATTCATGCTGGAGGACGAGGGCAAGGCCGCTTCAAAGAACATCCCCAGCAACCCGGTGTTGTCCTGGTGAGATCGGCTGAAGAAGCGGTTGCCAATGCGGAGCGGATGCTGGGCTCGACCCTGGTCACCATTCAGACCGGTGAAGAAGGGAAACTGGTCAGCACGGTGTATGTCGAGCAGGGTCTGGATATCGCCAAAGAATTGTATCTGGCCATTGTTGTCGACCGTGAAGTTGGTTTGCCTTCGATCATCGCTTCCGCTGAAGGGGGAATGGCGATTGAAGAACTGGCTCACGAACATCCTGAAAAGATCTTCCGTGAAGCGTTCGATCCCGGTCTCGGCCTGCAACCGTATCAGGTTCGTAAAATCGGTCATGCACTCGGACTGACCGGAGCCGCCCTGAAATCAGCCGCTGTCTTCCTGCCGAAGATCTGTCAGTTTTTCGTCGACAGTGATTCCAGCATGACGGAAATCAACCCGCTGGTTGTGACGGGTGACGGGCAGCTGCTCGCACTCGACGCCAAAGTGACGTTTGACGACAACGCTCTCTTCCGCCATAAGAATCTTCTCGAGCTTCGCGATCTGGCGGAAGAAGAACCGGCAGAAATTCAGGCCGCCAATACCGGTTTGAGCTATGTCAAACTGGACGGCAACATCGGCTGTCTGGTCAACGGAGCCGGCTTGGCCATGAGCACAATGGACCTCATCAAGTTGCATGGGGGTGAACCGGCCAACTTCCTCGACGTCGGGGGGGGAGCCAATGTTGAACAGGTAACCGAAGCCTTCCGGATCATTCTCGCCGACCCGAATGTGAAAGCGATTCTCGTTAACATCTTCGGCGGAATCATGAAGTGCGACACCATCGTCAACGCCCTGCTGGTGGCATACGACAACATTGGAATCACCGTTCCGCTGGTCGTGCGGCTGGAAGGAACGAACGTCGAACTGGCTCGTGAGATGCTGAAAAACTCCGGCAAGAAGATCACAACCGCCACCGACCTGACGGACGCGGCTCAAAAAGTCGTGGCGACGTTACAGGCGTAATGATTGTTTGTTAAAGATTCCCGGGAGGGCGAGGCTCCCGCTGAGCCGCATGTGCGATGAGACTCACATCTCATGGCGGCTCGGCAGGAGATCCGCCCTCCCGTTATTTTGAGAACGTTTTTCGGGGTAAGCGATTACGAATGCACATTCTTCCGGCAATTGATCTTCGTGGTGGGAAATGCGTCCGGCTGCGTCAAGGGGATTACAATCAGGAAACCGTCTTCGGGGATGACCCGGTGGCGATGGCTCTTCGCTGGGAAGAAGCTGGCGGGGACTGGCTCCATCTTGTCGATCTCGACGGCGCGAAAGCCGGCAAGCCGGTCAATATCGAGGTCATCACGCAGATTGTCAGCGCCCTGAAAGTTCCAGTGGAACTTGGCGGGGGCATTCGGAACGAAGAAACCGTTCGACAGATGCTGGAAGAAGTGGGTGTTCAACGGGTGATCATCGGAACTCAGGCACTCAAGCAACCGGAATGGTTTCGCGGCATCGTCGAGAAGTATCCGAATCAGATCTGCTTGGGACTTGATGCCCGGGATTCAATGGTTGCCACTGAAGGCTGGCTCGATGTTTCAGAGACCTCGGCACTGGAACTGGCTCAGCAGTATGTCGGTCTTCCACTTGCGGCGGTGATTTACACGAATATTGCCAACGACGGCATGATGAAAGGAATCGACGACCGCACTCTCGCCGATTTCCGTGATCTCGCCGCACTTGGACTGAACGTCATCGCTTCAGGAGGAGTGACGACTCTCAATGACATCCGCAAACTTCGCGATATTTCCCGCGACGAACCCCGACTGATCGGCGCCATCACCGGTCGAGCCATCTATGAAGGAACCGTAGACGTCGCCGAAGCCGTTCGGGTCGCGCGAAGCTGAGGGGGGAGATTTTGAAATTCGAAAAAGAAAAATTCGGTAACAGTGTAGCGGTCTGAAGTTGTCGGAAGCCAATTTACTGTCGAGGGATGATTTTTACCGCAAAGACGCCAAGATCGCGAAGGGGTTGGAGATCATGAGTGAGTCATCTCCTCCAACCTGCCAGTTTGGTCAAAATGGCCTGACTACCTGTGGAAGAAACCACGAATCGAACGAATCACACGAATGAATCAGAGTGCGACTCCTGACAAAAGATTCGTCAGATTCGGCCCATTCGTGGTTCGCTCTTTCTTGGCGTCCTTTGCGTCTTTGCGGTAAAAATTCTCTTGGCAATTTGAAAAGACTTCATTCCGCTAAAGTGTTAGATCCTTTTGAATTTCGAGTTTGATCGCTCTACCGGGGAGTTCCCAGACAGATACGGAATCCGTCTCGGGAGTCGGAGTAGGTCACAGATCCGATGCCGAGGCGAACGGCACATCGGGCGTTGCCGGGGACGTCGTAGAAGTTCCCTCCTTTGCAAACCGGTTTTAAGACGGTCCGTTTCTCTGCATCTGCATAGTGGATGTCTTCATGACCGCCGGTGGGATCGAAGTGATCCAGTGCGAATTCCCAGATTCCTCCACACATATCGGCCAGACCGAACCCGTTGCGTCCCCGTTCTCCATAATGATCAACAGGAGAGACCATGGCGTATCCATCCAGCCAGGGGAGTTTTGCACCCGGCCAGGCGTAATCCTTATTGGGAAGAAGATCGAGCCCGGAGATGTTCCACCGTCCCTTTGCATCTTCCAGATTGCTTCCCCACCAGAAGTAGTGGCTCTCCTGACTTCCCCCGCGACAGGCATATTCCCATTCGGCTTCGGTTGGTAAGCGGTAAACGAGCCCTTGGGGTAATCTTCCTGTGGCTTTTTCCTTTTCTGTCAGCCAATGGCAGAAGGCCAGCATGTCGTTGTAGCTGACGCATACGACGGGGAAATCCTTCTGTGCAGGAACGCCGTGATTGGAGTCTCTCCAGCTCTTGTCTGTCATTTTTGCCCAGGGATGGGGAGCTTTTCCGGAATGAGTCAGATTCGGCTTCCAGTTCTGATCGAAGCACATCGTTGAGCCGTCTGGTTTCTCAGCATCTGTGACAAAGCCTGTCTCATCAGCAAATTGACGAAACTGCCCGACAGTCACTGCTGTGCGCCCCATCCAGAAGCCTTCTTTCACTTGCATCGGGCGAGATTCCCCTTCGTACGCTTCCCGTGCTCCTCCGCCGGAAGAAAACAGGGCGCCTCCATCCTGTCCGACGGCCCACTGCTTCTCTTCGGCAGTGCTTCCCATTCTGAACGTACCAGAAGGGATGTACACAATTTCCAGCGAAACGTCATTTCCCAGCGCGATCAGCTTCGCATCTCCCTGAGCAGGCTCTTTGGCGTGGGCAGCAATCGGAATGCCAGCAAGCAGGGCTCCACACATGATGACCAGAACAGAACGGAACTCGCGGCGCAGGTCGCGCAAAATTGACCGTTTCATGCGGACTCCTTCAGGGAGTGAGGCGGGAGGCAGCAGCCGTCACTCAAACAAGAGACTTCGCTGACTTGAGAGGATTAAACGAGCTATTGCATTTGATCATAGCCTGCAGACTTGTGGCACAACACATTGACCGATGTGAATACTTTGCAATGCCAGTTTGCATAAAAGTTAGAACGGTTCGGTGTCTGTCCCTGTCTGTTGATTACGGGATTTCAAGTCCATAGAACCGTTCTGCAGTCTTGCCGAAGATGTGAGCCTGTTCATCTTCCGAGAGTGATGACAAACAAGTCTTGAGTGCTCCGTGAGCCTGTTCATAGGTTCCGGCCAGTTCGCAGACCGGCCAGTCGGATCCGTACATGCAGCGTTCGGGACCGAACAATTCTAAAGCCTGATCAACATACGGTTGCAGGTGAGATGGTTTCCAATGTTCCCAGTCGGCCTCGGTGATCATTCCGGAGAGTTTGCAGTAAACGTTGTCGCACGCAGCGGCGGATTTCAGGTGAGAAAGCCAGTTTTCTATGGATCCCTTCTTGATCTCCGGCTTGGCCAGATGATCAATCACCAGCGGGAGATTCGGAACCTGTCGGGCCACGGTTTCTGCATGTTTCAGGTGCTTGACGTAAAATAACAGGTCGAACGGAACCTGATGTTTTTCAAGTATTTTCAGTCCACGAAGAACATCTGCGCGGACGATGAAATCCGGGTCGGGTTCCCCTTGCGTGATATGCCGGACACCCACAAATCGGGGATGATCGCGGAATTCGAGCAGTTGTTCTTCACACGCTGGACTGGATAAATCGACCCAGCCGACGACACCCGCAATAAACGGATAATGTTCGGTGAGTGTCAGCGCCCAGCGATTTTCCGCCAGATCATGCTGCGTCTGAACGAAGATGCTTTTCTCGATGCCGCAATTGTCGAGATGCGGCTTCAGGTCGTCCGGGAGAAAATCACGACAGATTTTCTTGTGCTGCGGCTCGCGCAGCCAGGCGGTGTCGAATGGAAGATCCAGTTGCCAGAAATGCTGGTGAGCGTCAATGACTGCCATCGTTTCTCCTGATTCGATGTTGGGTTATTCACGAAGTCGCTCTAACAACGATTCCACCAGATCCGGGTGTTGTGTGGCAACGTCGAGCATTTCCCAGTGATCCTCTGGTTTGCGAAACAGCACAACTTGCGGGCCGTCCCTCTCCTCTTCATTGTCGTTGGCATCATGATATTTGATCAACAGCCAGTCCCAGGTTCTGATCGCGCTCAGAGTTGATGTTTTCCAGTAAATTTCCTGAGTCTGGAGATCGCAACTCCATTGATCAATGGCCTTACTTCCCTGTTCCGTCAGTTGTGAAATCAGCCTCACAAGATCTGCGGTTTCCACCAGTTCATGCACTCGATGGTGATGATTCCGACCGATCACCTGAATGAGAAGGGGGAGATGAATCATCGGTTCTGAAAGACTGGCTTGCCATTCCGGGCGTTGTTCCGGAAGTCGTCGAAGATCACCGGTGGTCCCCACGATGACAAGAACGTCTCCCTCTTGAAACGGCATGCCGGAGAGCCATTCTCCCAGTGCGGTGTCATGCGCGATGGCGATTGCCGAGGCTTCCACCAGTTGAACCTGTTCTGCGCGAAGGCGGTCGGCGAGTCGTTCTCGGGAACCGGCGGGAGTCCTGTCATCATCATCATCATCATCTTCTTCTTCGTCGGAGAAGATCAATGCCATTTCTTCTTCATTCAACCAGTATTCAGCCGCCGCGAAAAGAGTGGCTGTTTCGAGGAGTGGTTCCTGCCAGTGTGAGGTTTGCAGCGTCGACGAAAGAGGGGGAAGTGAAGCCAGAAGATCCGCGTTTTTCAGATAGAGATGACAGACCACAGACTGCGATGCGAGTTTATCGAAGTGTGGAGTGGGAATGCGGTGTTCTCCATAACATCCCAGTGAACAGGCCGGCAATGAGTCGATGGCGAGAAGATGCACACTCATGGAGTTCCCTCTGGCGTCGCCTGCTGGCCATACGAAAGAGGATCTCGTTCCACGCTGCTGCTCCAGATATTGAGTTGTGGAAACTGTTGTTTGAGAAGCGTTGCCAGGTGTTCAATCCCGGGGCGTTCTGTGGCATAGTGACCGGGAAGAAGGAGAGCGATTTCTTTCTCTCTCGCATCCAGACAGGTATGAAATCGGGTCTCCCCTGTCAGAAAGGCATCGCACTTATGTGAGAGGGCATCTGTCAAAAACTCCCCTGCTGCACCACAGGCGACGGCGACCGATGAGATTATTCGATTTCGCTCACCCACAACCGGCAACGTGTCAATCTTCAGGAACGTTCGAACCTGATCCACGAACTGATGCAGCGGAACCGGTGTCGAAAGGTGTCCCCGGCGCCCGGCTCCGACTGTGCTGAATTCCGGCAAAGCGGAAGGACGTAACGGCCGGATTTCCTGTAAATCGAGTCCTTCGGCAAGTTGCTGATTGATCCCCTGCTTTGCACTGTCGTAGGCGGTGTGTGGACTGTAAACCGCGATGCCGGATTGAATCAGTTTCAGAACCATCCGTCCTTCGGCTGTGTGCGAGGTCAGCTTTTGAACTGGTCGAAACAGGATGGGATGGTGTGAGACGATCAGGTTCGCATTTTTCTGGATCGCTTCTTCTGCGACATCCGGCGTCAGCGTCAGGCAGGTCATGATCGACTGAACGGGAGACTCGCAATCTCCCAGAATCAACCCGACGTTGTCCCAGCTTTCTGCCAGTTCCAATGGGGCGAGTTCCTTCAGGAACTGAGTGACTGTTGAGAGTGGGAGTGACATGTTTTCTCCGTGATTGCGTCGAGTCACGGTGCGTTCAGACGCACCCTACTTCAGATCGAACTCTTTGATTTTCCGGTAGAGTGTTCGTTCTCCCATTCCGAGCATTTTGGCGGTTTCTTCGCGGCGCCCCCCCGTCAGTTCCAGGGCTCTGGCGATGTAGTATTTTTCCACATCACTCAGCGGACGACCTATCAACATGTCGGTTCCGGCAGCGGCGGGGAATCCGTCGGGGGAGTGTCCGGCCAGTGTTGCCAGTTCGGTGGGAAGATCATCGGTATCGAGCTTCCCATCAGAGTCGAGAGCCAGCATCCCTTCAATGACATTGCGTAATTGACGAATGTTTCCAGGCCAGTCGAAAGAGATGAGAACCTGACGCGCGGCTCGGGAAAGTCCTTCGACGTCGCGTCCGTTTCGCTTGCAGAACTCTTTCAGAAAATGATCGATGAGTAACGGGATATCTTCCCGACGATCTCGCAACGGCGGGAGATAAATCGTGACGACACTCAATCGGTAATACAGATCGCTCCGGAATTCCCCCGACTCCATCATCCCCTTCAGATCGGCATTGGTTGCCGCGACCAGACGGACATTGATGGTTTTCTCGTCATTGGAGCCCAGTCGTGTGATCTTGCGGTCTTCAAGAACGCGCAAGAGCTTGATCTGGGTGTCCATCGGCATCTCACCCACTTCATCAAGAAAGAGGGTTCCGCCGTTGGCGTATTCGAACTTGCCGATACGCCGCGTTGCCGCCCCGGTGAAGGCTCCCGGCTCGTGTCCCCAGAGCTCGCTTTCCAGAATGCTTTCCGGCAGCGCGGAGATGTTCAACGGGACAAACGGCTTGTTCTTGCGGGGACTGTTCTGGTGCAATGCACGGGCGACCAGTTCTTTTCCGGTTCCACTTTCTCCGAGAATCAGAACGGTGGTGTCGGTAGGGGCAAGGTTTTTGAGTTGCTCGATCACTCGATGCATCGCCGGACTGTTTCCGATCACTCCTTCAAACCCGAACTTTTCATCGAGTCCGCGACTGAGCGCCACGTTGCGACGGAGCAGCCGAATACGGCTCGACGCCTTGTCGACCGCACTTCTGAGTTCCTGAATATCCAGCGGTTTGGTGAGATACGTATACGCTCCCCCCTGCATGGCAGTGACGACCGACGGGATCGAACTGTGCGCCGTCAGGACAATCACTTCGGCGTCAGGGAGCTCATCTTTGGCTTTACGGAGAATGGCCAGACCATCAACATCCTCCATTTTCAGGTCGGTGATGACGACGTCGAAGTTCTGACTTTCGATCAGTTCGACCCCCTTCGGCCCGGAGTTGGCGATAGCACATTCACAACTCAGCGCTGCCAGGCTGGCCGCGACCGCCTGAGCATGCGGTTCGTCGTCGTCCACGATCAAGACGCTGATCGCTACGCTGTTCGGATCAAACTGATTTCCTGCCACGCCACATCTCGCCTCAACAGGACCACAAAAACACCAGAGCGGGTCCACGCCACGCGGAGAACAGCTTTATCCTGTTCGAGAACCGTGCTGCGCGGGCACATGGTCGAGCAAACTGCTCGTGACTGCAAAAATTACAGGTCGTGGACGAAATGTAAAGTCGCCGAAATGGCAGTTTTTGTGGTTCAGGCGGAATTCGCGGAATTTGGACGCATTTGAGGAAGATTCAGGAACCACGAATTGAACGAATCTTTCGAATCAATTTCCCCTTGTTCTCAAGCTCTGGCTTGGGAACAGACTCGACGCCAAGCTCTGCTTGGCCTCTCCTGCGACCTGTTTTGTTTTTTGATATGAGGGAGACGGGATTTGTGAGTGAGGTTGACTTTGACACAAAGCTTCTGGGCGAGTGCGTTCCCAAGCTGGGGCTTGGGAACGAGGCTCAGACTCCCCATCTTGATCTCACGATCGCATCATATTCCCGGACGACTTGCTTTTCTGTTCGTTCTTTCCTCGGCCGAACAGGGAATTCAGTTTACGACGCAGGCGTCTCTGGAAATAAATGAAATTGTCACGGAGCCGGTTCTGGCCGATGGGAAGTGGAGTTTGTCCTTTGGCTCGAATGTCGGCGTTGGCCTGATAGAGCGCCCGTCGTCGATCCAGATCTGGAGTACGGAACGTGATGCTGAAGGAAATGGAAACCTCTTCCCCGTTACGGACCCAGTGGGGAAAGGTAACCGGGAAATGCAGTCCCTGACCGGGTTGTAACTGGAATTTCCAGCCGGATTCCTCGAACTCCGGCTTCATGTTCAGGTTTCGCCCTCGATCGGAGTAGAAGTTCTCCAGGTCGACATCGGTGACGATCGTGCGATCGTTTCCGTTGAGCATGCTGACTTCCTTGGTTCCCTGAATCTGCAGCAGGAAGTTGTGTTCCGGGTCGATATGATACGGCGTCACCGAACCGGGTGACGTGATGAAAATGAACGCCTGAGGTTGCGTCATTCCCGGTGTGATCGGTTCGGAATAAGGACGAATTTCCTTCAGACAGGCTTCGAGAAGCTGAGCGTATTCCGGATCCCGTTCCACATATTTCAAAACGAGCCAGGATTTGCATTCGGCAATTCGACGGATGGTTTCATCCGGCGTCAATCCGTTGCGCGGCGTGAGGGTGTGATCAATACTGACCGGGATGTTTCCGGCGTTATATTCGATGCACGATTCCGGCAAACGCTGCGAGAGTTGCAGCAGGCGATCAATCTGGAATAACGGATGACGGCACAGGTCATGACCGATCAGAAATGGTTGCCGACTGAAGTTCTCTTCGAATTCCACCGGATGAATCTGTAACAGGGAGGTTGCCGGACCTTCCGTATTCGTGGTCGCCGGACGCATCAACAGAGCGTTTTTTGTACTGGGCATTGTTCTTTTCTCTTGTCTCAAGGCAAAGGTGCGGTCGGACAGGCTTCTATCCCGGATGATTTACCACGGAAAAGAAACGTTTGATTCTTGTGCCACTGCTCTGTGAGCAGTGCAAACGTCAGAACTGCTTTCTTTTGTCCGACGTCTTTCCGCAATGAACATCGTTTTGACACTCGGCACTGCTCACAGAGCAGTGGCACACATGACGGACTTTTCTTGTATTGTGTGCCGAGTCGGCTCGAGCATTGACTGGAGCCACTCTATGTCGGTTCCTGATGTGAAATTGGTTGTTTTTGTGTCTGCTTTGGAGTCAGTTCCACTTCCAGAGGAGGTGAGGCATTCTTTGATCGAAATCGCTTCCAATAATCCTTTGATTGGTTGATCCAGCGTTTCTGCATGCGGCGACAGGCCCGAAGGAATGGTCGGATTCCCCAGATCAGGTCGCTTGCGCCTCGTCCGGTCGCGATGACCAGATGTTGAATGACGCGCCGCTCGCTCCAGATACGGTCGATCATGGGATGTCCGGGGGCGGCACACGAATCGGCCCACTTGATCGTTTCGTGATTTCCAAACTGCTGAAGACTGTCGAGTTCCAGTTGAATTCCGGGGGAGAATTTTCCCAGTGATTCATCAAAGGCGATTTTAAAAGCGAATGCTGCCGGAGGAGCGAGCAGATTTACTTTCATCGCAATCGGCTTGCCGTTCAGGAAGAGACCTTCCATAACCAGCCGCTCCTGTTCCAGTCCTGCTCTAACCATTTCCTGAAAGAAACGGGAGTCTGCTTCTTTCTGTCGAATGGCGGTGCCTGCCTGGGCTTTCCATCCAGCTGCCTCCAGTTCCAGAAACCAGTCGATCCAGAGGTCGACCCCTTTGGTTGTGGTTAAAGAGCGATACTCGAGCTGCCCTTCTCCTTCGAGCTTGCGCCGCAGACGTTTGAATTCCCGCAAATGGTGTCCGGCGACCGACTGTTTCAGCAATTCTTCGGTATCCGACAGATACGGTGTCGTCGCCCGAAGATAGTGATCCGCCTGATAGGTCGTTGACAGGTTGTTTCGAACTGTTTTCAGAAGCCCCTGATGAATGAGCCCTTCCCCGGAAAGCAGCGGACAGTCGATCGCGCTGACTCGCGGTTCTGCCTGACGGGCGTATTTCAGCACCGATTCCCAGACATCTGCTTCGCGTCCGTCTTCAATCAACGGATTAGAGAGGAAACAATAATCGTGAGCCCAGAGAGACCAGACACGGCCTGTCTGTCGGCGATATTGCTGAACGAACGGGAAGAATCCACAGAGAACCGGGACATTTCCCAGAGTCCGTTCGATTCTCCAGACGAGCAGGATCTGCCAGTCCGGTTTCTTTGAAAGATTTTTTGCGGCTGGGAGAAAGAACCAGGGAGCGTAGTAGACATTCGGATCTGTGCCCTGCTCACTCAATCTGGTCCAGTATTCAACAAACGGTTCGAGATCCTCCGAACTGGAGAGATGCAAAACGACGTACCTGCGCCCGTGGCCGAGGTCGATATCGACACATCTGGCGGCGATCAGCATCGTGTTCAAACTGAATGGTTCTCTGGGAACCGTTGTTGTAGTCATTGCTGTGGATCTGAGGGCAAATGGGGTTTTCCCATCAGAAAGCTAGGCTACTTACGCGGGGGCGGCGCTTTCGGTCGGCAAAATTTTCGTCTTGACACGGAGGAGGACCGTTCTCACGGAATCCTCCTCAAAACCGGCAATTTCCTGTTGTTCCTCTCATGTGGCAGATTGAATCATGTCGATACAATCGACGAGAGAGGCCATGTCATCACTCAGGGGGGATTTCGTGATGCGCCCACTTAGGACCGCGATGCGGCACCGTGCAGTCAAAGTCGCGGTTGCTGTGAGCTGGGCATCCAGCATTCAATTGTCAGGCTGTTTAAACAGTCCGTTTCGACCGGATTTCGTTGCGGAAGCCAATCAGGCAGCCGCGCGCCAGGCGGAAGTTGCCGACATCGGTGAGGAGACTGCCGAGACCGATTTCCATGAGGAATCGGTGTCTCGTCACGGTCGTATCCAACTCGCCGGAGGGGAGATCCCTGAGAGCGAGGGAAACACCATTCTTCAGGTGAGCGCCGAGAAGAAGGTGGCCGAAAAGCCGGTGGCCGAAAAGGGAGCACCGCCGAAAGAGGCACCCTCCCGGTTTGCCAGGTGGAAATTCTGGAAACGTGGTGAGGATACGGCAGCGGCCCCATCCAAAGCCGAGGCGACTGCTCGACGGGATGCGGCGACAGCGACGCTGAATCCGTCTCAGAAAAAATATGCGAAAACACCGGGGACAGGTCCGGCCAATACCACACCCGCCAAGCCGGCAAGTACCGCCGTGGCGCAGAAGCCGGTCGCTTCGGATGCAGTGGCAGAGGAAGCCCGGAAATCTTTAGAGCCTAAGACCTGGTTCGAGTCTCAGGGAACGGATAAACAGGTCGCTCGTTCGGAAATGCCCGCCTGGGCGAATGGCGTGGCCGGTTCTATTCAGAGTAAACCAACTGAGGAAAAAGGAGCGGTTCCGACATCAGCTTCTGCGTCAGATAAGTTGTCCAAACCGTTTCCGGCAGTTGCCGACGCCGAGATTACGGCAGCAGTGTCTGGAATGGGACGATCTGAACCGGAATGGGTTTCCGACGGAGGACGTTCGTCCCTTTCACCAAACCGAAATGGCGTTCAATTGACTGGTGTTTCCGGGGTTTCGAACTCGAACGGGGCGACCTTGACGGCAGTGGCTCAGCGCCCGACGTCTGGACTCTCCGAAAGTACGGCTCAGCGGCAGCAGCGACTGAGGGTCAATGCTCTGATGTCCGACGCGCATTCCTGTCTGAATCGTGGCGAATTGCACTCCGCATATCGCAGTGCATTGCTGGCAGAGAAAATTGCAAAGGATCATCAGCTTCGATTCAACGGGCAGGACGAGCACCCAAGTCTCTTCGTTCAGCAGGTGGCGACCAGAATCTGGGGAAATGGGGGGGCGTCTGGAGAATCGGCTCTGGCGAATCAGTCAATCGATCCCTCGTCATCTCCATCGCAGGGGCTCAATGCATCGGACTGGGCGACTGAAATCACTGCAGAAACCACTTCACCAGCCAGACTGGCGGCGGTTCCGGAGTTGAAACATATGCCGATCACGACGGACACGAATTTCCCGATTGAACAGGAATTTGGGGAGGCGTTTGCCACCTGGACGCCGATTTCCCAGTCCAGTGGAGATTTGGGGACTGCACCGAAGTCACTTCAGGCCTCCCGCATTGGACCCAGTTCCATCTTCCCCCGTAATGGGAGCGGGCTTGAATTGAACCCAGCAGCCAGTTGGGGGAATTCGACTCCGTCATTACCAGAAATTCGTCCTGCGGTGCCAGGCTCCGGTCGAGCCACGATGAAACAGGGATTGCTGATTGGAACGGCGTCGGAGTCTGGTCTCGTTGACGAGAAAAACTGGACGTCACCCAATGGTTCTGATCAACAGTTCACATCCTCATCGTTCTCGATTACAGACGGCAAGATCGATCTGCAAACAGGGGGGGTGCAGTTTGCGATTGCACAGAATCTTTCCAATGTGTCGGAACCACAACGTGTTGATTCCAGTCCGCTCGACAAGGAATCATCACGGAGCTTGTCTGCCATGTCACTGGATCGTCAGCGTCCATTGCTGATGGCTCCGCCAGCGCCGGCGCCATCAGCTTTGGAGCCGACCGAACCGGTTCTGTCTGAGAACACGGCTCCTGCCCTGACACGGGGACAAAACGCACGTTCCGCCCGGCAGCAGGCTGGAGGACGAGTGCTGTGGATTGTCTGTGGTCTTCTCGGAGCAGGTGTTGCCGTCGTTCTAGGACTGAAATATGCCCGTCGGGATCCGGATGACTATTACGACGACGAAGCACCGATTGATTTACATCAGACTCGAAATGTGGTCTCCGTGCCGGTTGCCTCATCAGAAGCGGATGCAGGCGACAGCGATAAAGATGACAACGGCGATCAGATGTCACTGAAAATCAAACGGGTTGCCTGATTTGGACAGATTGCAGCGAATTTGCTGGTTCTAATGCTGCTCTTCAATTTGTCCGCATTTTGCCGACAAGTTGCTCAGGATGACGTAGGATTCAGTAGCGAATTGAAGTGTGCTTCTCTTCATCCTTTTGTTGGGTGAAGAGAAGCTTCTTTTTTATCTGAATCTTCAGCCTGTCAGAATGTTCCTTGAGTTGGGTTCACACAACCGACGGGAGTTGCCAGCGTCGGCGGTTCCTGGTGAAGCCGGTTTCAACAACAGTCTGAGGGCTTCATTCCTGTTTTCACGCAGATGAGGGCACAATGTCGGATGATCCCTGGAGTCGGCCCACGATTGCCGAGCTACGAGAAGTTCTGGAAGCAATCGGACAATCGGAAGAGAACCACAACCGCAGTGCCGAACGTCTGGAACTCTCTGTCCCAGCGGAAATCACCACCGCTCGCGGCAACATCGTGGAAGCAGTCACCCGGGAAGTGAGCCGGTTCGGACTGGGATTGTTGCACAAAGGCTACGTCCCCCCCGGCGAAGTGACGGTCCGCATGGCGAGTGAAAACCGTGAGTTTGAATATCAGGTCCAGCTCGAATGGTGTCGTCCTTGCGAGAACGGCATGTTCCTCTCCGGCGGACGATTTCTCTCTCATAAGTAAAAGGGAAATTCGAAATTCTAAATTCTAAGAACCAAAGAGATAGCAATATTCTGTTGATTGGTTCTTAGGTTTTAGGATTTCGTATTTCTTTCCCGTCACTTCAGCATTTCATACTTCTTCATCTTGTTATAAAGCGTGACCCGACTGATTCCGAGGTCGACGGCCGTTCGGGTCCGGCTGAAGTTGTTTTTGAACAATGCCTGTTCAATAATTTCTTTCTCCGTGAACGAGACCTGACGCTCCAGTGAGTGTGATTTTGAAGCACTCCCCCCCATCGTTCCCAGTTGAACCGAGGCGTCATTCGTGGGACCGACATGCCCTGATAACAGGTGGGACGGCAGGTGTTCCCGTGAGAGCACTCCGTTCCGGCAGTAGATCACCGCCCGTTGAATGACGTGTTCCAGTTCACGGACATTCCCCGGCCAGGGATAGCTTAAAATGGCATCCAGCAGTGAGTCGTCAATATGGTTGACGGCGATGTTATGCTTCACCTGAAATCGTTTAATAAACTTTTTAGCAAGTGGGATAATATCTACTTTCCGCTTACGTAGTGGCGGAATTTCGAACTTGAGCATGTTTAAGCGATAGTAAAGGTCGGGGCGAAACTTTCCCTGCTCGACCAGTGGTTGCAGGTCCAGGTTACTCGCGACGACCAGTCGGGCCTGAGAGCGGAATGTCTGGTTCGAACCGACCGGTTCAAACTCTCCGGTTTCAATCACTTTCAGAAGTTTCACCTGCTGTTCCGGGCCGAGAACATCGATTTCGTCCAGAAGGATGGTTCCTCGTCGAGCGGCCAGAAACTTTCCTTCCTTGTCGGCATGAGCACTGGTGAAGGCTCCCTTGACGTGACCGAACAATTCGCTTTCGATCAGGTCGCGCGGCAATGCTCCACAGGCGATATGCAGGAATGGCTGCGATCGTCGGGGAGACGACTCATGCACCAGATTCGACAGGAACGTCTTACCGGATCCGGTCTCTCCGATGAGGAGAATCGTGACGTCATGACCGGCGGCGATCATCAGGTCGTCGAGCATCTGTTTGAGTTCAGGCGACCGTGTTTCAAACTGTCTGGTCACCCCCTCAAACACCGACTCTCCCCGTTCGCTGGAGACTGCCTGGGCCGGAGTGTGAATGGGTTCGATCTGAGTTTTCGCTGGTGTTTCTTCGCTGATGCGAGGCCGCTCTGTGTCGAGTGTCCGTGAAATCAACGCACGAAGTTCGATCGCCGAAACCGGACCCGTATATCGGTTCACTTGCGGTTTATCGGAGTGCTGTTTGAGCAGGTCTGGCGTTTGGGGAGAGATCAACGCAATGACACAGGCGTTTGATTCCAATGTTTCCAGTTTGGTGATCAGTTCATCGGCCACACGTCCCTGATCCATGGTTCCTCTCAGGTCCATGAGAACCAGACGGGGAGTTCCTTCATCCAGCAGGAACCGCAACTGCTCCAACTGGGTGGTGACGCACAGTTTGAACCCTTGAGTCAGACTGCCTGCCAGATCGCGCCCCAGCTTTTCGTCTGCGGTGGCGATGTAAAGTGTCGACGTCTGCATTGAGAACCTGCCCTGTCCTCATCCGACCGGCCAGCGATCCGTTCGGAGGGGGAGAATCATGTGTGAGAGAAGGTGTACAACCCTGTTCGAAGCGTTGCACACCAGATGAACAGATTCCCCCTAGATCAAATCAGATGCCACATCTGTAACGATTTCGAGACATGCTTCCTTAACCTGTTACTGCAGAATGAGATAGGTTTGCGTTTGAAATGTTGCCGTTTTGTCTCGTTTTGACCGATGTGGTTTTCGGTCAACATTCTGGTGGCAACGTGATGTTTTTGGGCAACATCCTGGTAGTCTTTTCATGAATGGATTCTTACCGCAAAGACGCGAAGGACGCAAAGAAATCAATCTCTTTGCGTCCTTCGCGTCTTTGCGGTAAATCTCTTTCACCCGTCTTACGCCAGTTCACCACTGGCAATCAGTTCTTTCAGACGTTGTTCACGGTAGAAGAACCCGTCTTCCAAGTGGTCGCAGACTTTGGATTCACTGAGCATGAGCCCCAGGATGCCCCCGGGGAGTTGGAACTCGACGACATCGCGCATCAACGTGCCGTTTCCGTTCGCTTCATATTCATGACGATGCCGCCATGCTTTCATGGGACCGGTGACTTGTTGTTCGATCACAATGTGAGGACGGTCGAATTCGACGATTTCGTGTGACGATTTGATCAGTTGTCCGAAGGTGATGATCTGGAAATCCAGACGTGCTCCCGTGTGAAGAACATCAGGGGCGGACGTGAACGTAATTCCGAGATCCGGACTGGTCACCCGACTGACATTGGCCGGACGACTCAGGAAATCAAACAGATTTTCAACGGAACAGTCCAGTTGTGTTTCGTATTCGCAAAGAGGCATGATTTGCTTGCTGCTGGATGGAGTGCTGTGTCCAGCCTCAATTTGGGAGTTGCCAGAGCTGTTCCGCGGCTCGTTGGCCGCTCTGGTTCTGATTCTTTAACCCCAAAATTAAGTCTGGACGATGCAGGAGTTTGTATTTCAAAGGAACAATGAGGACATACTTTACGAACTCTGATTGTTTCAGAACAGCATGAATGGTGCGGTAAGAACCGATTGTTCAAACAGTCGGAACACTACGTCTCCAGATCCGCCGCATATCCTCCGATTTCCCGGGAAAGTCGTGTTGCGTAATCGTCAGTCATTCCACTGACGAAATCCATGACCTGAGAAAGCCACCAGCGGTACGGCTGATTCAAATTGTCTTCAACATGCTTTCGCCCCCAGCTGAGTTCTATCGTCCGTTTTGAGCGAAAGTGAATATCATTGTAGGATTGTGAATCGGAAATGGCTTTGATTGTCATGACGCATGCGCTGAGGATGCGTCCCAGAATGTGGTACGCTCCCAGTTCGGTCACAAGTTTCTTGCGGTGACTGAAGATCGAGTCGTAAATTTGACTCACTTCCTGCAATTGTGCCTGACATTCAGAGTCGAGAGACGATTTCAAATCGTCCATTCTCTCTCCGTTCATGATGGAATCGTAATCCTCTTCAAAGACCTGCCAGGTCTGATTCATCAGGCTTCGGATGGCCTGTCCACGTAATTGCGGCAACGACATCCAGTCGTTTGAAGGATTTTTACAGATTCTCAGAAGGAGGTCATGAACCTTGTCGTACTCGCAGATTCCCATTTCAACGGCATCTTCGAGATCGATGATGCGGTAACAGATATCGTCTGCCGCTTCCGTCAGAAACGACAACGGATGCCGACACCATTGATTCTTATCGATCTCCAGACCGAGATCGGTGGCCATGTCCCGAAAAAGATCGAGTTCTGTGCTGTAAATATTGTGCTTTCGCTTTCTCTCCGCCCGAGGATCGTTTGAAGGCCAGGGGTACTTGATCGCCGCTCCCAGTGTGGCGTAGGTCAGTCGCAGATACCCTGAAATGGGATTGTCGGCTCTGGCGGAAAAGCGGAATCCCTGAGCATTCCCTTCGAAGTGCAGCCAGTCACTGCGACACGCCTGCCGTTCCTCTTTCGATAGAAACCGCGATTCTGGAAAGAGCAACGACTCATGTTCATGAGACCATTCCCGAACCACTTCTTCTCCGGCATGACCGAATGGAGGATTCCCCAGATCGTGAATCAAGCAGGCCGATTGCAGAATCCAGGTGAGATCCGGGAGATTCTCTGTTTTCAAATCGCTTCGTTCGGTGGCAATTTTAGCGACACGTACCGCAAACGACCGACCGACGCTGGCCACCTCGATGGAGTGTGTCAGTCGATTATGAATATGGTCGTTACTGGCCATCGGGTGGACTTGCGTCTTTCTGGCCAGCCTGCGGAACGGAGCGGAAAAGACGATTCGATCGTAATCCTGTTCGAACGGAGATCGTTCATCCGGATCCTTTACCACTTTGTCTTTATCGGTTCGGGATTCAGATGTTCGCAGAAAAGGGACCCGTTTGGGGGAGAGCAGTTTCTCCCAACAGAGTCGATGAGGCATGTTCCGTGTTCCACTTTCAAATATTAAGGAAGAGAAGACTCACGCAAAGGCGCCAAGAGCTTTTGTTGTATGTCTTGTGAGAATTCATCACTTTATGATTCAGGGAGACTTTATCAGATCAGAATTATTGGGTGGAGTTTCATTCGCTGGCTCTTGTCTGCCGGTTTCATCACAATTCTCCGTATTGTTCCTGTTTCTGAGTGGTTTGAATTGTCCAGGACGCATTGATGACAAAGCAGATCATCATATGAAACTCTTTGCGCCTTTGCGTGAGACTCCTCTTTTCCTTAATTAAAGCCGAACATGACTTCCGACTGGTTTGTGCCTGTTCAACTGCGGATGACGCGAGAGGATTTTCAGAAGCTCCCGCAGCATCCGGCCTATCGGTATGACTACACCGAAGGAGAACTGCATCTCTCCGGGTGTCCGGTCCTTCGGAACTGTCGCATTGAAACCCGGCAGAAGTGGACCGCCTCTCAAGAAGATCACCTGACGCCACTTCATCTGGCCGTACGAGGTCTTCAAGAGACCCCGAAAGATCGGGTGGTGGAACTGTTTCGTCAGGCATTTCGCACATCAACTCCTTATTGCACGTTGTCTTCAGAGAAGTTTGAATATGCCATACAGGACCATTTTCAGCAGGTCTTGAGTGAGTCGTCATGGCCGGTAGTCTGGGAGGCCAGTCATGCGGTCGTTCACGAAGAGACTGGTGAACCGGTCGGAGTCGGTCTGGTGACTCTGGTGCCGAGTGCCAACTGGTCTGATTTCACCGATCCCCGATGGCAGGAACCTCCCCCTGAGAAGGCGTTGGAAGCACGATGGGGAACGCCACACCTGACATGGCTGTTCGTCTCCCCGGACTTTCAACGTTGTGGAATTGCCGCCGTTCTTTTGTCAGGAATCAGAAAACAGCTCAATCGATTGGGGTATCCCCTGCTCTACAGCACCGTTCAGGTGGGAGACCATGGAAGCCAGTTCTGGCACTGGAAACAAGGGTTCGAACTGATTTCATCAGCACTCACGGATTCCGAACGCTGAAGGTATCTCCCTGAGAGAGATCTCCGGTTTCGAACCCTTTCTTGAACCAGCGGACACGTTGTTCCGAAGAACCGTGTGTGAACATTTCTTTCACAACGCGGCCTTGTGATTTCCTTTGAAGAGTGTCGTCTCCGATGGCGGCAGCGGCCTGCAGTCCTTCTTCGATGTCACCCCGTTCCAGAATCTGACGTTGAACCTGGGCATGATGAGCCCAGACCCCGGCGAGGAAGTCGGCCTGAAGTTCCAGTCTGACGGAGAATTCATTCTCGCTCATTCTCCCCATCATCTCCCGTTTAAGATCCATCGTTCCCAGCAGATTCTGTACATGGTGGCCCACTTCATGTGCGATCACATAAGCCCGGGCAAAGTCCCCCGGGGCTCCGAAACGCTGGCTCAACTCCTCAAAAAACGAGAGATCGAGATAAACCTTACCGTCCGCCGGACAGTAAAAAGGACCGGCTGCAGAGGTTGCTCCTCCACACCCGGATCGAACCTGATCGCGATACAACACCATCGGAGCGGGTCGGTACTGTTTTCCCATCTGGGCAAACAGATCGGTCCAGACATCTTCCGTATCTGCAAGGATCACCGACGCGAATTCGGCCTGCTGATTCTCTTCCGGAGTCGGTTCGACCGGAGCCTGTTGTTGAGCCCGCTGTCCCTGATTGGCGAGAAAGAACTGGAGCGTTTTGGCAATATCCCCCCCGCTGAAGAGGAAGACCAGAATCAGCAGCAGGATCGTTCCGCCTCCTCCCAATGCCATTCCACGACCACCCCCGGATGAACGACGGTCTTCCACATTGGAACTACGACGACCTGATTCCCAGCGAACCATATGAATGGGCCTGAATGTTGAAAGTGCGAGGCAAAGTAAAAACGGCTTTTCATTTGAAAGGTGATCAATCATCACCTTGACTGCAAACGATGTTCCATCATCTCGATCCCTCTTTTTTACCGCGTCTATGAAAATAGTCCAGAGGAAGCTCAGGTCAGTTGGAATTTTGCCAGCTCGTGTAAAAATGCAACACGATCCGGCGACTGACTGGACAGTCAGCACGGAAGATTCGAAACTTCCAAAATCACCCAAGTGTTTTTGAACTGCGAATAAAACCTGTGAGTGCAGAGATGAGTCCCTGTCTGTGAGTGAATCGGGGCCGGTTTTGTCAGCAGTTCGTCGTTTTCACAATATAAGATGGCAGGAATCATGACGCAGCCCATTCGTGTGGCCATTACCGGAGCAGCAGGCAACATCGGTTACGCACTGGCATTTCGAATTGCCAGTGGTGAAGTCTTTGGGCCGGATCAGCCGGTGCACCTCAATCTGATTGAAGTTCCTCCCGTGATGAAACCGCTCGTCGGAGTGGAAATGGAACTGGATGATTGTGCGTTTCCGACTCTGGTCGGAGTGAGCCGGTTCGACAGTGATCACCTCGAGGACGGCTTCGGCGACGCCAACTGGGTGCTCTGTGTCGGAAGTATTCCTCGTAAAGCCGGAATGGAACGGGGAGACCTGATTCGGATCAACGGACCGATTTTCACCAACACCGGAAAAGCGATTCAGGCGAGTGCTGCGAAAGATGTTCGTGTTGTCGTTGTAGGAAATCCCTGCAATACCAACTGCCTGATTGCCATGAGCCATGCTCCGGACGTTCCTCGCGATCGCTGGTTCGCCATGACCGCACTGGACGAAAACCGGGCGAAATCACAGCTTGCCAAGAAGGCCGGCAAGCTGGTCAAAGACGTGAAGAACGTTGCCATCTGGGGAAATCATTCGGCGACCCAGTATCCTGATTTCTATCACGCCACGATCGAAGGGAAGCCTGCGATTGAAGTGGTGAATGACGATGCCTGGCTGCATAACGAATTCGTTCCCATCGTGCAGAAGCGTGGAGCAACCGTCATCGAAGCTCGCGGCGCCAGCAGTGCGGCCAGCGCGGCGAATGCGGTTCTGGATACGGTTAAAGGAATCATTCGTCCGACCGAAGCTGGCGACTGCTTCAGCGCCGCGATCTGCAGCGATGGTAGCTATGGGATCGACGAAGGTCTGATCTTCGGCGTCCCACTCACCAGTGACGGACAGAAAGTCAGCCTGATTCAAGGACAGACTCACAACGAGTTTGCCCAGTCCAAGATTCAGGTCACACTCGATGAATTGCGTTCCGAGCGTGATACTGTGAAGGATCTGTTGCCGTAATTGAGCGATGTTAGGGTGGGGAAATTCGAATTTCAGCATTTCGAATTTCCCCTTATCTTTATCAATGAGAAACACGTTAGCTGTCTGAAGTTGTCAGAGGCCAATTTGCTGTTGAGGGATGTTTTTTACCGCAAAGACTCCAAGATCGCGAAGGGGTTGGAAATCATGAGTGAGTCATCTCCTCCAACCAGTCTGTGTGGTCAAAATGGCCTGAAAGACGTGTTGAAGAAACCACGAATCGAACGAATCACACGAATGAATCAGAGTGAGATTCCTGACGAAAAGATTCGTTGGATTCGGCTTATTCGTGGTTCGCTCTTTCTTGGCGTCCTTCGCGTCTTTGCGGTAAAAATTCTCTTAGCAATTTGAACAGACTTCATTCCGCTAAAATGTGACATCAATTGTCATTTCACGATGACGTATCTCCATGACTCCCTTTGAAGTGAATTTCGATGGGTTGGTCGGACCGACTCATCATTATGGTGGACTTGCTGCCGGGAATCTGGCGTCCGAGAAGAATCGTCAATCTGTCTCTCATCCCCGACAAGCGGCGCTGCAGGGATTAGAGAAGATGAAGCTGCTGATGGACCTGGGATTCAAACAGGCCGTCCTTCCGCCGCATCCGGTTCCCCGATTCAGTTTCCTTCGCAGTCTGGGATTTGAAGGAAGCGATCACGAGGTGGTTGCGGCCGTTGCGGCAGCGCGACCGGATTGCCTTTCCATTGCGTACAGTGCGGCGTCGATGTGGACGGCCAACGCAGCGACCGTCACCCCCAGCTCAGACAGTGCCGACAGTCGGGTGCATTTCACACCTGCGAATCTGATCAGTAATCAACATCGGGCACTGGAAGCGGAAGTGACCACCCGGGTTCTCCGATCGATTTTTCAGGACACCCGATCGTTTGTGGTTCATGATCCGTTGCCGAGAGATCGTCATCTTGCAGACGAAGGGGCCGCGAATCACACGCGATTATGTCTTTCGCACGGTCAATCGGGGATTGAGATCTTCGTCTATGGGAGAGATACAAAATCTCCTCACTCCCCTGCCCCGAAGAATTATGTCGCCCGTCAAACATTACAGGCTTGCGAGCGGATTGCCACAGAACATCGGCTGCCGTCAACACGACGGCTCTTCATTCAACAGAATCCGGAGGCCATTGATGCCGGCGTCTTTCACAATGATGTAATCGCTGTGGGCAATGAGAATGTGTTGCTGTGTCACGAAATGGCGTTTCTCAATCAAAAAGAATCGCTGCAAAAAATTCGAGCGGCAATGACCGGTGAAGTTCTGATTGAAGTGAAGCAATCCGAATTGTCACTGAAAGAGGCCGTTCGGACCTATCTTTTCAACAGCCAGTTGTTGACGGTACGCCCCGGAGAAATGCTGCTGCTCTGTCCAATCGAATGTGAAACTCATCCACAGGCCCGCGCGGTGCTCGATCGGATTCTTGCAGAAGAGAACCCCATCAAGGAGGTTCGTTTCATTGACGTTCGGCAAAGCATGAAGAACGGGGGCGGACCAGCCTGTCTCCGACTGCGTGTCGTCCTGACGGAACAGGAACTCTCACGACTGAGCGGAAATGTGCTGCTGACCCCGGAATTGCATCAGCAGTTATCTGACTGGGTCTGCAAACACTACCGGGAAAGCCTGACTTCCTCAGACCTCGCAGATTCACAATTGATTCACGAAGTGCAAACGGCTCTTACTGAGCTGTATGTTTTGTTGCAACTCTAGAGCAAACCGCTCTAACCTCTTTGGAACGCGATCCGGCTTGTTCCATCTTCCTTTAGAATCTTTCCACAGTAGATGAAACCGCATTTCTGCAACACACGTTGCATCGCAACATTGTTTTCATGCGTATCAATCCGCATATTGCCGATCTGAGCGAAGCACCAGTTCAGACAATGTGTTGCCGTTCCTTTTTTCGTCGAATCCACCGCGATGCGATGCACGACGCCATAGTCACCCGCATTCAGCCATTGACCATCGTTAATGACGGCATAGGTGGGATCATCACCAACGGCAAAGAAGAACGTTGCCACGATGTTACCATCGTCTAAGCAAATGTAACTGTTACCGTTCTCAATGTCTTGCTGAATCAGTTCTAAACGCGGATATCCATTTCGCCACTGGCCGCTGTTCCCTGCTGATGCCATGAACTCACGAGCCTTGTCGTAAATCTCCATGATTCGGGGAAGATCGGAAAGATTGCTCTTTCGAATGTCCATGAGTTCGGCGGTTACACTGATTCTGCCTGCCAAAACACCCTCATTCGCTCGCAGGTGGGAGAGCAAGATGCCCGTCAGTTCTGACTGTACTTCGGGCGTCCCATGCTGCGTTTGGGACCAAGAGGATTCTGCAGGTAACGTCGTGCGCAGTTTGAACACAGGTCAAACTGCATCTGTTTCGGACCGGTTTCTTCCAGCTCGAAATCGGCAGTGCTCTCCATGGCAGCGAGAGTTTCTGCAATCTGTTCCAGGTGATCAGTGTCGAGATCGGCTTCCGTCAGTTCGTCTGGGTCGAACATTGCCGCAACTTCAATCCTGGCAACATACCGCCGTTCGGGAATCGAGCAGCCACACATGTCGCAAGAATAATGAATCATAGAAATACGAACCTTTTTCGAGAAATCGATATCGACCGATGAACAGGAAGATGAGTTAACGTGGAATCAACGAGTGAAATGAAACCGTGAATTCGGTCGAGTGGTGTGACCACTTTGCCTTGTATGGATGATTGAACATTCACCGCACGATTGTTGCCGTGCTCACAACTTGTTCTTCATCCCTCAATCCAAGGCGGACACGGCACGAAAGCTCTCGGACACTTCAGATATTTGTGATTGTCTGGAAGAGTGTTTCACTCCTGCGTCCATCATGTCCGCTGTGGTGATTTAACCACATTCGTGTCGACTCTGGAAGTGCTTGTCTTCAGTTTTTTAGGGGTTGAGAAATCAGCGAATTGAGTTGACATTCAGTAGGGGAACTGACCTCTTTTCCAAGTGCCACTCAGACGGGTTCCACCATTGGCAGCGGCTGCAACAATTTTTGTGAATCGGACAACGTGCTGAGTCGCAACTGTCCGCACGCGGCGTCAATGTCCGCACCTTTGCGTTTGCGGACCGTGACGTTCACTCCCTGTTCTCGCAACAGTTCAACGAACTGCTGTGTACGTGGGCTCCCCGGCGCTTCGAGAGCAATCGTCGAGACCGAGTTCATCGGAATCAGGTTGATGTGAGCGTTGCGCGGTCGAAGCAGTCTTGCCAGTTGTCGTGCATGTTCTTCGTGATCATTCACTCCGGAAAGGAGCACGTATTCATAAGTGATCCGTCGACCGGTGGTTTCAAAATAATCATCAGCGGCCTGAAGAATCTCATCGATTCCAATGTTCTTGTTGACCGGAACAATACGGGTTCTCAGTTCGTCATTGGGAGCATGCAGAGAAACGGCAAGATGAAACGGAATATCCGTCCTGGCCAGTTCCCGCATCTTTTCCGGAAGACCGACAGTCGACACCGTGATCCGCCGCGCTCCCAGACCCATGCCCCCCTTGTCGTTGAGTGTTCGCAGGGCTGGTAAGAGTGCTTTGAGATTGGCCAGCGGTTCTCCCATGCCCATCACGACAACATTGGTGATGCGTTCCTCTTTGGGGAGAACTCGATCCAGTCGCAGGAGCTGATCGAGAATCTCTCCGGTGGAAAGGTTCCGTTTGACTCCTTCCAGCCCACTGGCGCAGAAGATGCATCCCATGGCACAGCCGACCTGAGTGCTGATACAGACCGTTTGCCGGTCCTCTTCCCGCATCAGCACACATTCGACCGCTTCCCCATCCCGCATGGAGAGCAACAGTTTTTCCGTGCCATCTTTGGAGATTTGGTGACGAACAATCTGACTACCCCAGAAGTCGAACTGCTCGGCCAGTTCCGCCCGCATGGCGGCCGGGACGTCGTGTAATTCTTCGAAAGAGGAAACTCGTTTGCCGAAGATCCATTTTCGAATCTGATCGGCACGATACCCCCCGCCCCGCTCGGCGCACCACGCGATCAGTTCATCACGTGACAAATCGGTGATCAACGGTCTGGCAGGCTTGGTCATCGTCGGTAACAGCAATCAGTACGGAAACGGCGGAAGGAATCAGGAAACGTTCCAGTATACAGCCGACTCCATAGGGGGCGTCAAGATGCTTGCCGATTTGCACAGAAAAGAACCACGAATGAATCGAATCTCACGAATCGGTAGATGGCTGTCTCACTGAATTTTATTCGTCAGATTCGTTCGATTCGTGGTTTCTGGTTGATTCAACTCCTCTGGGAGTTGCCCGCTCTATCCGTTCGTGGTTTCCGAGTCTGGTAACGTGTCATGAGGGCTTTCGATCACTCGCATCGATTTCCAGTATCCGAGCTGGAATCGGGTCAGGAAACCGATTCCCATGACAAGCACGGCCACCGTAATGGAGATCCAGCAGCCATGAAGTCCCCAACCATATCGTACGGCCAGAACGGACGGCACCACCATCAGCAGCCAGCTGCAGGCGATTGAAAAGAACAGGGAAAACCAGATGTCCCCTGCTCCACGGATCGCCGATCCGAACACAATCGCCATGGCGTCGAAGAAGGTGTAAAGGGCGATATATTGCAGTAGAACAATCACAATCGGGCGGATTTCCTTGAAAGCTGCCGCTTCCGATTCATGAGTAAACGGGGAGAGAATCAGGTCGGGAAGTGACAGGTATATGGCCGCAAAGATGATCATGTAAGATCCGGACAGATAAAACGCTTTCCACACGGTTTTCACAGCAAGTTCCGGGCGACCTTCACCGACACGATGCCCGACCAGAGTGACAATGGCCGTTCCCATTCCGAACATCGGGACGAATGCGAGAGAATTCAGCGTGAATGCCAGATTCGTCGCTGCCTGCTCGTTCGTTCCAAGTTGCCCCACCAGCGCGACAAAGAATGTGAACGCTCCGATGTCCATGAACATGTGAATTCCGTTGGGAATTCCATAACGGACCATTCGTTTCAACAATTTCCAATCGACGCCAAATGTTGCGGCAAATGGATATCCGTCACGATGTCCCTGTCGAAACATCAGGTAACCCAGAACGATGGAACCGGTGGACTGGGCAAGAATTGTGGCGACGGCCGCTCCCCGCATTCCAAAACCGGGGATTGGGCCAAGTCCGAAGATAAGAATATAGTCGGCCACCGCATTCAGAATTGCTGTGGAAACATTCACCCACATGATGACGGACGTCTTCTTTCTCGCGGCGAAATAGGCGGAGAAAACGGTGCTCAGCAGAGTGGGAATGGCAACCGGGCAAAGCCAGATGAAGTACGTAATCTCCAGCTCAACCACTTCTGGAGCATGCCCCATTGACGAGAAAATTTGTCGTGCAAACAGCATCAGCGGGAGCAGCGAAATGCCGCCGACCAATGCGATCCAGAACCCTTGCCAGATGGCGGAGGTCACCCGTTCTTTGCGGCCTGCCCCTTCATATTGAGAAGCAAAGGCATTGGTATACCCGGCAACTCCGAGTGCGAGACTCATCACTGTCCAGACGAGCATTGACGATGGCATTGACGCCGCGAGCGCCTCGACACTCAGCCGTGCCAGAAAGACACGGTCGACAACGTTCATCAACGAAAACGAACCGGCACTGACCACCAGTGGAAAGGCGACGAGCAATAATTCCCGCATCGACCCGGCTGGGGCGCCACGCGTATTGCTCACATCAATTCCATGCTGTCGTTCGTCTGCCATGACTCTGCCGGTTGGGGATCGGGTCCAACAGTGTTGGCAGTGTCACGAATTTTCGCAAGCAAAGAGGTGTTCCGTACTTCAGATTCTTGCTCGAGATCAGAGTCCTTCCGAGACGCAGGTGTCTGCCCGATTGAGAGGAGGAAGCTTCCGTTGATCTGCGGGTAAAGTGAATTCTGTCATGGGTTTGTGGCTCGGCAGGAGCCTCGCCCTCCATGAATTGCTCCGCTTGAAACAAGCAGAAGCTCTAAGACAGAATCGCAGATGTCGCAGGAGTTTACTTTGTGACTTCAAACTTGCTTTGCTGGATGCGTTGCTGATTCTCTGTGTAGCCCGTCATATTATTCCCGCGCGGCTGTCCATTGACGAAGACCTGAAAGGAATCGGTGATCTGAAGATGATCTCCCTTATTGATCGGTCCGGCGGGTTGACCATTGATCTGTAACTGACCATTCTCGCTCAGAACGGTGAGTTCCGGGGAATCATACATCAGGCTTCCGCTTTTCCCCTTTTCAATACGATGTGATCGCTGATCCGGAGAGATCGAGTATTTAATCCCGCCATGAGTTTGCGATGCTGAACTCTGTAGTGCCGCGCTACGACAGGAAGCCGGAATAGCGATCAAGCCGATCGCACAGATCAGCATCATCCGAGAATAAGATGAGTTCATAGGAACCACCTGATAAGGCGCTTTATTGAAGTTTCAGTGTCACAAGTCCGAGAATTGCCAGCAGTGCTGAGCAGATCCAGAATCGAGTCACAATTTTAATTTCATGCATTCCACGGAATACAAAATGATTATGTAACGGACTACAAGCTAGAATTCGTTTTCCGGTGAGTCGTCGACTGGTCACCTGGGCAATCACACTGAGTGTTTCGACCACGAAAATTCCACCGGCGATCAGCAGCAGGAACTCTTGTCGTGTCGCCAAAGCTGCCAGCGCGAGGAGTGCGCCGATCGGCAATGCGCCGGCATCTCCCATGAAGACCTGCGCTGGATGACAGTTAAACCAGAGGAAACCTAACAAGGCACCCACGAATGCTGCCATCACAATTCCCAGTTCGCCAGCACCAGGAATAAAGGGAATATTTAAATATTCGGACAGGCTATAATGCCCTGCCAGATAGGAAACGATGACGAATGCGGTTCCCGTCCCGATCGAACACCCCGTCGCCAGTCCATCAAGACCATCTGTTAAATTCACTCCATTGGAACTTGAAACAAACACCAGCGTTGCCCAGGGAATCATCCATAGCCCAAGATGCCAGGTCATTCCTCCCACCGGCCAGACCAGATCCAGTCCATTCGTGACATGACGTTGAATCTGATATAACCAGACTGATGCAATAATTGCGAATGCCGTTTGAATATAAAACTTCTGACGAGCCGTTAATCCTCTTTTTTTTGTGCTTAACTTGATCCAGTCGTCAGTCGCTCCTAATGCTAAAAAAGAGACGGAGACGAACAGACTCAATTGAACATAGGGGTTCGATAAGTCGGCCCAGATCAGTGATGAGACGACAATGGCCGCAATAATAAACAGCCCCCCCATTGTCGGGGTTCCCTGCTTTGCTGCATGAAGTTCATTTAACTTGTCGGACGCACTGTCGATCCGCTCGCAGAATCGTGTCTTGAGCCAACGAATAGCGAACGGACCCAGGAGAATCGCTGCTAAGAATGAAGTCAGAGCAGCCATGGCGGTGCGCGCCGTGACGTAGACTTTTGAATTTCCAGTCGTATGTTGCTGCATCTGCTCCGCAAGAGGAATCAGATTTTCCAGCAACCAGGGAATCATTAGGGAGAGGGGTTAGAATTTAGGAATTAGGGATTAGGCGACTTTGAGTTGGGACGGGATAATGCTGGATTGGTTTTCGGAGAGTTTCTTTAGTCCCGAAACGATTGCTTCCATCTTCATTCCTCGTGATCCTTTCACAAGGACCACGTCTCCCGGCTGGAGCCAGCAGTCAAGCAGCATTAATGCTAAGTCATGGTCACGACAGGTTCCCAGGCAACCGGCATCCATTCCGCTCTTTCGTGCACTTCCTGTCACAGTATTCGCTTGTGCACCGACGGCGATGAGATGGTTAATCGGAGACCGTGCGACTTCTTCTCCAAGCATCCGATGGAAATCGACAGTCCAGTCTCCCAGCGAAAGCATATCTCCTGTCACAAGGATTTTCTTACCGCTGGTGTTCCAGTCCTTGAGGATCTGGCAGGCGGCCGACATTGATAACGGGTTGGCGTTATATGTATCGTCGATGATGGTCCAGTCTCCCATCTGGAGCCCGTGTGAGCGCCCTTCCACTGACTGGAAGTTTTTTAATCCATATGCGATCTCGGCATCCGACATCTCGAGTTGCCGGCCAATCGCGATTGAAATCAATGCGGCGTGAAGATGGTGGCGACCAATCACATTTAATTCGAATTCCGATTCCTCAACCTGGAATTTCAGATAGTTGTTTTCAAGCGTCACATTAGTGGCCCGAACGGTATTATGTTCCCGTTCTCCGACCATAATGACCGGACATTGTGCGCGAGCCACCATCTGGCGAACCTGACGATCGTCCCCATTTAAGACTGCGAACCCAGTATCTGGAATGGCATCAATTAACTGCCCTTTGGTCTGGACAATTGCTTCCAGGTTATCGAATCCGTCGAGATGAGCCGGTCCGATGGCAGTAATGACCCCCACTTCCGGTTCCGAAACGGCGGCCAGTTCTTCGATTTCTCCAGTGCGGGCTGCTCCGAGTTCAATGACGGCAAACTCGTGCTGCGGTTCCAGCATGAGCAGGCTAAGAGGAACGCCATATTGATTATTATAATTATGTGGGCTTTCCATGCCACAATAACGTGTGGAAAGGACAGACGCGATCATACGTCTTGTTGTTGTCTTTCCGACAGTTCCGGTCAGCCCAATCACTAAGGCTTCGAACTGTCTGCGATACCAGTTGGAAAGTTGCCAGAGTGCGGCAAGTGTATTTTCCACTTCAATACGTGGCCCGTGACTACGGCCTGATTTTTCTGTGGAGACGATCGAAGCAATCGCTCCGTTCGTCAGTGCCTGTTTGACGAAACGGTGTCCGTCAAGCCGTTCTCCTTCCAGTGCCCAGAACAGGTCGCCGGGAAGGACTTTACGGGAATCTGTTTCGATTCGCAGGAGGGACTGGTTCAGATCCGTGATCTCGACCGGCGTTCCACCAGTCACTTCGATCAGGGTTTGAAGAGGAATCACCGGCATGGATAAGAGCTTTGCGGATGATGAATGAAGTGGCGAGTTGAGGAACTGGAAAACAATGATTTCTAGAAATTTAAGATCAGGAGGAGTTAGGAATTAGGAGATACAGTACTTCCAAGTCTATTCACATCGAAGCAAGGGGTCAGGATTCAGGGGTCAGAGATCAGAAAAGGCTGGAAATCCATGCCATTTCCTACCCACTATCCACCACCCACTTCTCTCCTATTCATATTAAACTTGGAAATACTGAGATAGGATTTAGGATAAGACGAATATTTCGTTCCTGATTCCTACCTCCTAATTCCTAATCCATTTTTATGCGGCTCGTGATTGTGGCATGGGAAAACGATGAAATTTACGAATCGCCTCACGACACACGGTGACGTCATCGAAGGGAATGGTCTGGTCTCCGAGTGTTTGTGTTTTTTCGTGCCCTCGTCCGGTGATGAGAATCGTATCTCCCGGTTTCGCCTGACGAATGGCGGCATGAATCGCTTCCTGGCGATTGGCGAGAATGCTGGGCATTCCACGATGCAACGGGATGCCTGAACGAATATCGTCGATGATCTGATAGGGGTCTTCGGAACGGGGGCTGTCACTGGTCAGGAAGACTTCATCGGCAGTGGATGCAGCCTGCCCCATGAGAGACCTTTTACTCCGGTCGCGGTCTCCCCCTGCTCCAAAGCAGACGACGACACGACCTGGGGAGATCGAACGGACGGTCTGGATCACCTGTCGTAACGCATCATCGGTATGAGCAAAATCGACAAAGACCTGAAAGCTCTGTCCTTCATTCACCGTCTGCAATCGACCGGGAATTTCGGGGATGTGTTCCAGTCCATGTGCGATGTCTTCGAGAGAGAGACCGAAGTGCAGCGCTGCTGCAACTGCTGCCAGACAGTTGCTGACATTATGTAAGCCTGTGAGCGGCGTATTGCACTGGATTCGTTCACCGCCAAAGCTCAGGTCGAAGCGGGTTCCATCGAGTGATTGAGAGATCGAGCCGGCCTGAATGTCGGCGGGAGAACTGATTCCGAAGGTACAGACGCGAACGTCGGATTCGAGACGTTCCAGTATATTTTCAGTGTTTGGGTCGTCTGCATTCAGAGCAAGTAACCCGCCGCGCTTGATCATGCCGGAAATACGGGCTTTGGAGCGAATATAATCGTGCAGATTTCCATGATAATCAAAGTGGTCCTGTGTGACGTTGGTAATGATCCCGACATCCAGCTGGACTCCGGCTGCGCGTCCCTGTTTCAGAGCATGGCTGGAGAGTTCAATTGCGGCATGACTGGTTTTCAGGTCCCGCATTTCTGCCAGAGTGCGAGCGAGTGTGAGCGCGTCAGGTGTTGTTAGTTTTGAGGGTTGAGTTGTCGTCCCGTTATCGGTTTCGATGGTGCCGATCAGACCGGTCTGGCGTGAGATCGACTGCAGTAGCGAGCGAACGATCCAGGTCGTGGTCGTTTTGCCGTTCGTTCCGGTTACCCCCGCTACCCCCAGATGCTGGGAGGGGAAGGCGTATAGACCTTGGCAAAGACGACCATAGACCTGTCGTGCATCAGGAACGATGCATTGTGGAGCGGAAATCTCCGCGAGAGGGCGATCAGTGAGTATCGCCGCGGCCCCGCGTTGAAGTGCATGTTTCACGAATTCGCGACCGTGGGACCTGGTTCCCGGCAAGGCCGCAAACAGGCATCCGGGAGTACAGTCTCCACTCTGCTCTGTCATGGAGGAAACAGTAATGTCCGCACAGCCGACGAAGCTGGCCGAGGGAATCAGTCCGCGAAGACTGATCATTCCAGGTTGTCGAAACGAGTGCGGCATAAGCAGTGAAATGGGGCATCCTTGCCCCACCGTTTGAGGGATCAAACGGTCTCCTCCCTGATTGAAATTCAGATGACAGCCATTTGTCAGCAAGTGCTTCGTGAACTGTTTGCAGAGATCATTCTGCAAGGCAGTCTGGCTGTAATCGGTGTGGCGGGGATTCTTCCGGTTTCCTGAAATTCGGTCAAGAAGGCTTATTCGAGATTTCAAATCGAGGGATCTGGTTTTGTAACAGTTACCAATCCACTCAGAGCTTTTGCTTGCCCCAAGATGGGCAATTTGGGGAGGGCGAAGCTCCTGCTGAGCCGCAAGCAAAAGAACGCTTTCCATGGTTTGCGGCTCGGCGGGAGCCTCGCCCTCCCGAGTCATTTTCAATAAAGCGAAAGCCCTGCCAATCCACCGTTTCAGACTTGAGTTTGTTCGCAACACATGGTGAAATAAGAGTTTGTTGACGGGATCGGTCTGGCTCCCCGATCTCTCTGGCGACTTGTAAGGGGATTCCAGCTGAATGTGGTCTCTCTGAAGCCATCGTCTCTGCGGGAAAAGTGATGAAGCCTGCTTATGAAAACCTGCTGACTCCACCGGGACAATCTTTTCGCTGTTTCAATCGCGAAACGCTCTGTATCTCCACGCGGTGGCATTGTCATCCTGAACTTGAGTTGACTTATGTTGAACGGGGATATGGCACCCGTATTGTCGGGGACAATATCTCCAGTTATGGAGACCATGATCTGGTTCTGCTGGGGCCCAATCTGCCGCACACCTGGCACTCGGACGCCTTTCATGGTCGAAAGCTGGATCAGCACCCGGCCATTGTGGTGCAGTTCCGTCTCGATTTTCTTGGGGGCCAGTTCTTCGAAGCCGCAGAGTTCACCGCGATCCGGCAAATGCTGGAGAAAGCCAATCGTGGACTGAAGTTCTCCCCGGAGATTGCCTTGCAAATTGGTGGAAAGCTCGGGGAACTCATGGAGGCCTCCCCGACTCCCCGGCTTCTGAAACTCCTGGAAATTCTGGCGACGCTGGCGGAAACCCCGGACGTGTGCCCATTGGCGAGCGTGGGGTTCTCCCGTCCACCGAATTCCCAGGCCGAGAATCGCACACAGCGGATCTGCTCGTTCATCGGGGAACATTACCGCGACCCGGAATTGACGCATCAGGTTCTGGCGGAAGAGGCGGGAATGAATGCCTCTGCTTTCAGTCGCTTCTTTCGTGAATCAACGGGGAAAACGGCGATGAACTACATTGCCGAAATGCGAGTCAGTCTGGCGTGTCGGCTGCTGGCGGATTCCGACATGCCGATTGCGGAAATTTATCGATACGCCGGATTCACAAATAATTCCAATTTTAACCGGCAGTTTCAGCGTTTTCGAAAGATGTCCGCGCGCGAATATCGCAAACGGCATCGCGAAGTTGCCGGAATCGCCGACTTTGGCGACGAGCAGGACGCCGTCACGGCAGAAATCCCCGTTCCTTCCTGATTCCGTAAGACCGTCGCTTGACTCGATGTGAAACTGGATCATAGACTCTCCCCTCCAATGCGTCGCCGGATGGATTGGGAAGGTTTGCGGGTGTAGCTCAATTGGCAGAGCGCCACGTTGCCATCGTGGAGGCTGAGGGTTCGAGTCCCTTCACCCGCTCTTGAATGACGTAATTTGAATGGTATGTTGGGTTCAAACAGGCTCCCCAAAATTGGGAGCGATTGCGAACGGCCTGTGATCCTGTGAGGTCGCTGGCCGATTGCTGTTTCAGGGGAAGAAGCAATGGCGGATTCTGAAAAGACACCGGTGAATGAATCGGTCGAAGAAACCGGGACGGCAACCGTAGCTGCCCCCGAGCGTATGGAACTGTCGGTCGCAATCGAAGATGTTGGCCCCTGCAAGAAGCATGTTCGGGTCAAGGTTCCTCGTTCTTCTATTGACGACACCTTCTCCACGATTCTGGTCGACTACACTGATCGTGCGTCCGTTCCCGGCTTCCGTGTCGGGCACGTACCGACGGAACTGGTGAAGAAGCGATTCAAGAAAGAGTTGTCTGAGCAGGTCAAACAGCGGGTGCTGATGGCCAGTCTCGAACAGCTGGGAGATGAGTCGAAGCTCGAACCGATTAACGAGCCGAATCTCGATCTGGAAAGCATCGAAATTCCGGATACCGGTGATTTCGAATACGAGTTCGACGTTGAAGTTCGTCCGACATTTGATCTTCCCAATTATAAAGGGCTCAGCATCAAACGTCCTGTCCGGACGATTGAAGAAAAAGATGTTGACGACTATCTCGCCCAGTTCCTGGAGCAGTACGGTCAACTTGTTCCTGTCGAGGCCCCTGCTCAGACGGGTGACTTCGTGACAGTGAACATCACCGTCACACATGACGGGAAGCAACTCGCGAAGATTGAAGATGTCAGTGTTCGGGTTCGTCCGACCTTGCGGTTCCAGGATTCCGAGCTGGCAGGCTTCGACAAGTTTATCTCCGGTGTCACAGCAGGAGAGACCCGTGAAACCGATCTGACTGTTTCCATGGAAGCGGACACGATTGAAATGCGGGGAAATACCGTCCATGTTGTCTTTGACGTTCTGGACGTCAAACGCCTGAACACACCGGAACTGACACAGGACTTCCTGCTTCGCATCGGGGCATACTCGGAAGAGAGCCTGAAAGAGCAGATTCGGGGAATGCTCGAACGACAGGTGAAGTACGAACAGCGGCAATCCTGCCGTCGTCAGGTACTCGAGCAGATTACCGAGTCGGCCGACTGGGAACTGCCCGAAACGCTTGTCGCTCGTCAGGTGGAAAACGCTCTGCGTCGTGAATCTTTGGAACTGCAACAGGCCGGGTTCACATCCCGTGAGATTCTGGCCCGAGAAAACGAACTGCGTCAGCGTTCTCTGTCAATGACTCGTCAGAATCTGAAAGAACACTTCGTTCTCGACAGACTGGCTGACGAAGAGAAGCTCGAAGTGACCGAAGACGATCTGAACGCAGAAATTTCGGCCATGGCACTTTCTCGAGGAGAAAATCCTCGTCGTGTCCGTGCCCGTTTGATCAAGTCGGGTGCCATTGAAAACCTGGACGCCCAGATTCGTGAACGTAAAGCGGTCGACGTGATTCTCGACAACGCCCAGTTCGAGGACGTCCCAATGCCAACAGCGATCGAGACCGAGGTGGAAGCCTTGAATCGTTCGGTCTGTGGAGCCCGGTCGTCCGAAGTGGAAGAAGAACATGACCACGACCATGATTGCGACGATCCAACTCACGATCATGGTTGATCACTTCTGAAGCAGCAGTCTTCAGTGGAATCAAGGTATCGCCCCGGAGTCAATCTCCGGGGTTTTTTCTTTTACTCCCCTTCGTATCGTTGATTTTGAGAGTGTGGGAATCGACACTGACTCCGTTCTACTGGGGCATGGTGTTCTTACGTCTATTTAAGTTTCAAATGATATGGCCACGATTCTCGACAAAATCATTGATCAAAAGCGGCAGGAAATCGTCGCGGCCCAGTCGCGTCGTTCTTTGAAAGAACTCCAGCAGGCTGTTGTCACTGCTCCGACTCCCCGTGATTTTGTGGGAGCACTTCGGGCAAAGCACCCGATGGGATTGATTGCGGAGATCAAAAAAGCCTCTCCTTCAGTCGGATTGATTCGGGCCGATTTTGATCCGGTGGCGATTGGTCGAATCTATGAAGCGAACGGGGCCGCTTGTATCAGCGTGCTGACGGACGAAAAGTTCTTTCAGGGGCATCTCAGTTTTCTCGAACAGGTTCGTGCGGCGGTTTCAGTTCCTGTGCTGAGAAAGGATTTCATCATTGATCCTTATCAGGTCTGGGAAGCCCGGGCGAGCGGAGCCGATTGCATTTTGCTGATTGCGGAATGTCTCGACGATGAGCAGATGTCGCTGCTGGCTTCGCTCTCTGGTGAGTTGGGAATGCAGACGTTGATTGAAGTCTACGATCCTGAGAACGTGGATCGGGTGTTAAAACTGGACCCGCCGATGATGGGGGTCAATAATCGTGATCTGAGAACGTTCGTGACAGACTTGCAGCATACGGTGAATCTCAGACAGCGGATTCCCTCAGAAGTTCTCCTCATTGGAGAAAGTGGCATCCATACTCGGGATGACGTGCAGTTTCTCCAGAATGCCGGCGTGCATGGGATTCTTGTGGGGGAATCTCTCATGCGATCTCCGGATATTGGCCAGCGCGTACGTGAATTGTTGGCGTGACGGATGCGTGGACTGTTGGCTGCTTCTTGTGAATGGTCACTTCGAATTATTCAGATTGTTCAAGTCAAATTATCCGAAAGGTCGCAATCGTGTCTCAGGTCTCCTCGTCTGTTGAGCATGTTCTTGTTGTTCCGACAAAGCTTTTTCATGAACTGGGGTATTTTCAGGGATTCACGACAAACACCCAGCCTTACCTGGATACCCTGCTCGACCCCGTTAATGTCAGTTACCGTCCTCGCAATGAAGTCGAGGAAGACCCCAGCTTCAAGCAGTTGATTCCATATTGCGTGTTTCGCTGCAATGGGCAGGTATTCTACTACACCCGGGGGAAGGAAACGGGGGAAGGACGCCTCCACAGCAAGCGTTCGATCGGAATCGGAGGACATATTTCCGCAGAAGATCAATTTTCTGGGAGCAACGTTTATCAGGTAGCGATGCGTCGGGAAATTGAGGAGGAAGTGATTCTGGAATCAGGGTTTACGGAACAATGTGTCGCCCTGATCAACGACGATGAAACCGAGGTCGGGAAGGTCCATTTGGGGATTGTTCACATTTTTGATCTGGAAGCGCCCAAAGTTCTCCCACGCGAAAAGTCGATTATCAACACAGGATTCGAAAATCCGACCCAATTGATCCAGGAACGTGATCAATTTGAAACGTGGTCACAAATCTGTTTCGAATTCCTGAAGAGTCTGTGACGAAACGTCCCTGCATTCCGTAGCAGAATGCAGGTATCCCATGAATAACGGGGAGTTTTGTCACTTTTGGTAGAAGACAGAGCCAGCGGTCGACAGGATCATTGCCATTTCGTTTTATGGCAACAAGGATGGAGTTCTGTCGTCCCCGTATGGTGCGATTTGCAGCCCGACGAATCGAAGATCAAAGCTTCCTGTGAAGTTTGAAATCGATTCGTCAGACAAAGGAGTGTCGGTCGTGAAGATGTTCAAGCGCATGCTGCTGGTTGGTGCCCTGGCGGGCGCAGGAACGATGGTCGCCCCGGTTGTGCCGGCGGTGGCTCAAGATCAGGCGGCAGGAAATCAGGTGACTGTCGACGAATTGGGACAGATGGTTTCGGCCTTGGGGCTGAATCCAGAGAAAAAAGGTTCCCGATTCGATTTCGCGTTTCAAGCCAATGTGGATGACCAGGACTGGGCGTTGTCCATGTCCGTTGCACTTGGTCAGGATGGAACCACACTCTGGGTCATCGGCTGGCTCGATGAACTTCCGAAGAACGCGAACGAGGTCCCACGTAACGCTTTATTGCGATTACTGGCCCAGAACGATCAACTCGGTGACGGGAAATTCTTTGCTTACGTGCCGAACAGTCGTCGGTTTGTGATGCAGCGTTCGGTTCCGAACGTCAATATGACTTCTGCTCGTTTGAAGGTGTTGATGCAGGATCTCGGAACCAGCGTCGTTGAGACCTATCCGATCTGGGCCGTGGCAAACTGGAACCCAACCGGGATTCCTGCCGCTCCGGTCGCCAACCCGACGTCACCTGTCGGAAGCGGAGCCCCAGTGCAGTCCGTGATTAACGACTCCAAATTTGAACAACCTGTTCGGCGGTAAATTTGAAAGAACCGAATACGAAATTCTAAGAACCAGACTTCCCTCACTGGAATATGGTTCGGTGAAAGTGTTCTGGTTCTTTTTCTGAACACGAAGAGCAACCTGCTCTCACTTTCCGGGGGCGATACCTCGGTTCGCAGCCGCAATGTTGTCAACAAGTCTCACCGCCAGGACTTTTTGATGATGTTGCGGCTCGACTTGTTTTCCTACTCTTTTCATGTTTTGTATTTTATCTGAGCGACGCAAAACAACTTTCTGAAAAAATCAATGTTGTGTTTACCTGTCCAGGCGACAACAGGACTGGTGATTTTTGGAAAAGAGCGGTATTCTTCTAAAGAACCGTGACCAAAACAGGTCGTGACTCAACAATGGAGTCGCGGTCAGAGCTTTCGATAAACCTTCTGCGATCCGTTCGTGGAAAGGAGCGTCGCAGTGTGCGATCTCAGCGTTTTCAGAAGGTTTGTTCGCGGCGTAAATCAAAGGATGTTTGAACCATCGAGTGGATTGCCACTGGTTTGTGATCAATTCCTGTGACCGATGGTTGCCTGGAAGTGCACGTTTGGCAAAGGAGTTTTTGGCGTGGCCACAGTTGCTGACAAAGTCGCTGCCGAAAAAGTAGCCGAGCATGTGGTGAATCCCAAGACTGATGTCGAGGCGAATCGTACGTTGTTTACCCGTCGGACCAGTTCGTTGCTTGGTGTGCAGATTGCCGGAACCGGCTCATTTCTGCCGGATCAGGTTGTCAGTAATGAACTGTTGAATAAAAAGTACGGGTGCGACGCCAACTGGATCGTTCAACGGACCGGGATTCTGGAACGTCGTCACGCTCCGCCGGAGATGGCGACAAGTGACATGTGCGTGGAAGCGGCCCGACGGGCGATTCGTTCTTCCGGAATCGATCCACAACAAATCGACCTGCTCGTCTGCGGGACATTCACGCCCGATTTTCACTGTCCGTCAACAGCTTGCCTGGTTCAGGATCAGCTTGGGCTCGACTGCCCTGCTTTCGACACCGCGGCGGCTTGTGCCGGGTTCATGTATTCAATGGTGACGGCCGCTCAGTTTGTCGCCACCGGAAATGCGAAGTACGCGCTGGCGATCGGAGCCGACCTCAACAGCCGTATCGTCAACCCTCAGGATCAACGGACCTTCCCTCTCTTTGGAGATGGGGCAGGAGCAGTTCTGATCACCCGGGGAAGTCCTCATCAGGGATTGCTCTGTTATCAACTGGGGTCCGATGGAAGCGGCGGTCCGTTGCTGGATCGCAAAGCCGGAGGGACCCGGTTCCCTTTGTCTATTGATGCTCTTGCTGCTGGCGATCATTACATGAAGATGGATGGCCGGAGCGTCTTTAAATGGGCCGTGCGAATGCTGACCGACACGATTGAACTCGTGCTGGAAAAAAGTGGAAAGCGCATCGACGACGTCTCGTTGTTCCTGCTGCATCAGGCGAACATTCGCATCATTAATGCTGCTGCCGAACAGTTGGGAATCCCGGAACAGAAACTGTTCAACAATCTTCAGAAGTACGGCAACACCTCAGCGGCTTCAATCCCCATCGTTCTCGACGAGGCCATTCAAGCTGGTCGACTGGAGCGGGGAGACACCGCGTTAATGTGCGGTTTCGGAGCCGGACTCACCTGGGGAACCGGACTGTTCCGCTGGTGATCCGTTGCTATTATCGCCCCGTAGTCGTACGGTCCGTTGAAACTCGCCGTTCTGTAGGCGTCCTGCTGGAGATTCCGCAATGTCGACTGTTCAGCGTAGAGGGACTTGGATTCAGCGCTGGTTGAAGAATGTTTTTACATTCCTTTTCGGCGTGCTCGTCTTCTGGCTGCTCGGGTTTCTGATTGACGATCTCGGCCATCTTCAATCTCCCAATTTTTCGGAGATTGAAAAGCAGATGCTCGACCCGAGTCTGGTCGAGCAATCGGAATTGCTGGAACGTCAGTCTCGAGCGTTGCAGCAGGACATCTCCAGCCAGAAAACACGGCAATCCAATCTGCGCGATAGTACCAGCAACGCCCAGACGACAATGAATCAGCTTCTGGCGTTTCAGAAACTCAGCCTCGAAAAGAACGTCAAACCGACTGAGGAAGAACAACGGGCACTCGCAGAAAGCCAGAAGGTTTTCCTTTCCAATCAGCAGCAGTATCAGCAACTGACAGAACAGGTCGGCGAACTGCAAATCCAATTAAATACTGTGAGCGCACAACTCGCAGAGCGAAAAGAAGCTCTGGAGGTGGCCCGTAAGCCGGTCTGGGAAGAGTATCAACGACTGGTTCGCAAACAGGCCCTGTGGGAAGCCGGAATCAAGCTGGGAATTCTGACGCCGCTGTTATTGATTTCACTCGGCTTGTTTTTCAGATCGAGACAAAGTCTGTATGTCCCATTCTTCGTGGCGTTTGCCATTGCTGTTGGCATCAAGGTGCTGATCGTGATGAATGAATACTTCCCTGGCCGATCATTCAAGTATGTTCTGCTGATCACTTTTCTGATTGTCATTACTCGGGCATTAATGCTGCTTTTGAAATCAATTGCCCAGCCGGGAGCACAGTCACTGCTGAATCAGTATCGTGAAGCCTATGAACATTTTCTCTGTCCGAACTGCAGCTTTCCAATCCGCCGCGGTCCGTTGAAATTCCAGTTCTGGACTCGACGAACAATTAAGAAGCTGAAAGTCAATTCCGGCGAAACGACGGGACCAGATTCCCCTTACTGTTGTCCCTCATGCAGTACCCGATTGTTTGACGAATGCGGTAATTGCCACAACATTCGTCATTCCTTGTTGCCGTCGTGCGAACATTGCGGGCAAGTCGAGCCGATTCCCGTTGAAAATAGCACGCGATAACGATCATAAGAAAAGATCATTATCACCAATCACCTCTCAGAGCAGTTTGCTCTACCATGTGCCCGCGCATCGCGGGTGACCCATCGGCTACGACCTCTTATGGCTTCACATTGAGTGTTAATTCACTGGCTCCTGTGGCAGCAATCGTGAGCGGAATCGTCCATTGCTGTGATCCGAATTTACACAGGCCCCCCTTGCCGTCTTTGCAGTACTGATAGTTGATCGTCAGCTTCAGCTCGGTCTTTCCAGACTCTCCGGTCAGCGTGACGGGAATCGTTGCTGACGCCCCCTTCCCTTCCCCACGGAGTCGTTTGTTCAGAGCATCGACGGCAATCAACTTCTGGTTCTCACCCGCCTCCAGCTTGTAGATAAATGGAGCCAGTTCGTTCAGGTGATATCCGTCTGCGAACTCGAATTGAACTGTGACGGTGAATGGTTTCCCTGCGGCGACCGTCTGTGACGCGGCGGTGGCCGTGGAGCCGGCGAGTAACTCGTTTGGATCCGCTTTGGGGAGATTCGGTGGAGTCAGTCCTTTCACCACAAGTTCGGTTGTTTCCTTGGTTTTCAGATTGGTTTTCAGAATGCGATGATTATTGGTGTCGGCGATATACAGGAACTCTCCGGCAGCGGAAAGTCCGGCTGGTTCCTTCAGTTCCACCGGCTTCAGCCCGGTTCCTTTTTTACCGGTTCCCAGCCAGGTGACGGCGGTTCGCTTCTCGGGGTCGACCAGTTTGATTTTATCATTATATGTATCGGCGACATAAAGCAGACCATTATGATAAGTGAGACCGATCGGGTGTTGCATCCGGACATTGTCACCAACACCGTCGATATCTCCAAACTCAAACAAAGAGCGTCCATTCGGAAACTCATGCGGGCCGACAATCGTTGTCACTTTCGCAGGAGAAACAATCCGATTACGACGAACCGCAGAACCTTCACTGTCGACATGAAACAGATCGGTTCCATCAGTCACAATCGCGGACGGTTGTGCCAGGGCTGCATCTCTGAGAGAGCCATCGAGAATGTCTTCGCGTCCACTGCCGATAAACGGACCAATCGCATCGCTGCCCAGTTTATGCCGCCAGATTTGATGTGGTCCGGCCATCGCGATGTACAGGAATCCTTTTAACTCCACCAGTGCCCAAGGGCTGTTCAGTGCACTTGTGCGAAGTTTTCCACTTCCACCAAATGTCGGACGAACACGTAACTGCTGTCCGGTTCCTGCCAGTGTTGTGACCTGTTTCGCGTTCAGATCCACCTTGCGAATGGTGTGGTTTTCGGTGTCCGCGATATATAGATCGTTCCCAACCAGAGCGACTCCTTGTGGGTGATCGAAGGTGGCTTCGGTATAGCTTCCGTCCCTGGCTCCAATCGCACCGGTTCCGATAATGTCGATCAACTCGCCATTGAATGTCGTGATCACAATCCGGTTATGATTACTGTCAGTGATAAACAGTCGTTCCCCTGCTTCATCGGCAAAGACTTTCCCTGGGTATCGCAGTGGAGTCGGTGCCGCTTTTTCTTTTTCCAGATGGAATTTGAATGGGGTTTCGTCAAGCGTTCCCTTGGCTCGATGGTACTCCGCTAGTTTTCCAATGGCATTGTCGAACAGGTCGCGCGTCCCCTCCCCCGGCTGGCGACCGACAAAATTCCCTTCCGGGTCGATCAGAATCAGGGTGGGCCAACTGCTAAACTGATAGCGGCGGGCAACCGTCATGTTAGAATCATTAATGACCGGGTGAGCGATTTCATAACGCATAATTGCTTCGCGAATGTTCTCTGACTCTTTTTCGTTTTCGAACTTCGCAGAATGAACGCCGATGACGACCAACTCATTCGGGTACTTGTTTTCCAGATACTTCAGGTCGGGAAGAATGTGAATGCAGTTGATGCAGCAATAAGTCCAGAAATCGAGCAGGACAATTTTTCCCCGGAGATCTTTGAGATCAATCGGTCCTGAAGTGTTCAGCCAGTCGGTTCCCCCCTCCAGACTCGGAGCCGGAAATAGTCCTGGAAATGGGTTCTCTTTGGGAGCCTGTGCGTGCAATTGTGATGAGGCAAACAGCAGTACGAGTGCGGCAATCGTGGCCAGAAACCCTCGAATCAGTTGCTGATGTCCCCTTTGAGGTGTCGGACAATCTGCGATGAACTGAATGGGACTTTTTTCTGTATTCAACAAACCACGTTGAGACATTGCCTTCTCCTGCCGGCAACCAGCGAACTGGCGTGACCATATGGTGATTCAACAGTGTTGCCTAAGAACGGACGGCTCTTTTGGCGAAAACCCTTTCCACTATCGTAGGGAAGAGGGCCTCAATCGACCACCGCATCGGAGTGGAGATTTTTGATGATTTGATGACAGAGTCCGATGGACTTGAAGAGTACGACCCATTTTTTCTGAGAGCCGGGGATTCCTGTTCCTCCTGTCCCGGGAAATACCTGGGTCGTGTTTCATGATCGCTTCTGGCAAAATGATCTCACTCAGTCGTTCCAAGTTTGCCTCAATGGAGGGATCAGTGGGGAGTGGGTAGGAAATAGTTGGGTAGAAAATGCAGGCCTTTTCCGGATTTTTCTGCCCCCTGGTCCCTGAATCCTGACCCCTTGCTCTCCATCACAAACAAACTTGGAAGTACTGTCAGTCGTACCGTCTGTTTCAGTCCCACAGAGTGTTTCTCACTTTTGCCATCATTCTCAATGAAGACCAAATTTCGATTCGACTGGTTCATGACCGGCATGGCCGTTGCCGTTTTGCTGGCGTGGCTGTTTCCGGACCCCGGTGCCGACGGCGGTTCACTTCAACCGGCTCTGGTCACGAACCTTGGTGTCGCGACAATCTTCTTTCTGCATGGCATCAGTCTTTCGTTGTCCGCGTTAAAACAGGGAATGCTGCAATGGCAACAGCATCTGCTCGTACAAAGTTGTGTCTTTCTGTTGTTTCCCATCATCGGCGTCTCTCTCTACTTTCTTTCTTCAGGGTGGCTTCCAGAGTCCCTTCGAATGGGATTTCTGTTTTTATGTGCCCTCCCCTCCACTGTCTCTACTTCGGTCGCATTGACGGCAACAGCTTACGGGAACGTCCCGATTGCGTTATTCAGTGCGACGATCTCCAGCCTGATCGGCGTCGCACTCACCCCGATGTGGATGGGCATCGCCGTCGACTCGTCGCAACCCCAGGGATCGTTGTCACATATTGTCCTCAGCCTGTTTTTGTTGCTGGTGATTCCGTTAATCGCCGGTCAGATGGCGAGACACTGGCTGGGGGATTGGGGAAACCGGAACAAGAAATTGATCAACAACGTCGACCGCATCATCATCCTGTTTCTGGTTTACACCTCCTTCTGTGATTCGTTTCAAATGGGAATCTGGACCCGATATGGACTGCATGCGGTCGTCTGGACCGTGCTGCTGTCTTTGTTTTTATTCGGCCTGGTTTTCTTTCTTGTTGAACTGATCTGCCGTTCGTTGAAACTGAGTCAGGCAGACCGGATTGCCGTTCTGTTCTGCGGGACGAAGAAATCACTGGCGACCGGAATTCCAATGTCTCAGGTGATGTTCTCCGGGAACCCGGCATTAGGACTGATACTTTTGCCAATCATGGTTTATCATCCGATGCAATTGATCATCTGTGGAATCCTCGCAGGCCGTTGGGCGAAAGATTATGAACGAACAGTTGTTCATTCTCAGAAGACCGATGTCGATCATCAGATTCAATGAATTCAGGTCCACTAAAAAAGATGTCTCGCCATCAAATTCGTCTGCAAGGTCCCTGGGATGTGATTCCTCCTGGCGAGGAAACACGACAATCCATCCGCGTGCCAGTGTCGTGGATCACTCTGTTTGGAGAGCGATCAGGAACAGCCACATTTTGTCGCCATTTCAACTCTCCCACGAACCTCACTTTGGAGGACCGTGTTCTCATTCATTTTCCAGAGCGTTGCGGAACGATTGCTGAATGTCACATGAATGGAACGGACCTCTTTCCGTTATCAGGTTTTCCCTGCACATTTGATGTGACATCAGGACTTCAGTTGAGCAATGAACTGACTGTGATGATCGAGTATCATCCGACACATGCCGAAGACGAAACCGGGGGCCTGTGGCAACCAGTCATTCTTGAGATTGTCACGCCAGAATAAGACGACTTTCGCACTTTTTGTTTCAAGAGGAAGAGGAGACTCACGCAAAGGCGCCAAGATCAGTATCAACCCGTTCTCTGTGATCGTTCCGTTTGACACAACCCGGCTCCTTCAACAGCAACAAAAGAAGAGCAATCCCCTTCCCTGAACATCATCAGGAGTCATAAATTCGCAGTTCTTTTCGGCAGAACTGTCCTCTCGGCGACTTGAACCGGGAGGCCATGAATTCACGGACATTTTTGAAACAAAAACTCTTTGCGTCTTGGCGCCTTTGCGTGAGTTATCTTTCTGTTTCTGTGAAACACGGAGTTTATTTTCAACAGGATCATGACTCCCTGCGTGAGCAAGAAGTCGAACCCTTTCCACAATATTTTACGATCTCGGTCCACAAAAAGTGCGAAAGTCGAAATTAGAGCCGCGAACAAAGCCTCTTGAACGATGAAAATTTCTTTTCCGCGAGCGGATCAGGGTGAGTTTTATCAGGGGTTCTTATTCTTCTCCGAAGGCCAAAGCGATTTGATCAGCTTGACCGATTCGTCCACCAGCACCTGTCCTCCTTCGGGACCGACGATGTTGCTTTCGGGAATGGCACTATAGCCTCCGCCTGAGACGGCCCGCTTGGTCGGCAGGTATGTTCCTCCACCGCAGAGTTGAATCACAAATGTCTGCAGCGCCGGACTGCGGGCCTTCATCTGCACACCGAAATCCGTGAATAACTCAACGTCATTCGTCACGATGGCAATGTCTCCCAGACGTACAGTCCGTAATGGCATCTCGTAGCTCCCTGATCCCTTCTGCTGTTGCTCTTCATAACGGCGAATGGTCCGTTCAGCCCGTGCGCGATCCCAGACCTCCGTTGGTTTGTTCGAATCTTTCAATCGCGCCACTAACTTTCTTGCTGCATCCCCTTCTTTGCTCGTGATCTGACGATGAGGAAGTGAAACGGTCGTCGATCGGAACTCCAACTCAACGTCCTTCTTTTTCTCGTTCCGGATCACCTGATACACGTCTTCCCAAGCAGTCACGATGCGGCGCGCGGCCTCTTGTGAAGCGTTCAGCTTCCGCAGTTTCTGCATCCGTTCCTCTGCTGCCTTGCGATACAAGGGACGGGGCGTCATGTCTCCACTTGCTCCGATCCAGGCGATGACGAAAAGATCTTCTCCATGCCGTTCCCGAAGCATTTCCCGGACCGGATGCCATAGATCGGCATTGACCCCGCCCACTCCTCCCGCCTGGGCCGGACAGGCAATATTGATTGCCGTCGCGATCAGTTTGTCATCCCTATCCCAGAAATAGAGAATCTCCAAGCCATGATCTTCGTAGCCTTCGATCGCCCTAAAATGGGGTTGAGACGTATTCCCATACATGACGGCGCTGCCGTCGGCGAAGACCACCCGGCGATTCTGCGCAACGACTGCATGCCCCAGCCCCCAAGCCACTTGTGCCGGCGCACGTTGGATCCATGCCTCCTCCACAATCTTCGCAAGTCTTTCCACCAGAAACTCACGATATTCTGCGGGGAGCATCACATCGTCTCCCGCGTCGTCCGGCAATCGATATTGATTGAAGTTGATGTCGTTCGGGGGAGGCGCGGAATGAGTATGGGTCGCATTGAGAATGAGTCGATCAAGCAAGATTTCCGGGACTCGTCCCCGAAGCTGATCCCGAACAAGCTCATAGAGATCTTTTTCTGCTCCACCACGAATCCAGACGAGGTCACAGGAGACGAACAGCGCCGTTTCAAGTGACGTTTCCCCGTTGCGGGTCTCAATCACCAGGGCCGTTGCGGTACAGGGGGAGCCGATTCGGCGAGCAATTGGAATCGTCCGACCGCCGAACAAGGGAACCGGACGGTCGGGGGTAATACTGACGGTTGCCGCCCCAACATAAAGTTCTCCCCCTGAGAGCGGTTCGTCCAGAAAGACGCTCCCTGCAATTGCCGCAATCGCGATGAAAATCCGGACAGATGTTTTGAGCATGATGGTCCCTTGCTTCGTCATTCTCGACGCACGTTCTCGACACGATTGCCAGGCAATTCCTGACCTGCTTGATTTCTCATTGAAGCTTTTCAATGTTCACCCAATCACGACTTCGCAGGTGAACTGACGAGGTCGAACCGGAGTTTCATGTTTTCGTCGTCGACGGTTGCATTCAATTCGCTGTCGTCGTTATACCGTTTCGGCAATCTCTGTATGGCGGAGCCCGGGGTGCCGTCACTCGCTTCTGAAGACTCGCTCTCCCATTGCCGTATTTCAACGCGGTATGTTCCGGGGACAATTTCAACTTCAAACGTTCCACGACTGATCGCTGTTGCGAATTCAGAGTCGAGAGGGTCGATATCAGGATCGCGATGAAAAAAGATAATCTCTCCCCAGCCCAGCGGTTGGCCGTCCAAAGTGACCGTTCCGCTGGCAATGATTCTGCCCGGAGCAACCGGTGGTCCCGGCTGAGTACAACCGTGCAAACAGACCATGAGAACGATAAGAATCGATCGTATTCGATTATCCATTGGGATTAAAACTCTCCAATTGTGAAACCATCGTTCCGACTTCCCAGGTTACGGAATGTCGTCCTGTCAATGTTCTCAGAAATAAATCGCACGGACCCATCTCCGAGTGTGCCCTGCACTCCCCCCACATGATGACTGCGGGCATGGGAAAGAGTATTCCCACTACTGATCTGCGTGCAGGGCGCAACACAACGCCGCAGACGATCGGAGGTCCGTGTATTGGGCGGATTCAAAGTGGTGAACCAGGTCGTTGCCGAGAAGAGGTTCCAGTGCCATCCATGCCAATCGATCGCGACATCGGCGGGAGAAGCCGACGGATCATCGGGGACGAGGACGATCTCACTTAGTAACAGCGTTTGAGAGGAACCGTCCGTCAGATCCCGCATCCGCGTGCTCGACATGGCATAGAAAGTGCCGTTCAGCCTCATGGAATTATCAGTGCTGTTCGTCAAGCTATCTGCGTTTCCATTGGAACCCGTCGATCCCATGCAGGCAGCATAATTGCTGAACGAGTGGTCTGCATATACTGGAGAGGAACCAGGCGTGCTCAGACGCTGTCTTTTGCCGGGATCGCTCGGGCACAACAGTAGAGTGATCTTCACATTGGCCATGGGAGTCCAACCGATCGGAGCTCCCATCCCGGGGATTGTCCCGTCCATGTAGGGAACGATCTGATTGAAAAGAGGCCCCTGGTCAATGTAGGGGAAAATCTGCTGAACCCAACTGAGTCGCACAACCTGTTTTCCGTAATTTAGCGTTCCCGTTAAGGCCGCATCGTTCCATACCGAGCTGCCAATACACCCTGGCGGGAAGACCCGGTGCATGTCGTGATAATTGTGCAGAGCCAGTCCCAGTTGCTTCAGGTTGTTCTTGCACTGACTGCGGCGGGCCGCTTCCCGTGCCTGCTGAACCGCAGGCAGAAGCAAGGACACCAGGATGGCAATAATCGCAATCACAACCAAAAGCTCGATCAACGTGAACCCACGCCGATGACCAAATAGAGTTCGGTTCATAATGACTCCCTGATTAGGCAACAAGGGCAGAAAATCCCGTCAGGCGAACGCCAGGCAGACGAAGAGAGGTAGACATCATTGGTGAAAATTTGCTTTGTTCATTCATCAGGGGGATTCCTCAATCACCAGAATGCGGGCCTCATCCAGAAACTCCGGATAAGACACGCCGAAGAAGAATGACACCGTCTTCCGGTCATCCGAGAAATGAACTTCGTCCTTCTCCGATTCCAGTTCGCGTGAGACCCCGGTCTCATAAGCTGTTTCTGGCAGTCCAAACAGAGGATCGGTGTTCTTCAGCCCCGACGCACTGCCAATCACAGCGGCGATTTCGCTCCAGAACGTCACCGAACCGCGAGGCGCGGAATGGGCGGCCAATGTCGGGTCGTAGTGGATCAGGTAACTGCTGACCGTCGTTCCAGCAGGAATCGTTGTTCGACCGGACACTCCCTCGACCGTGAGAGGGGACTCCAGTACGACCCGTTGCCGTTCCGGGATCACCAGCATATGGTTCGGAGTCGTCGTCTGGTTGCTTTGGAAGGTCACGGGCACCTCCGAAACCATGCGGAGACCTCCGGTGATGCGGCGAATTCCTCCACGAGAACGGTCGACGGGGAGATATCGCTCCGAGGCGTATTCCGCTTCCCGGACCTGTTCCGTTGACTGCTGAAGCTGCGCCGCTTGTGCCGCGGTCAACTCCACGGTTTTGGTTGGGAGGCCGCGCCAGTCGAGCAGCTTTGCCTGCGCCGCTCCGCGACGGACGCTGACGTGCGTTCCTTCCGCACGGTCGTGCTGTACGAGGAACTCCGTTCCGAGGTCGATCACTTCCGCGTCCGGGGTCTTTACGGTGAATCCGACCCCGTCCGGCTGCACCTTGACGACTGCCATTCCGTTGGAAAGGAAAACACGGTCTTTGCGTTCCAGTCGCACCGAAACCGGGGCGATCAGATCAACAGTCACGTCTGGCAACTGGAGACAGAGCATGCCCCGCGTCACAGAAATCGTCTCTCCTTTGCGGAGGATCTGCATCAATTCGAGTGAGGTCGGCCCCGTTTCAAGATCGGCCGACAAGCTCGCCACGGTCGCAATTTGCCCGGGAACGAGAATCGCACTGTAATAAATCGCTCCTATCATTGCCGTCAACAGGACTGTACCGGCGAAGACGGCCGTCGCGAGACCATGTTGGCGACTGCGTTCCGGTGGGATACGTCTTGTCTCGGACTGCTGCAGACTGCTCAGAACGGCCTCCATCGAAGACCGGAGATCGGCCTGATCGACCAGTGCGCAGTGGAAGTCCAACTGCTCAATGTATGCCTGCAAACACCGCTGGTCTTCCGCGACCAGCGACGCCATCCTCTCAAGCTCCGAGGTCTCGATCTGGCCGTTGTAGAGCCGGTCGACAAGCTGTCGGACTTCGTTCATCGGTGACGGATCGGCCCCCATCAGGCGTCTCCTCTTTCAAGATGCCGTTGAACGCAGTTGACCAAGGCTCGACGGAGGCGTTTCAATTTGGAGTAGATCGTTGAAGCGGTGCGCCCCTTCTGCGAGGCCAATTCTGCAAGTGACGTGGAACTGCTGTAGCAGTCCATGAGAAAATCCCAGTCCGGGGATGGAAGTTTGTCCAGACAGGACCGCAGCACTTCCCGTCGCAATTCCAGCAGTTCGCAGCTTGCCAGACGCATCTTGACCATGCGATCCAGAGTTTGGTCGTCTAGCCCTGCTCCGCGTCGGCGCCGTTGTTTACGGGCATAAGACCGGGCAACGTTCAGCACTACCGTGCGGGCCCATTTGCGGAAGTTGACGATCTCTTCAAACTCTCCGCGTTTTTTCCAGAGCACGACGCACACCTCCTGAATCACGTCTTCGGCATCATTGCGGCTTCCGACGATCGTGGTCGCGAGTGCGTATAATTCCCGGTAGTTCCTCGCAAGTTGACGTAGAAATTCCGCTTCCCGTGACGATTCGTCCACGGCCGACGCCAGTTCACGTTCCGAACGGGGAATAGACATACAAATTCGGGCCGGAAAGCGACCCACTCCGAATTTCACGAAAGAGCGATCGTGAACGCATCAGAATCGCCCCATTAAATTAGTGTCCCGAAGGGGCAGAATTTGGGCGACTCCTTTATAAAGATTTCTCAAAGAAAATCAGGAGAGAACGGCAATTCGGCAAATGAGAAGAGTTTTGTAAATGTGTAAATCTTTTGGGGTAAAAGGTTTAGGAAAAAATGTGTTAGATGGCAGGAGGAGTGGAAATTTTTCTGGCAGTCAGAGTTTTTGAAGAACGGTCCTCATTTCTCGTTGGGCAAAAAACGATGAAGAGAAGTCGTGAAGATTGGGAGTTTCCTTCAGCCCCCTCCACTTCCTGATGTCCGCTGCGCGATGTTTCCGGAGCTTTGTCCACAACAGAATCTGAAATCAATTCTTCTCCGGAAAACTCAAACAGCTCGCAGAATCAGCAAACCACGAAAATGCAGGAAGAACCGTTCATTGCAATACACGATCTTCGTGTCTCTAATTGCCTGATTGAATCAACTGTAAAAAAATCCAAAGTTAAGGGGGAAGACTCCGTGCGAGTACTTGTAACTGGTGGCGCAGGTTTTATTGGAAGCCATCTTGTTGACGCATTGCTTCATTCGGGCCATGACGTTGCTGTCATTGACGATCTGTCGTCAGGTGTTCGTGAAAACTTGCCCAGTGGTGTCCGTTTGTTTGAATTGGACATTCGGGATGAGAGCGCAGTCTTCAATGCGTTGAAGGAGTTCCGTCCCGATGCCGTCAGTCACCAGGCAGCACAAATGTCCGTCAGCAGGTCTGTGCGCGAACCAGGTTTTGATGCGCAGGTGAATATTCTGGGCTTGTTGAATGTCATGTCCGCAGCGATCCATGTGGGAGCAGGTCGGTTTGTCTTTGCCTCCTCAGGTGGAGTGTTGTATGGAGAGACTGAACTTCCTGCTGGAGAAGAGACACCGCCGGCACCGATTTCCCCTTATGGTGTCAGTAAGTTGGCAGGGGAACACTATCTCAGATTCTTCACTAGAGAACATGGGATTTCTTCTGTGGCGTTACGTTATGCGAATGTTTATGGTGAAAGACAGAATCCACATGGGGAAGCCGGAGTCGTTGCGATTTTCTGTACGCGTTTACTGAAGGGGGATGTGGCAACAATTAACGGAGATGGAAAATATGTCCGTGATTATGTTCACGTTTCGGACGTGGTGGCAGCAAACATTCATGCATTAACGTCAGAAACCAAAGGCTTTGAAGCCCTGAATGTGGGAACTGGAATTGGAACAGACGTCAATCAGCTGGCGTCTCGTATTCATGAGGCTTGCCAGGCCCTCCTGAGGCGAGATGGAGTTAAAAAAGAGTTGCCAGCCCTGATTCATGGCCCCGCACGCGCGGGGGACTTGCGATCGAATCTCATTTCTTATCAGAAAGCGAATACGCTCTGGGGGTGGTCTCCTCAGGTGTTAATCGACCAGGGAGTTGCACAAACCGCCGAATGGTTTGGAGATCATGTTCTCCGATCTCATTGAAAACGCCTGGTTCGTCTCACAATTTTCGTTTTATGACGCTTTCATTATCACTTCGTTTTGAACCTCTGCTGAAACGTGCCCTTTGGGGAGGGACTCGTTTGCAGACCGACTTGGGGAAGGTCACCGGTGGAGATTCCGATGTTGCCGAGAGCTGGGAGGTTTGTGATCTGCCGGGGAGTGTCAGCAGGGTCAGCGAAGGACCGTTGGCGGGAAGAACATTACGGCAATTGATGGAGGAATCATCAGAAGATCTCTTGGGAAAACATCGAGATCATCATCGATTCCCGTTGTTAGTCAAATTTCTGGATGCACATCATCAACTGTCCGTTCAGGTCCATCCGAATAAACCTGTTCTTCATTCAGATGGAACTCTTCGTCCAGGAAAAGCTGAATTCTGGGTTGTCATTGACGCTCTTCCGGAAAGTCGGATGTATATCGGCCTGCGGCCAGGAGTGACTGAACAACATCTTCGGCAGGCTGTGGTGACAGGTACGCTCGAAGAATGTTTGCATGTCTATCATCCCAAGATCGGGGATTGCATTTACCTCGAACCGGGGACGGTGCATGCTCTGGGGGGAGGGCTGCTGGTTGCTGAGATTCAACAGCCTTCGGATGTGACTTACCGTTTTTATGATTGGGACCGAACCGACTCTCAAGGAAATTCTCGCGAACTGCATGTCGAGCAATCTTTCGCAGCTACGAATTTCGATATTGGTCCCGTTCAGCCGGTGGTTCCTCGTCCATTGCCAGGACAGCCAGGTTCTGAAGTGCTGGTCGAATCTCCGCACTTCGTCATCCACAGACGGCACGGGAGAGGAAATTGGTCGCTCCCGAAAGACGACAAGATGCATGTTTTGATCGTTCTTGCAGGGACTGTTCGGCAATCCAATTGCCTGTTAGTGAAAGGTCAGACTGCCGTCGTCCCTGCCGCGA
>Ga0182745_1000142_pt1 | contig 99993 bp, 75 predicted proteins | sample eDN3rd30CKraftBY_FD_128523 | JGI IMG/M metagenome (GOLD analysis project Ga0182745, IMG submission 128523) | Enriched backyard soil microbial communities from Emeryville, California, USA - eDNA 3rd pass 30_C Kraft BY (version 2) (version 2) | ecosystem: Environmental > Terrestrial > Soil >...
ATTGCTCCTGCATTGCCAGCATTTGCACCGTGCCTGGCGGTCCGCTGGCAATTGCTCCTGCATTGCCAGCATTTGCACCGTGCCTGGCGGTCCGCTGGCAATTGCTCCTGCATTGCCAGCATTCCCACCATCCCTGGTGGTCAAAATTCCACCCGCAGGTCGAGGCCGACCAGCCGTGGCGGGGTCGAGATGTAGGTCCTGAACACATCGTCGAAACTGTCGGTGACGCTGTCCTGGATTGCCAGGATGCCGTTGGAGTTGGTGAGATTGCGGCCGTACAAGGACACTTCGTAGCGGTCGAAACGCATGCCGAGCGATGCGCCCAGGGTGTTGTAGGCCGGGCGCGTAAACACCCGGGTGAACCCGGTCGGTACCTCGCCGAGATGTGCCCAATCCGCACGGATGAAGCCGGTTCTGCCTGCGGCGAATTCATGGGTGTATTCACCGGCCAGGCTCCATTTCTGGCGCGGGACATCGGGCATGGCGTCGCCGGCCTGAACCTCGGCGGCATCCCGATAGATTTGGGTAATCGATTCGAACTTGGCGCGAGTGTACGAGCCACCCGCCGTGAACAACAAGGAATCGAGCGGCCTGAAACTGATCTCCGCTTCGACACCTTCGCTGCGCGCGCTGCCGACGTTGGCCATGATGAGATAGCCGCAGCCGGGATCGACCACCGCCTGTTGCACCTTCTTCCAATCGATGCGATAGGCGGCCAGGTTGATCGTCAAGCGTCGCTGCCATAACTGGGTCTTGGCGCCGACCTCGTAGTTCCACACCGAATCCGGATCGTAGAGCGGCGAGTAGGCATCGATCAGCGAGCAACCCGTGCCCTCGGCCAGCCCGACGTTGGGACCGCCGGGCCGGTAGCCACGCGCAGCCGTGCCATACAGAGTGACATCGCCGGTGGGCTTGTAGGTCAGGACGAAACGTGGGCTGGTCCCGCTGGCCTTGGCACGAACCAGCGGCTGATTGGGAGCAGCGAGTGGCCCCGCCTGCGTGTTTTCCAGACTGTTGCGCAGCTCGTAGTAGCGTGCGCCGGCGGTCACTTCGAGATTGGGCAGGATCTGGTAGGTGACGTCGGCGAAGATCGCGCTTTGCTTGTCGACCAGATGCTGCTCGAAGGCATAGATACGCTCGTCGTCGGGCTGGCCGATTTCGGTTGCGAACACCGCGCTATCTATAAGCTCGACCGAGCGCTGCTTGAAGCGGCTGAAGTACAGCCCGGCCACCCAGCGCAGGCGGCCCTCTCCGGACGAGGTCAGGCGCAGCTCCTGGACGAATCCATCGTTATTGGATTCGAGCAGGTGCCTGGTCGGGTAGTTGATGGACTGGGACACGCCGAAGGCGGGCGCCAGGTTGGTCGACAGCAGGCTGTAGTCGTCCTGGTTGTCGACGTCGCGTGACAGGATCGAGGTGGACGAGAGCAGCTGCGCGAAATCAAACTCTTGTTCCAGGACCAGGTTACCCACGATCAGGCGGCTCTTGGAAGGACTGTCGTAGGTGGCCGCTATGGTGCGCTTCGGCAGGTTGCTGTAGTACTTCGAATTGCCATCCGCCTCGATCTGGGCGAACAACAGGCTCGGCTTGACCGTGAAGGTGTCGGTCGGCTGCCACAGGCCGAGAATACGACCGCTGGTCACGTCCGCGTCATTGATGCGTCGGGCGGCAATAGGTAAATCCGGCCGCTCCACCGAGAAGTCGCCCGGCTGCGCGCGATCGATGTAGCCGCCGACGTGCTCGTAGCCTGCCACCATGCGGATCGCCGCATTCTCCGCCAGCGGTATGTTGACCGCGGATTTCATCAGGTAGCCGGCGCCACCGCCGTCCATGCTCGAAGCGCCCGCCTGCACCTTCATGGTGAAGGCGGTCGGATCGGGCTGCGCGGTCAGAATGCGCAGGGCACCGCCCATCGAACTCGATCCGTAGAGAGTGCCTTGCGGTCCGCGCAGTACCTCGACCCGCTCGACATCGAAGAAATCGATGTCGGGAGCGCCGGCCGTCCCGTCGGTGCGGATGTCGAGCGGCGTTTCGTTGAGATAATAGGAAACAGCCGGCGCGAGGCCGTAGGAAGTTCCCAGGCCCCGGATGGCGAGCGTGGATTCTCCAGGGCCCTGTACGTCAAATGACAGGCTGGGGACATGGGCGGCCAGGTCGGCGTTGCCCTGCAGGTGCTGGTTCGCCAGTGCCGCTCCCCCCACGGCGGTAATGGCCGCCGGCACATCCTGCAGGCTTTCCGCACGGCGTTGTGAAGTGACGACGATTTCCTCGATCACGTCGCTCGCGGCCCACGTGGCGGTTGCCTGCCAGAGCAGCGGAATCGACAACAATGTGACGATGGGTGTCAAGGTAGTGAGTCGTTTCATGGTTTCCCCCCAGATCGTGTACGACGCGGTGTTCCGCTATGTGCTCGACGTGTCGATTGCCTTTAGCCGTCAGAGCATTTCCATAGCCTGACGCGCGCCACGCCGGCCCTCCAGCATGGCGTGAGCCATGTTCATGTTCCCCTGCAGCTCCGAATGCGCGAATACGATTCGGCCATGAGGTGTACGCAGCACTTCATGCGGTGCCTTGTTGCCGTCCTTGCCGAAGAAGTAGCCCAACGGAGGGGCGAAGTAGGCGTGTCCCCAGCGGTTGATCACGATGCCTGCTATGTCTCGTTGGGCATCGAAACCGGCGTGACCGAACATTTTTGTCATCTGTTCGCGCAGCTGGCGCTCGAAATCCGCGTAGGACATGGCGAGCAATTGCGCCCGGCTGACCGCTCCCTGGACGGCGGGATCGACGTTCGGATTCAGTATCGGGATATAGAAGGTCAGGACGATCGGGCTGTCTGGCGTGAGCGGCGGCGCATTCTTCGAGAACGCGACATTGCGCCGCACGCACAGGTGCCAGCCAAGCCCGGAGAACCAGCGGGCATTGGTAAAGCCCAGCTTGTCGAAGAAACGCCAGTGCCTGACCGCCACATTGGCCGTCACGACCGGCCCATAACGAAACTCTCGATAGGCATCGGCGTGGGATTGGGGCAAATCGGCCACGATGTTGCGATTCACCCAGCCACCGGTCGCCATGACGACGGCCTTGGCCCTGACGTTGTGCAGCTTGCCGTTGCGGGCGTAGGTCACGATGGCCGCCCCTGCCGAAGCGGGTGCACCTTCATGTCGGATGCGAACCGCGGTGGACTCCAACCGGATGCGAACTGGCGCTCCCGGCTTGTCGAGCGCGGCGAAATCGACTGGGCCGAACGCCACGTTCGCCAACGATCCGTCGCCGCGAATGGCCTCAGGAATCGTGCGCGACAGCATCTTGCGCAGGATGGTCGCGTTACCGCCCGGGAATGAAACGACCTCGATGTTCTCGAACCGGTTGGCCGTGTTACTGGGGATGGTGCCGGGCAAGGTCAGACGCTGGGCGGCATAGGCCGAGACCGCATTACCGCACACACCGAAATTGCCGACCCCCAGCAATGGATTGATGTAGTCCCTGACTTCACTGCCGTAGCCGAGCTTGTCGAGCAGGTCGTAGTAGGTAATGGAGTCGAGCCAGCGATCCGCATCCTTCACGCCCGAGACCGCGTCGCGCCGGTTGTTGGCGAAATCATCCAGTTCCTTCTGCACATTGACGGGCCACGGCGTGTTGGTGAAGCGTGCGGCGATGGGATCGTGCACCCAGCCCTTGTCCGGGAAGAAATAGCCGGTCTTGAACCGGCTCTCAAGGATCATCGGATCGAAATGATCGTTGGGCAGCGGGTATTTCTCCGCACCGCCCGCCAGGGGCTCCAATTCGTAATGAGGAGGTAGCTCCAGCTCACGGTAATACTCCGCATACACTTGATAGCGGCCACCGACTTGATCGCCGGGCTTGACCACCAAGGCGCCATTGGAGCCTTGCGGAGCGACCAGGTGTCGTCCCTCGACCTGGAACTCGTTCTGCTTGGCCTCCCCGCCCAGCATGGGATGGTTCTCCAGCAGCAGGCAGGTCTGGCCCGGCTTGCGCTGCTTGTTAAACTCGTAGGCCGCGGTGACGCCGGAAAATCCGCCACCGACGATGACCACGTCGTAGCTCTCCTCGACCGGCTGGGCCGACACATCGGGATACTGGTGATCGCGGATGCCGTGAGCGGCATCCATCACGGCTTTCGTGTTGCCGTTCGACCAGCGGTAGTCGCCCAAGCCGCCATAGCCAGTCCAGTCCGAACCCGAGGGACTGTTGGCAGCTACCGCCGCTGTCGCAGCGGAGGCCGGCGCCGGGCTCGACAGCAAGGCGGCCCCCGAGCCGATCAATACTCCATTCAGGAAATCGCGTCGCGACATCGGGCAAGCGCTGCCCGCATCGATCCTGGATTGGCGCTTGCGCGTCATGTTCTTACCTCAAGCAGCGCTCGGATTGGCTGGCGTCGCGGGTTGCAACGCGGTGTTGCTCTGGTGGCGATCCACATCGCCCTTCATGAAGCGTCCCGCCCACAGCAGTGCGACGACGACCAGCACCGCCAGGGACTCGATGCACACCAGCGATATCTGCAGGGAATGAGCTCCCGCCCGGGCGGCCAGCGCATCGCTGATGCCCCCCACCAGCATGGGCCCCAAGGCAACCCCGGTGACTCCGCCGACCAGCAGGGTGATGGCGCTAGTGGTCGCGCGCATCATGGTGGGCACCGCAATGAAGCAGCCGGCCCAGAACGCACCGTTGGTGGCGAAAATAGCGAAGGAGTAGAGCCCGTTGAGTATCAGCGCCGTTTGCGCCGATTCGGCCAACAGCATGGACAGCCCGATGGGTAGCGCTACGCTGTACATGGCGGCGGGAAACCAGACCAGCCAGCGCACATCACGACGCATGAGCTTGTTCGCCACCAGGCCACCGGCAATGCTGCCTGGAATGCCGCCGATCGCCACCGCGAGCCCATACTCGAAGCCGACCTCCGCGACCGACAGTCCGAACTGGCGTACGTAGTAGGACGGCAGCCACTGGTTGGTCCCGAACTCCACCAGCATGCCGAAGCAGATCGCGGTGAGGATGAGCACGTACGACCGTGATGACATCAGGTGACGAACCACCTCGGCCAGCGGCACCGGGTTGGTATTCCGGTCGTGCGCACCGTCGCTGGTCCGCTTGGGTTCACGCATGGTCGTGTAGATGACGAGCGCGAGAATGAAGCCCGGGGCGGCGGCGAACAACAGGGCGTTGCGCCACCCTGCTGTCGTGGTCAGGTATCCGCCCACGACCAGGCACAGCGTGGCGCCGGCTGCGCCCCCGGTCGAATACAAACCGAAAGCGAACGGCCGATTCTCCTTGGCCACATAGTCCGTCAGCAGCGAGTGCGAGGTTGGGATGCAGACCGACTCACCGATGCCCAGTGCCATCCTGGCCACCAGCATGTGCGTAAAGGTTTGTGCCACCGCGAACACGCCCGTTGCAGCACTCCAGAACGCAAGCGCACCGGCCAAGAATGTGCGACGGACAGTGCGGTCCCCCAGCCGGGCCAACGGGACACCGGCGACCGCATAGAACAAGGCAAACACCCCGCCCATCAATACGCCCAGCTGGCCATCGCTCAAGGCAATGTCGGCCTGGATGTCCGGGACCAGAATGGCCACGATCATGCGCTGGCCGTAGTTGGCGGCATTCACCAGGAACAACAGCGTAACCACATAGGCGACGTAGGCACGCGATGGCCCGGAGCGCTGATCCATGGATGTCATACCGGAAGGTGTCATAGCGGGCCCACCATCAATTTCAGGTAGCGCTCGATGAAGTCGGCTGTCAGGGCCTCCAGGGTCGAATACGGACCCGGCACGTAACCCCGTGTCGTGACTCCCGCCGAATTCAGCTCGATGATGTCCTTGTCCTGTTTGGTGGTCTCATCCCACAACCAGACGACTTTCTCCAGGTCGTAGTCGATCCCCTCGCGAGCATCGGCGCGCACCAACCACTTCATCACAGCGTGCGTCTCATTTACGGACTGCGGCACGTAGGAGACCAGCAGGGCGTAGTCGCACATGGCAGCGATGTAGGTCAGAAAGCCGATGCTCCCGGTGGTGACGCTTTCGTCGTATTCGCCGATGCTGCCCAGGAAGGGGGCGAGCCCTTTGCCATCGCGCGAACCGGTCAGCTGATCGGGCGCCAGCGGCCAAGTTCCAGCTCGGCATAGCTGTCCGTTCGTGGCGATGAGTTCGCTGCGTCCGGTTGGAATGCCTCGCGCTTCGAGCTTCTGACGCCACTCTTTGTGGTAAGCCTCGAATCGCTCTACATGACCCGGCGAAACTTTTTCATCAGCGCGCACGAAAGCATTGGCCGCGGTGTATTGCGGATGCCTGGGCATGCAGTGGTAGCACTCGAGATTGTTCTCGATCGCCAGTTTCCAGTTGGCGGCCAGCCGATAAGTCCGGGTGGCGGCCACCTTGCAGTTGGCCAGATCGTAGCGCTGCCAATAAGGCAACGTATGACGCAGCATCTGCTGCGGATCGGGTGCCTTGTGCGGATCCAGGCAGACCAGAATGACGCCCTGGAACACGGCGACGCCGCAACGCCGCAGTGAATAGTCGTCTCGATTCAGGCCCTCCGGCATATGGCGCCAGGCGGCGAGTTGCCCGTCCAGGCGGTACGACCAGCCGTGGTATCGACAGGCCAGCACCGATGCCCGGCCCTGCTTCTCCTCGCACAACCGGGCACCGCGATGCCGGCACACGTTGTGGAGGGCATGGATCTCACCGTCCGAGGAGCGGGTGACGATCAGCGAGCTTTGCATGACGTCGAACACGAAGTAATCGCCGGTTCGCGGCAGTTCGGCGACGTGTCCCGCCGCAATCCAGTGAGCGGACAGGAAGCGTTCGAACTCGGCTTCGAATACTGACGGGGAAACGTAAAAATCCCGGGCCAGGCTGAAACCGGGGCGGTGGCTGTGAACCAGCCGCTGCAATGCGTGGGTGTCTTGTGCGTCGTTCATGGCCAGTTGCGAACACCTTGAATGCATCGGGTCACTGGCACTGTACTTGCGCCGTCCCGGCACCGCTAATCAGCCCGTCCTGAAATGATGAAATCGTCACGGAGCACGGTTAGACTGGGCTCATGGCCATCAAGCGGGCAGTCCGGGGGACGACCAAGATCCTCATCGGCGCGAACGAACCACGCATGTGGGAAATGCTGGATGCGATCCGGGATATCGATCCGACGGCCGGTGGCGGTATCGGTGACGTGGTGTTCGGGCGGCGCAGGATCGGCCGCGACGAACCGCTGGCGCCGACTTTCAAGTCGGGCTATGAGGAGATCCATGAGATCGAGCCCGGCTTTTGCGCCCATATCACCGATGCCTACATCGACGAGGATTGGCGTCTCACCATCAGCAGTCGCGAAGCCCACTTGAGAATACGTATCGCGTTTGCCGGCGAGGCCGTCTACCAGGGCAAGCAGAATCAACTCTCCGACGCGGGCTCATTGTGCTCCTTTCTGATCCGTCCGCCTGGCGATGCATTGACGGCGAACTTCAGTGGCGGCACGCGGTATCGTTTTTGCTCTCTCAGCCTGAGCCAGGACTATCTGCTGCGCACGCTGGGATTGGGGGCTGAAGAGCTGCCGCCGATGCTGCCCCTGCACTGGGGCCGGCACGAAACGGTAATGGGTCACTTCGCCGCCTCGAAAGCCTCATTGACATTGGCGCGCCGGTTCTTCGACCTCAAGAGCAACGGCGGTTGGCGCGACCTGGAAGTGAAAAGCATCGCGTTCGAACTGCTGCGAGTGTTGTTTGCCGACTGGCGGGACGCCCAGCCGCGTATCACCACCTCGATGCGTTTCACGCGGCCCGAACAAGAAAAGCTGCAGCAGGTGCGCGAACTGATCGAATCGGACCCGGCGGCCAGCCTCACCATTCCAGCGCTGTGCGCCAGGTTCGGCCTCAACCGCAACAAGCTGCATTATGGATTCAAGCGCATGTTCGGGGTTTCCGTCCACCACTTCCAGACCGAGCTGCGCATGCAGAAGGCCATGGAATTGCTGCACACCACACAGCTGCCCATCAGTGAAATCGCCGAACTCACCGGCTTCAGCGAACCGACGAACTTTACCGCCGCTTTCAAGGCCTTCTTCGCCGTACCGCCGCGACAGGTGCGTGATGAACGGGACAGGCTAAAATAGCTCCCGTGTTTGACTGCTGTGACCTGAACCCATGATGGAAAGTCTGCCCCTGTGGCTGCGTGGATGGCTCGATTTGCTCATGCCGGCACTCGAGCTGCTGCTGATCGTCGTCGTCGCCTGGCTGCTGCGCCGCCTGGTCAGGTCGCTGATCGAACGCCTCGTTGCGCGCGCATTGATGCCGAAGGAGCTGGCTGTCAGCATTCGCCGGGCAGCGTCATTTCTGATCACCATCGCCGCATTGCTGCTGATTCTTCAGCAGCTGGGTGTATCGGCCACCGTGTTATGGACCGCACTGACCGGCTTCGTGGCGGTCGGCGCGGTGGCATTCTTCGCCGCCTGGAGCGTGCTGTCGAATATTTTCAGCGCCTTCCTGATCCTCACCACCCGGATGTTCCGCTTGAACGATCGCATCGAGCTGCTCGAGGGCGGCGACAAGCCAGGGCTGTGCGGCCAGGTCGTCGACATCAACCTGATCTATACCACGCTGCGGGAAACGGCACCCGAGGGCGAACGCGCACCGGTGCTGCAGATTCCGAACAGCCTGTTCTTCCAACGTACGGTGCGCCGCTGGCGCGCCTGAAACGCGCCAGCGGCTGATCAACCTAATTTAGGCCTGAATCAGGCCTATTTGGGGGAGACGACGGGAAGGATGACCGCGGAGGGCCGCTTGGTGTCGTGATAGATGGTTTGCTGCGCCGTGCGCCATTCCGTATCGGTGGCCACGGGATTCCCCGTGTTTTGATTCGGGTTGAACAACGACGCGAAGCTGCTGGAAATGTGTACGCGAATGCGGTGCCCCGGCAGGAACGCGTGTGCCACATGCCCCAGATCGATGCGATAACGCTCGACCTTGCCCGGCTGCAGCAGTTCCTCCTTCTCATTACCGTTACGGTAGCGCGCCCGAATGATGCCGACGGAATTAGGCCCCAGGGGGGCTGCGCGACCGTCTGGATAAACGTCAAGCACCTGCGCCGTAAAGTCGGTATCGCGTCCGTCGGATGCGGCGTACACCTCCACCTCGACCGGACCGATGACTTCGAGCGCGCTGTCGAGGGGTTCGCTCGTGTAGACCAGCACATCCGCACGGTCGCCGAGTTTTTTCATGTCGCTGGCCTGGACCTTGATGTCACCCATGTCGACTGGATGCTTCGGGTCGTAGGTGAAGCGGTCGGTCGTGGATTTCCGTTGCTCACGACGTAACAGCTTGCCATCCCCGGCATTGGAGTTCGCCTTGCCCTCGCTGGACAGGAACAACCGGGTGGGGGTTGCCGCCACCGGGTATTTGTCGAAGCTGCGCCATTCGTTGCGGCCGGTGACATAGACCCGTACATGCGGCCAGTCGAGCGCGCCTCTGGATTGCTTCAGATAACGATCAAAGAAATCCAGATGCATCTGCTTGTTGTCGAGGATCGAGGCTTTCGAAAACTCGAATTCGCCGATTTTCTCGGCGCCGCCCATCAGCGTCTGCACGTGAGTCCACGGTCCGAGCACCAGGTACCGGTCGGCGGATGGCTTGCCATACGTCTCGATACCCTGCCAATAATGCATCGCGCCGGGCTGATCGCCATCGAACAGTCCGGTGACCGTCATCATGGGCAAATCGATCTTGCGGAAGTCTTCCGGCGTGAAATAGATTCGCCGCCAATAGGCGTCCATGGTCGGATGTTCGAGGAACTCGCGATACAGCCGGATGCGACGTCCCAGCACTTCATCCGCCGTGATGAGCGGACGGTGCGCATTAACGCGATCCCAATCGACGAATGCGGCGTTGGCACCCTGGCTGATGTGACCGGACACGTCGTTGAGCCAAGGTAGCGCCCAGCCCGTCATGAAGGCGCCGCCCACGTAGGGCAGTTCATTCAGGTAGCGGCCGGCGGGCGCGGTCGGCGCGATGCAAACGAGATGAGGCGGCCGTTCCCGCGCCGCCAGCCATTGCACCGTGCCCCAGTAGGAAGCCCCCATCATACAGACGCGGCCATTCGACCAGGGCTGTTTCGCCAGCCACTCGATCGAATCGTAACCGTCGTTGGCTTCCTGGAAGAAGAAGTCGAATTCCCCGCCGGAGTCGCCGCGGCCACGCACGTCCTGTATGACGTAGGCATAGCCGTGTTCAGCGAAGTAGCGGCCGAACTCCGCCATGTTGATGGCCGTCATCGATTTGATGTACGGCGTGCGCAGCAGAATGATGGGATATTTCCCCGGCTCGCGCGGCATCCATACGTCGGATGACAGTTCGACGCCATCCCGCATGGGGGTGCGGACATCGAACAGGTTCCGGACGGTCGTAGCCGGTTTGGGCTCCGCCTGTTCCGTGGCGGCGGGCGCCTCGGCCTTATCTTCAGCCGTCGCGTTCGCCTGCGTGGAAATGGCAAACCAACAGCACAGCAGCGCCGCGGTTCGCATCTGCTTCAGGGTGTTGTAGTACACGAGTTTGTTCCTCCTCGAACCAGGACTTTGATCTCTGTCAATGCCCGAAGATAGTCGGCCACATGCTCCAAAGGAACCGGTCCGAATTCCGCTGAGAGGGCATCTCGAATGTCACCGACATTGCGATTACCGTCCACGAAGTTCAGCGCCTCATAAGTGTACTGTTCGCCACTACCGCGTAAACCTTCATAGTTCGCCAAGGCCAGGGCTGAAGCGCGCTCGGCGCCTAGATGTGCCGTGACGTAGTCATACCCGAATACGCTCATTGGCCCTTTGGGTACGGCGCAACGCATATAGACGACGCCTGCGTCTGCAGGCCGGGTGGGGTTCTTGCCCGCAGTAGTACCGACCAGTGCATCCACCTGTGTCAGGAACCGCTGCCGCTGGGCACGCACCTCCTTGCTGACTGGGGTGAAACGAGTGATCGAGTCCACGATCGCCGCCTCATACGAGCGACGGAAGCGCTCCAGTCCCTGACGTTGGTCGGTGGTCGCAGCGGCAGACCGCCGCTCCATCGCAATCCCGGCCCTCTTGAGCGTTTGGCGCTCAAGTAACGCCAGCAGATCGGGTAGGTTCTGCTCAGTCAGATTGGCAAGATACCAGGCACTCGCCGCACCGATGAAGCCAGCTCGCTCGAGCTTGGTGGAATCGATGTTCGCAGGCAGATCGCCGGTCGTATGAATGTAGCGATCGGGCCAGTCGTTCATATAGATACCGGGAATGCGGAACGAGCTGTCGGCATAGACTTGATGATCGCTGCCCGGCTCGAATTCCTGAGTTTGCGCCAGCAAGGCCTCGCGACCGCCGCCGGCGGCGACGAGAGGATAACGTGCTCTGCCAGTTGCCGCGTAGGCGTAGGACTGCTCATTCACGAATTGCGTGAACGCTTCACCAACGTCATTGACGAAGTTGGGCAGGCTGGCTGGAGAGCGCGTGACGTGGAAAACGGCCTTGGTCTGCGAATTGCCCCCAACCATGTCCATGTGCACGACGGAGACGATACGGCGTGCGATTTCAGGATGGGCGTTCAACAGGATGGTCGTGCCCTCGATCTCGGGCGGCCAGATGAACCGTAGTGTCCGCAACGGCTTGGGCAGCCTGCCTTCGTCGATCAGCTTCGCATAAGTGCGTGCCACTTCCAGAATCGTGGCGCAACCGCTGGCATTGTCGTTGGCGCCCGGTCGTGGATGATCCAGGTGGCAGCTGAACGCGATCTCCTGCTGCGAGAGTTTGGGATCGGAGCCAGGTATGGTGGCTGTGGCAATCTCGTATTCCGCAGGGTGTCGCTCCGCCCGCACGATGGCCTCCAATCGCACAGGCTTCTGCGCAGCAAGCCGTGCCTGGAACTGACGCGCCTGTTTGACAGAAATCATGAAGGCGAACGTCTTGCTGGCACCGAAGCTGTCCAGATGCCCCCAACGAACCAACGTTTGATCGTCACCCCACCAGGCGTTCGGCTGGTTTTGGGCGTAGCTCACAATACCTGCCGCACCGAAACGATCGACGGCCAGAGACTGCACCGCCTCCGGCTGTGACGAAACCAGCACCAGCTTGCCGCGAACATCCTTTCCAGCATAGTCGCTCTCCGCGGTACCGGAGCCGACATCGACCAGCTCCGCGGTTGCCTCGCCGCTATCGCTATCCTGCGCCAGGGATAGCGGCATCGATTCCCAGCTCGCGATGCGTTCGCCGCGTACCCATTGGCCATCGTGCTGCCGCAGATCCCAGAGTTCGGCGAACTCCGCGTCCCAGGCGAGCCGTGACTTCTGCGTACCGAACATGGTCTTGCCGTCGGCCGGGAAACGCAGGATCTCCGCCGTCTTGAACCCAGCGCGCTGCAATTCCTCGACTATGTGCGCGGTACTGGCATGAAACGGCCTGGAAGCGCGCATTCGATGGTGCAGCGAAAAGACCTCGATATCGCGCTTGGCACGGTCGCCGTCGATCTCCGATGCCAGGGCCGAGACAGCTGCTTCGGGTAGCAGCGGCGCAACGGATGCCGCCGCCGTCGATGCGCTCGCCCCCAGCGCCGCTATCAGCATGGCGATCCCTGAGGTTCGTCTCATTTTTCTGGTTTTCAAAGGAGTTCCCGTGGTGGTTTCATCCATGTATCCAATACTATCAGCCGGACCACGAAGACGAGAAAGGGTCAATGGGCCTGAATAGGCCTGAATGGGCTAGAGGCCGCAGTCCGGTGCCCCAGCGCACCGCGGTGAAGCACCCCTTTCTAGGATCGCCACACCTGCCGCGCGATGCGCATCCAATTGCCGCCCAGCACGGCCGACATGTCAGCCTCGCTGAAACCACGCGCCAGCAGCTCATCGGTCAGCAATGGGATGTGCTCCGGCGGCAACATCTGCATGCCAGGGACATATCCCAGGGCCGGTGGAAACATCGTCGCGCTGCTTTCGAAGAAGGCATTCATTTCACCCTGGTCGAAAACGTAGTCGAGCCCGAGCCCGACATGCTCGATACCCACCAGCTCCGCGACATATTCCACATGGCGCACGAAGGTTGGCACCGAGGCGTCGTTGCGCCCCAGAAAGATGCCGATTCCGTTGACGCCAACTACTCCGCCGCGCTCGGCGCAGGCGCGAATCAGATCGTCGGGGATATTGCGTGGATGGTCGTGCAACGCACGCGGGTTCGAATGCGAAAAGATCACAGGGGTTGGTGAGGCATCGATCGCTTCTCTTGCCGTGCGGTAGCCGGTATGCGAGCAACAGGCGATCATGCCGACCTCGGCCATTTCAGCGAGCATCGCACGACCGAAATCGGTGAGGCCAGTGTCGCTGTCCTGACAACCGCCGCCGGCGCGGTTGCTATGATTGTAGGCGATGAGCATCCAGCGCACGCCGAGCTCGTAGTAGAGTCGCACCAGACTGAGCTGATCGCCGATGGCGTTGGCTCCTTCGATATCGAAACCGATGGCGAGCTGACCGTTGACGCGGGCAGCATCGATATCTGCGAGAGTCTCGATCAGACGGTACCGGCCGGCGTGGCGGGCGATCCAGTCGCGAAACGCGGCGAGCATCCTGATGTGGGCTTCGATGCTTTCCTCACCGAAGCCAACGTTGAGCATCACGACATCGGTCCCTGCGGCACGATGACGCTCCAGCTGCGGTAGAAATGCCGCATCATCCGGGCGCAGCGGCATGCATGCGTGATTATCCCAGACGAGGGTTCTGGCGAGCAGGTCGCGCGCCTTGGTTGCGTGCGCAGCCTCACGAGCGGAATTGGCAATTTGGCTATTCATGATGACCGGTCGGATTCCAACCCTTCAATCGGCTCAACAATAGAGTGAACAGTAGGCAGGCGATGGCTCCCGCTGGTACCACGACCAGACTGACGGCAAGTCCCACCGCCGGATCATCGAAGACCCCCTCGGTGATCAGCGCCACTGCCGTCGGACCGCATCCCAACCCGAGCAGCGTGTTGCAGAAGGCCAGGATCGACATACCTATGCCACGTAGTTCGTTTGGGACCATTTCCTGGAGTGCCGCGATGCTGCCTATGGCACCGACTGCGGAAGCGAACGTCCAAAGCCCGAGACCGGCGAGCACGACTCCTGGATGATCCATCGAAACGAGTGCTGCGCTGAATGCCGCGGTGGCTGCGCCCGCTATGACTATCCTCAGGCGCGCTCGGGTACCGCCTCGACGGGCTGCCGCATCCGACAGCAGGCCGGCGGCCACCGTCCCCGAAACTCCGGCGAGTGCAGTAATCGTCCCAATCAGCACACCGATCCGCTCCGGTGGCCAAGCGAAGCGGCGCGAAAACGAAGTAGGTACCCAGGAGAGCAGTCCGTAATCGCCGATCGAGAGCAAGGCCATGCCGAGGTAGAGAGGCACGAACAGTCGCCAGTGGCGCATGAAATAGGCGATCACCTGTGACAGTCGCATGCTCTGACCGGAAGCCCCGGTCCGCACCGGCTCGCGCAACGTCAAGAACAGCAGCGGCACGATCAACCCAGCAATGCCGACCAGCAGGAGCACGACGCGCCACGGCGCCAGGCCAGCCAGCAGCGGCACCGAGCTCAATGTTCCTGCTTGCGTAGCACCCAGCAATATCCCGCCGATCCCAATCGCCGCCGGGCCACCCACGACCATTCCCATCATGAAGATGCCGACCGCCGTGCCACGTCGCTGCGCTGGGATGGCGTCGGCCAGCATCGAGATTGCGGCCGGAGCCAGTGCCGCTTCGCCGATACCGACGATCAGACGGCCAGCGAACAGGCTCCAGAACCCGGGTGCCAACCCACAATACGCCGTGCCCAAACACCAAGTAACGGCTCCGAAGAGCAACAGGCTGCGGCGGCGTCCGCGATCCGCCATCCGACCAAGCGGCAAACCGGCGAGCACATAGATCAACACGAAAGCGAAGCCCTGCAATAGGCTGACCTGGGCATCGCTGATGCCAAGATCGGCCCGTAGCGGGTCGACCAGCGCACTGAGAATCAGGCGGTCGGTGTAGGAAACGAATCCCGCCAAACAAAACACCGCGACCATCCACCAACCGCGCGCCGCCGAATAGGCAGGGGCATCGCTTGTGAGTGGCAATGCGGCGGGCTGGGTGCTCATTGACGTGGTGGCACCACGGGCAGCAGCAAGTAGGAGGCGCGCAGGCGATCATGATAGACCGTCTGGTCCGCGATCACTTGCCGTGTTTCCTTGCCTAATGGTCCACCGGTATTGGGATTCACGTCGTATTTGCCGAACGCGCTCGAAGCGATCTCCAGACGGAGCCGATGACCCTTTTGCAGCTCGGTGCAGGTGGACCAGGCATCGATGTCGTATTCTTCCATCTTGTCTGGGGTCAGGAGTTCCTCCCTGTCATTGCCCTTGCGAAAGCGCGCACGCACCACTCCATCATTCAGGCGCTGGGCGAACCCGTTCGGATGCACATCCAGAACCTTCGCGGTCCAGTCGGTATCGCGCGCCGACGAGGCCGCGAACAGCTTTACTCGCAGCGGGCCACAGATGCGTAGTCGCTCGGTGACAGCAGGCCCGGTATAGACCAGGATGTCTTGTCGCAACTCGAGTTCGCTGAAATCGTCCGGACCACCAACCTGATGCCAATTGAGTTCTTTCAGGTAGGGCACGGGATTGGCCGGGTCGAATCGGAATCTGTCAGGTTGTTCCTCGGCCGGTCCGGCGGTGCTGAGCACGCCGTTGCCGTTGCGCCCATTGGCCGAACCTCCGCTACGGAGGTAATACTTGACGTACTGCGTGCGTGCGATCGGCCACTCGCGCTCCTCTACCCATTCATTGCGGCCCATGACGAACAGACGTACCGGTGCCTCGTTATCGACACCGTTGTCGACACCCTTGAGCCAGTGATCGAACCAGCGCCGCAGAATCTCGTTCAAATCGATGACGGCCGCGGGCCCGAAATCGATCTCCCCCAGTTTGCGACCGGCATTGATGGCGTGCCCCCACGGACCGATGAGCATGCGCTGTCGCGCTCTTACCTGCGGCGCACGTGAACGCGTAGTCATATTGATGAAGTTTTCCGTCGTGCCGACCAGCACGTCGTCATACCAGCCGCTGATGTGCAGCATCGGCCGATCGGCATCGAGCAACTTGTCCTGATATGCCTGCCGGCGCCAATAGTCATCGTTGGCGGGGTGCTCGACCCAGTCGTGCCAGGCCGGAAGTCTGCGACCGAAACGGCGGTCCATGTCCAATAAAGGCCGGCTGGCCAACACGGTGTTGACATCGATCGCGCTGAGGTCTTGATTGATATGCCCGTCCAACCCGGCCAGCCACATGAGCGCGGCGGGCATGTTCACACCGAACGAGGTGGGGAAATTACGGTTGGGATCCGGCGGCGTCACCATCGGTACCATGGCGGCCAGATGCGGATTGCGCATGGTCGCGGCATAGACCTGCGTCCAGCCCAAGTAGGAGCTACCGAAGGTACCCACCTTGCCACTCGACCACGGCTGAGTACCGGCCCACTGTTGGGTGTCGAAACCATCCATTGCCTCGTTGATCAGCGGGTAGAACTCTCCGTCGGAATCTCCCCTGCCGCGCACGTCCTGCACCATGAAGACATAGCCATGCGATGCCCAGTAGCGGCCCTGCTCGGCGTATGAGTTCGTGCCGGCCCGACCCTTGGTGTACGGCGTGCGCAGCAACAGCACGGGAAACTTGCCGGCTGCTTTCGGTCGGTAAATATCCGCCGACAGTACCGTTGCATCCCGCATTGGGATACGGACGTTGAACTCATACTCAACGCCGTAGTTCGGCGTCACCTCAGCCGTGTCGGCAGTTGCGCTTCTGACCGCCATCGAGCCGGCCAACATCAGCGCTGCACATGCAAAATGCCGTATCCACGACTTGCAGGAAGAGGCTGAGGCTTTGGCTTGCTTGCTCTGGGTCATGCTCGATCCTGCTCGGCATCAATACCGATAAGAGACCTCTAGTCCTACCGTACGAGGCGTCACCACGGTCACGTAGGTCGCCGGAGTCAACGGATACGGATTGAAGCGACGATCCAGTTCCCCGCGTTCATCGGTCAAGTTCTCGCCGAACAGCTCCAACGACCAACTGCCGACCTTGACACCGACACGGGCATTGAGCAGGCGATAGCTGGCCAAGTGTTCCGTAGTAGCAACATCGGGATTGAAGCGAGTATATCGATCGTCCGTGTACTGGTAGCTCATGAACGCGAAGCCTTCCAGGTTCGCGGTCAACGGGCGGGTGTAGTCGATCGAGACGCTATAGGTCCACTTCGGGACGTAGGGAGCCCGATCTCCCTCACGTCCACCGACGAACACCAGATCCTCGGTGAGCGTGCTGTCGGTGTATCCAGCGCCGCCACGCAATGTCAGATAGTCGGTCGGGCGCACGATGGCCTCTACTTCGCCGCCGTAGATGTCGAGGCCGCCCGCATTGACGAACACGTTGAAGCCGCAGCCAAGCTGGGCTGTCACCTGCGGCTTGCTCCATTCGATCTTGTAGGCGGCCACGTTGAGCGTGAAGCGGTGATCGAACCAATCGGTCTTCGCGCCGATCTCGTAGTTCCACAAATGATCCGAGTCGAAGCTGTTGGGCGCCTTGGACAAACCGCGGCTTGCAAGGTCGGCGGCACAAGCCGTCTCGGGCACAGGCTCGTTGGTGCCGCCAAGCCTGAAGCCGCGCGCGGCCTGTACATAGACCATGTGATCCCGATCGATAGCGTATGACAGGTTTACGCGGGGGTTGAACCCATCCTCGTCGTTGCTGAACCTTCCGGTACCGATGTTGGGACTGGCGAACACGCCCAGGAAGGTGATCTCGGCTTGCTGCTTGGCGCGGAAATATCGTCCGCCCGCCGTGAGCTTCAGCGCGTCTGTCAGAGGAAAGACCACTTCACCGAACAGCGCCAGTTGTTTCTCCCTGACGTCGATGTTACTGAAATAGAGCTGATCTATATTGGCATCGAAGTCTCGGCTATCGATGCCCGCCACCGCATCCGCGCCCGGCACCGTGAAATCCTGCGAATAGAAATTGCTGCGATCTTCGTAGAAGGCGCCAACGGTCCATTGCAGCCATGAACTGGACTTGGATGCTGCCCGAAGCTCGAAGCTGTAGTCGCGCTGGTTCGAGTGATTGTCGAGCGTGCCTCCCAGTCCGTCCCGGAAACCGGTAACGAAGTTGGTCAGGGAGCCATTTTCGGCGAGGTACTGCAATTTCTTGCGGCGATAGGAACCCACCGCCGTCAGATCGAAGGGTTCGAGCTGCTGATTGGCGGTCAGCGATACGATCAGATTACGATCATGAACCGGCTCACGCTCGGCGACATAAGTCTTGAGGTCACCCGCCTCGGCGGCATACTGCGAAGCGGCCTGAAAATCGGACTGCTGCAAGAACACCAAACTGTCGAGGGTGAATCGATCGTTGGGAGTCCAGCGTGCCGCCAACCGACCGCCGCTGCTGCGCTCCGAATTGGAATTCTTGTCGCCGATCGTCACGTTGTCGATGTAGCCACCGACGTCGCGATAGAAACCGACGGCGCGCAACGCCAGCACGTCCTGGATCAGCGGTACATTGAGCATGCCATCGAAGGCATCACTCATCGTTCCGCCGGTGGTGGTGGAGAGCATGGCTCGTGTCTCGGCTTCGAAACGATCGGTCTGTGGCTTGCGCGTGATCATACGAATCGCACCGGCCATCGAACCGGCACCGTAGAGCGTGCCCTGCGGACCGCGCAGCACCTCGATGCGCTCCAAGTCAAACAGCTTCAGGTTCGGGCTGTAGCGCTGCACGGCGATCGGCGTCTCATCGAGATATACGCCGACGGTCTCCTTGATCTCGGTCTGATCGTGATTGACCGGCCCAGTGGTCACCCCACGAACGATGATCTGACTGTTGGAACGCGTTCCGGTCAGCTGCAGACCAGGGGTTACACCCGCATAGTCTTCCAGCGAATCGGCTCCCATCCGGCGCAACTCCTGCTCGCCCAACGCGCGAATGCTGAGCGGGACATCCTGAATCGACTCGGCCCGCTTGCTCGCGGTAACGATGATTTCTTCCACGGAACCTGAACTTGGGGTCGAGCCGCTTGCCGGGGTGGAGTCCTGCGCGGCGCAGGCAGCACCATACATTTCCAGCCCCAAGAATGCGACGAGCAGCGCTCGCCGAGTTGTCGTCCGAAACTGCTGCCCTGGTGCGTGCGGCTGCATGCTTGTCACCCCCAAATGCCCCTGCGTTGTCGTATTCACGTCTGCGCGGGAGACAATAGGGCCGCATTCGCGCGGTACTTAGCGTAGGCGGAACGGATATTTAGGAGGATCGCACCAGGAGCCGCTTACGCGGCTCGGCAGGCCTCATCGAGACATCGAGGGTCGGGCGATGCTGCTGGTATTCCCGTGGTGACATGCCAGTCTGGCTGCGGAATGCCGCAGTGAAGCTGCTCTGGTGCTCGTAACCGACTTTCTCGGCGATCTGGCCGATGGTCAGCCGGCCTTCGAGCAACAGCGCCTGTGCGGCACGCACACGGCGCTCCTTGCAATAATCTGCCATGGTCGTGCCGAAAATCTTCTTGAATACCACTTTGAGTTTGTTCTGGTTCGACCCGATCTGCCGAGCCAGCGACGGCAGCGGCGGTGGCGATGCGTAATGCTGATTCAAGAGTTCACGCGCCTTATACCCGAGACGAATGTCGCGTTCCCGCAGACTCGCCGGCCCGGCGAAGGTCGGGTTCTGACGCGCCGCGTCCAATGTGAGCGCCACCAGTTCCTGAAGCTTGGCCCAGATGACCATTTGCTGCAGCTTTATATCCGCCATGGGCTCGCAGGCGGACTCAATCAGCGCGACCAGGCGCGCATTCAACGGCAGCGTGACCAAGCGGCCTATGGTACTTGCACCGGTCAACATGGGAAGCAGCGATTCCGGCACGTCGACGCCTGACAAGCCGAAGGTCTCCAAGAAGCGATCGGCGCGAATTACCGCGGAAATGCCATACTGCCGGATACCCGCGGTCGAGACTACTTGCTGCTCACAGCCTTTCGGAACGTATACGAGCACGACTTCCGGGCGCCGACAAACGATCGTGGCCATGCCGGGAACCCGGTATGAGCTGTCGGTGGACAATGAAGCGCGCAGGATCAACATCGGCATGTCGGCTAGAAAGATCGAGCGATAGCCTTTGACGGACACCGCGTCGATAACGAAGGCCATCACCGTATCGGACAGGAGGTAGTAGATATGCCGCCCGGTACTGTTGCCCTTGCGGTCGACATGCTTGACCCGATAGGCGATGTCCGAAAGCATCTCGGCCTGACCGCGCGCGATATAGTCATCGACATCCTCGAGGATGCTGCGTGTCCAGAAGCGCGAGACCGGCATCGGAACCGGCGTCGTAACCGCTGGATCGAAGGTCGAATGTCGTAGCACGCCCATGGAATCAGCCCCGCGGTTCGATGACCAGGTCTAGCTATTCTGCAATAACCGCGGACTCATGAGTGACATTTGGCACCATCGCAGCTGTGAATCACTGATTCTCAGCGTCAGTGTGCTCAAGAAGGGAATCTCTCCATCATGGGAACCGCGCCAAAGCCGTCGTCCCAACCAGCTCGGCTGGACACGAAGAGATGGGCATCCGGCTTGATCCTGACCTCACTGTTCAAGCTACCGGCGGGAACGATCAGCATCCGAGCTTCCTTGTGCACCCTTGGCAAAGCCGAGCCACAGACGGAGCAGAAACATCGACTGTGTCGCGTCGATGGCAGATTGAACACGGTGGCCTTATCCTGCCCGGAAATCCATTCCAAGGTGGCGGTCGACGAGAACAGGTTCGCGGCATGGGCCGAGCCCGTGTCCTTGCGACAATACTCGCAATGGCATAGATAAAAGCGCTCGAACTCGCCAGTCACTTCGAAGCGCACAGCCCCGCATAGACAGGTCCCGGAATAATCCGCACTCATTTCATTGCTCCCCACTGACTGCCCACGCATTGCACAAGGCCGGATGAATAGCGCAAACAAGACTATTTTTCCAGCACGGACCGTAATCCTAGTGGATTCATTGATGCTCCGGGATGTCCCGATTTGCGAGCATCGCTCGGGCTACGGTGCGGGATCGCGAAGATACGGAGCGCGATTGTTGAGAATGAGGCGCCATTCTGCCTCGGTAAACGGCAGCTGGGATTCCGCGAGCTTGTTGTGCTTGTCTGGAGCGTACAGCGATGGCCAGTCGGAGGCCATCACGAACCGGCGCAGCCCGATTCTGCGGACCAGTTCCACAAAGCGCCTGGCCAATCGTGGATCGGTTTTGTCGTCGACGATCACGACGGCGAGATCGAAAACCAGATGCTTAGTGCCCGCGGCATCGTGCTCGATGGCAATGGCATAGGCAGACAAGGCAGCGAGGGTTGCCTCGTCCAGCCCGCCCCAGCCGCCTGAGTGGGCTATCTGGATCGGCAAATCACCCGCATGCGACAGAGCCTGGCCCAGGAATCGCCGGACGTCCACGGGACCGTACTCGGTGGCGCTTCTGACATGGATGACCAACGGTAACTTGGCCGTTCGGGCGGCATCGAAGAATGACGCCAATTTGGCAAGATCGTTGGCGGAGCGTGGATCGAAGCCGCTGTTCCCCAACTGCAGCTTGACTCCAGTGACACCTTTGCGGCCCGCCCAGTAGCGCAGTTCGTCGAGTGCGCCGGCCGAGAACGGGTTCACGCCTACGAACGCTTTGAGTCGCCCACCGGAAGCCAGCGCGGCCTTGACGTTGTATTCGTTCTCCAGTCGGGTGAGCCGGGTGACATCCAGTCGATCCTGTTGCGCGAACGGCGAAGCGAACACGTACGCTTCGGATAACAGTACGCCCTGCTCGATGCCCGCTTCATCCAACACGCGAATGGCGTCGGCGCCGGTGCGGGTGTTCAGCAGAGAAGAGTCTATTCCTTTGAACAGCTCGGGAGAGCGCGCTGCCATACGTTTCAGCTCGGCCGTGACTTCGGGGCCCTGGATATGGAGGTGGTGATCCACGGCGGCGGGTGGCAGCCGGACAGCGGCCGCGAATGAAGCGGTGCTTGCCAAACCGAATATGGCGAGGCCGGTGAAGACCCGATGAGAGAGTGTCGATCTCATGGCTGCTGACGTCAGAAAGAGCTGGCAATGGCGATGCCAAAGGTTCTCGGCTGGATGATGGAGACACGGTTCACGCCGCCCAGGAGATAGCTGGCGACTTGGCCACGGCTGTCGCCGATGTTTTTGGCATACAGGGTGACAGACCAGCGGTCGTTCTTCACGCCGGCGCGAAGGTCCACCACGTCGTAGGACGGCAGTTCGTAACGGGGTAACGTGGGTCGGGTGAAATAGCCGGCGGAATCGCCGACATAACGGTAACTGGCGCCGGTAACGACGCTCCAGTCCGTCCATAGAGGAAATTGATAGTCGGCGCTGAACTGTCCGCTCCAGCGCGGCGTGGTCGGAAGATCATCGCCCTTGCGGGCGACTTCGTTGCCCGGCGGCAGATTCTCGGCCAGTTCGGCAATGGTGTGGGTGACGTTGGCCGAAATCTGCAGACCTGTTACCGGCAGCCAGGTGACAGCAGCTTCGATGCCCTTGCTGGTCGCCGCACCGGCATTACCGAAGTAGTTCAGGCCGCTTGCATTGCGCTCGTTGAGCTGGATGTCCTGCCAGTCGATATAGAACGCGGCAACATCGAGGCTGAGACGCCGATCGAGGAGTTCGGTCTTGAGACCAAGCTCGTAGTTGATCACCTCGTCTGGTTGGTAGGACAGCGGCGCTCCGGCGACGGCTAGATTGGGACCACCCGGTCGATAACCCGAGGCGACACGCACGTAAAGCATGGTCTCATCGCTCAGATGAAATCTCGGCGTGACCAGATAGGTCACGGAGCTGTCGCTGGAGCTGCCGCCGATCCGCTCCGTTCCGGTCAACAGGCCGTCCAGGGTTTCCAGCTGACTTTGCCGGTTGTGGCTGTAGCGCAAGCCGATGGTGACATCGACTTTAGGCCCAAAGCGATACGTGAGGTTGCCGAAACCGGCCAGCTCCTCGAACTTCGAATAGACGAACGCGTCCAGAAAAGAAGGCAGTGACTGCGGCAGCGCAGCGCCGGTTTTGGCGTCGAAGGTGACGATGGACTGGTGCAGATCCTGGTCCTCATGGGTGTAGAACGCACCGACCAGCCATGACAGCATGTTGTCGGAGTCCGGTGAGCTGAGTCGGATTTCCTGAGTGAACTTGTCGAGACTGCCATCGGTCAGGATGGCGGCACCGCCATTGGATACGCCGAAGTTCGCTTCGATCAGCGGGCTGTAACCGGCGGTGACATCGAGATTGATGCCGACGTCCTGTTGGTTGTAGCTGCTGGATGAGGTGAGACTGGCCCAGCCGAGGTCGCCTTGGATCTGCAAATCATAGGCGCCCATCTTGCCGGCACTCTCCCCGGTTCCCGGGGTATGAATCTGCTGCAGATCACCGTTCACCGACCGAAAAGTGAGGCTGTCATGATCGACCACAGCGGCGCCGTCGGCTGACTGCCGTTGCAATAGTGCGGACAGTCTTGCGCTCCAGTTGTCATCTATTTTCCAGAGCATGGAAGCCCGACCCCCATAGACGTGGACGCTGTTTAGGTCCCGCTGCCGGCTGGTGGCGTCGTCTATGAATCCGGGGTCTTTGCGGTCGTAGCCGCTGACTCGCACAGCCATGTTGTCCGTGAGTGGCAGATTCGCCGTGCCTCGCAAGCCATATCCGGAACCTCCGCCGTCGACCTTGGAACCACTGACCTCGGCGCGGCCGGAGAATTCGCTGGTATCCGGCGAGGTCGTTACATACTTCAGCAGGCCACCCATGGCACCGGCACCGTAGAGAGTTCCTTGGGGGCCGCGCAGTACTTCCACCCGTGCGAGATCGGACGGATCGAGGTCGGGGATCTGGAAAGCGCCGAATCCGTTGCTGCCACCGAACGGCGAGTCGTCGATGTAGATCCCGACAGTGGGGTTACCGCCAAAACCCGTGGTGATACCGCGGATAGTAAGTTGGTTCGAGCCGTTGGCGAACGACACGTTTGACAGCACCAAGCCCGGCACCCTTGCCACATAGTCCTCCAGGCGCGACGCTCCCATGGACGTCAAGGTGTCGCCGGATACCGCGGTCACCGAAGCCGGCACATCGATCAGCCGCTCGGCACGCTTGTTGGCCGTGACTATGATTTCATCGATGACCCCGGCCGCAGCGCCGCTCTCCGGTTGCGACTGGGCCGCCTGTCCGGCCGTATCCGCTTGCGCCAGGCGGACGGCCCCTGGGTCTGGATGTGCCGGCTCCTGATGGGAGCTGCGATTATTGCCTCCTGTCGCCTTCGATAGGCGGATCGCGACGGTGTGGGCATCGACGATGTCGTAGTCGAGCTGGGTGCCCAGCAGCAACTGCCTCAAGGCGGCAGCGGCGGACAACGCACCGCTGACGCCAGGTGACTGTCTGCCTTTTAGCAGGTCCGCGGCACTGGTTATCTGTATGCCGGATTGCTGGGTGTACTGAATGACGGCGGACTGCAGCGCCTGGGGTTCGATATGGTAGGTGGCGGTGGCGGCCAGATCGGCTGCCACACTGAAATTGGGCCCGATACAAACGCCACTCAAGGCCATCAGGATCGAGAGGGTGATCCGCGGACGGTGTTGGGCTACTCTGATTCTCACGTGCTTTCCCCCGAACTTGCCTGGGCCCCGGTGGGCCGCTGTGTTGTGCCTTTTAGGACGAAGTCCGAGGTGAAATTTGTAATGGTAATGGCACGAGACGGGAGCAAAGACGTGAGATTGCAAAAATCGAGGAGCTCTTCGTCTTAAATGGAGATGCCCGGGACCTTGACCAGTGGAACGATCCGAACCCTGCTCTGCCGACGACGACGAACGACCCACACCGGCCGGGGCGTCGCCGCATGCGGAAATCATCGAACGATTGTTCCGGGACCACAATGAGGCCTTGATTCGCTTCCTACTGTTGCGGCTGCGCTCCTATCAGGAGGCTCGAGAGGTCGCTCAGGAGGCCTATGTCAGGTTGTTGAGCCTGGACACCCCGGGCGCCATCAATTATCAGCGGGCGTTCCTGTTCCGGACTGCGGCCAATCTGGCTGTGGATCGGCAGCGTCGTGGCAGTGTGCATGCGCGCGCGACTCGGTCTCCCTTGTTCCATGAGTTCTCAGACCCTCGGACGCCGGAACGGCATGCTGCCGCAGTGCAGCAGGTCGATCGGTTGCGCGGATTTCTGGAGACGTTGCCACCCAAGTGTCGCCAGGCCTTTGTGATGGTGCGTTTCTATGGCTTGGACTTTACCCAGGCGGCTCAGCAATTAGGCCTGAAGGAACGGATGGTACGAATCTACGTGGAACGTGCCGTGCTGCACTGTCGCGAGCAGATGGATAGGGACGAGGAGCCGAGCCGTGGGTAAGGAACGCTCGAGCACAAGACAACAGGCTATCGACGCGGAAGCGGCTCGGTGGTTGACACGACTGCAGGGATCCACGCCCTCGCTCGAGGAAACCGCTCGATGGCAACAATGGATGTCGCAGGATCCGGCCCATGCGCGCGCGTTCTGGCACATGGAAGAGATATGGCACGGATTCGAGGAAATGGAGCGCCCCGCGTTGCTGCCTCCGGAAGTGGTGGCGCGGGACACCTACGACGGAACGGTTCCTGTCAGCGAATGGCTGCAGCGGCAGCCATCCGCGCGGCGCGGCGGGCGGGCTTGGTGGCCGGCACTGGCGGCCTGCTTCGTTGTTTTGGTCATTGCCGGCAGCTGGGCGGCCATGCGCCAGACGGCGACCGAGATCATCGAAACCCGTGTGGGTGAGAATCGCACCGTGACGTTGCCGGATGGCTCGAAAGTATCCCTGGGGGGACGCTCCCGGCTGGAAGTGGCGTTCCAGCCGGAACGACGCGAATTGACGTTGTCCGCCGGCGAAGCCCTTTTCAGCGTCGCCAAGGACGCGCGACGACCGTTCCTGGTGCAGGCAGGAACCGCCACGGTGACAGCCGTGGGCACACTGTTCAACGTCCGTCGGGGAACAGGTCGAGTGGTCGTGTCAGTCATCGAAGGCCGCGTGCTGGTACAGCCCATGACGCCGACGATCTCACTGCCCTGGCTGAATGACCTGGAACGATTCGCACCGGTGAAGAGTAACGGCAGCAGCGAACCGCTGGATGCGGGCCACCGCACCGTGGTGAGCCGCTCTGGCTTCGGCGAAACGGTGAAGCTGAGAGATGCGTCTCTCGACACGCGATGGCGCAGCGGTCAACTGTCGTTCGAGGATGAACCGCTGCGCTACGTCGTCGAAGATGTGAATCGTTATGCTCGCAAACCCATCGTGATCGACGATGCCGATACGGCTCGGCTGCGAGTCTCAGGGACGGTACTGAGTGAGCACATCGATGGCTGGATCGCCAGCCTGGCGACAGCCTTCGGCATCGAGGCTACGGAAGACGATGGGGAGATTCGGTTGCGACAGAAAGCGCACTAGGCTGACATGGGCCGAGCCCGTGTCCGTGCGACAATACTCGCGATCCGCGGAAGACCGCCTGTGCGGCGGTCGTATCACTTCAGCTCTTGATAGATCTGGATCAGATTGCCGCAGGTATCGGCGAATATGGCAATCTTTACGGGTCCCATCTCCGTAGGCTCCATCGTGAACACGACGCCATGGCCTTTCAAGCGCTTGAACTCCGCTTCGACATCATCCACTTCGAACGCGGTCGCGGGAATGTTCTGCTGGAACAACCCATCCTGAAAGGTCTTGCCGACTGGATTTGCGTTTGGTTCGAGCGCCAACTCGACGTCCGGGTGACCCTCTGGCGCGTAAACGGTGATCCAGCGGAACTCTCCACCCACCGGAATGTCCCTGCATTTTGCGAACCCAAGCACCTCGGTATAGAACTTCAGCGCCTTGTCCTGGTTGTCCACCATGATGCTGTTCAGCTTGATCTTGAGGCTCATAGCTAGTGCTCGCTTCGGGAATCTTGTTGAGCTGGAATGCGCAGCGTGTCAGAAACCTCGCTGGCGCGCTTCTCAAAAATTGCGGTCGATCAATTTGGCAAGCACCACATGAGTGTAAGACAGCCGGGATACAGCCGCTGCGGTAACGTCGCCGGCACCTGTACCAGCGTACGTGCCTCGCGGCGGAATGCGGACGGGGACAGACCAACCTTGCGCGTGAACACGTAACTGAAAGTACCGAGGCTCGCAAACCCCACCGTTGCGCTCACGTCGGTGACTGACGCGGAATCGGTAATCAGCAGCCGCTTGGCCAGATCGAGGCGCGCATCGATCCGGACCTGATGCGGAGTCTGTCCGAACATCGCCTTGAAAGAGCGGATGAACTGCCCGGGCGACAGCATCGCTTCGCGCGCCACCTGATCGAGCGTCAACTTCTCATCGAGCGCCTGACAGAGCATCTCCCGGGCCCGACTGAGCCTGTGAACGGAAATATGTCTGCGAGAGGCCGGAAAGATCATTGTCCGAATTCCGCCAGCGCCTTGCGAAGAGCCACTACACTTGCATCACTGAAGCCCACAAGCATGATGTCGGACAGCGATGAGTCGGATTCGAGGAAAGTTGAGCACTCAGCCACCGCTATGCGGCATGCGGGTAGCAAGGGGTATCCAAAGACACCCGCGCTGATGGCCGGAAATGCAATCGACCTGAGCTGATGCTCGCCGGCGAGAACCAGGCAAGCTTTGTAGCATGAGGCCAGAAGCTCTGGCTCCCTGCACGTACCGCCGCTCCAACGTGGGCCGACGGTGTGAATGACATGCTTCGCAGGCAACTTGAAAGCCGGTGTAATCCTCGCCTCCCCGGTCGGACATCTAATCCCCGGTTTGACCTCGGGAACGGCTCGGCAAGCCTCCAGAAGTTCTGGACCCGCCGCGGCATGGATCGCACCGTCAACGCCACCTCCACCAAGCATTCTTTCATTGGCGGCGTTGACGATCGCATCTATCGCCATTCGTGTGATATCGCCCTGGACTACGGAAGGTAACCGCATGTCGCACCTCGATTTAGCCAGAGCGCGAACTCAGATCTCTAAGCCTGACCGCAGACGCCGCCATGTACGCGAACATTTTTGCAGTAGGATCGTCTTCGGGATACTCAGTTCGAACGAAGCCAAGCCTTTCGTACAATCGCATTGCGGGATTGTGTTCCGCCACGAACAGCGAACATTCCTCGACGGCCAGATCCTGCAGCCCCAACTCAACCAGCCCATCGATCAGGGCTTTCCCCAGATTCTGTCCTCGATGCTCTGGAGATATGACGAGGCGGCCGAGGTGGCAACGCCCGGCGCGCAGGTAGTACTGCCCAAACCCTAGAGGCGGATCATCATCCGCCTGGACCAGGACGTACGACGGGAATACTTTCAGCCGCATATCTTCGAGGAAGGATGCACTGGTGAACGGAAATCTGAAATGCGGGCCGCCCCAGATCTCGCAACTGAGGCGATCCGGAAACCATGACATGATTTCCGCCAGGTGATCCGTGGTCGCGCGTTGAAGCTTCATGTTGCCCATCCTTCGAGCAAAGGGGGACTGCGTCGGGGTGATAAACAGCTATGAGTAGCAACTCTTATCATGAGGTACTGACTAAGCCGGTCGACCGTCGACGATCCATTGTTTGACCTGGCCAAGTGTCAGACGGTAACGACCGCAATTGTGAAGCCCTAGAGTGCGCAACTCCGTGGCTAACAGGGAACGAAAGACTTCAGCATCATCGACAGCCAGGGATAGTGCAGCAATAGTCTGCTCCATCGTTTGTCGCTCACGCACGATATTTCCCATAGCCGCGTTGAGCGCTTCTCGGAACTGCAACCGCACTGGGTCTGGCACACCCATGGCTTCGAGAGTTGTAGCGTATTTCTTGATCGAACGCCGGTACGCCCAAGAAAACAATTCCGTGGCCAAGCTCACATTGCCGCGTTCGTACACCCCAAGCATGGCAAGCGCGTAGTCTTGAACATCGATATCCAGGAAAGACAGCGGGGCACAGTTATAGAGGAGCAATGGGATGTTGGCGGCTAGGCGACTGGTGCGCTTGTTGCCATCCTCGAAAGGTTGCAAGTAGGCAAGGTTCACCCACAGGAAGACAGCGGCCTCAACCGGGTTCTTTATTTGTCTGGCCTTTTCTGCAACGTGCTCGAGCATTTCTTCGAGCAGCAGTGGCGCCTGGGCTGGAACGTATGAGGTGTCACTGATATTGACCACCTTACGACGGATATTGCCCAGCCCATCAGGATCGGCCAGCAGATCCTGCATCAGGATGGCGTGCAGGTTGCGGATCACCGCGACTGTCAGGCCGTACTCGGGTACGGCATCGACCAGGAACTCGATGGCTGCCTTGTGATTGAGCAGCATGACGGCATCCTTGTCGCCGCCAGCCGCGCCGCTTTTGAAAAGCTCTTCGGTCGCCAGCAACGAATAGCGGTTACCCTCAAGCCGGGATGAGGACCACGACAGGTCGATCAACAAGGGCTCGAGCACCTTGCGCGCATAGGTACCTGCGGGCTGTTGCCCAGGCAAGCGACCCAGCGCTACCAGTTCGTTGGCCATGGTTTCAGGAAGCAGCCAACTGCGATTGGGAAGATAGTCATCGACGAAGGCGCGGCGATAGGTAACCGGCTCCCGCATCGCCAATGGCTGGCGTAGCTCGGCTCGCAAGGAGCTGCTTTCGGCCGTCCATATGGCACCGACCACTGGAGCGACGGTGGGTGAGGACGCCGTCGCCAGCCGGTAACGAGTTGCACGCCCGTTGCCTTCGCGGACGACCGCCCCTGCATGTACGAGTTGGTTTAGCTGACGCTTTACTGTTGCCCAGCTCAGGGGAACTTTGGCTGCCAGCTCGCTGGAAGCCATCCAGGGATCAGCCTCCAACGAACGTTGACCAAGGACGGCAAGGAGGGCGTCGGTAGTAGCCATGGCAGCTAATCAGCTCAATACGGCTCAATTCGGCTCATTGTAGCTCAAATCAGCTCGGATTTGCCAGAATCAGCTCAATACAGCTCAACGCCCAATTCCTGATCATCGCTGACTCAGCGCGAACCGCTAGGCGTCCTGATCATTTAGGTGGTTGCTACCAGCATTTCCTCACCGGACTTCGGTGGCTGAAGACCATCTGTCCTGCCAGAAAAGTAGCGTTTCGCCATGGCCACCGGCGACAGGTGCTGGGCTTGCTTAAAGCCAGCTTCGAGCGCCAGTGCCAGCATCTGCGGCGGCGTGAAGAAACTGATGAACGGCGTCCCACTGGCCCGTGCTCCCTGCTCGGCACGCTCGAGGCCAGGACGAACCTCTGGATCTGCCAGCTCGATTGGCTGCATGAACGTCATCGCGAACGTCGATCCCGGGGCAAATGCGGCGACTTGTCGCAACATTGCAGTGATCGCGTCCTTAGTGAGATACATGCTGACGCCCATCGAGGCTACGACTGCGGGCTTGCTGACATCGAACCCGCTGGACTTCAACCGCTCCCACCAAGCGTCACCCGCTTCGAAGTCCACCGGCACGAGCCTCAGCCACTCAGGGACTCCGAAACCAAGCTCGATCAGGCGCTGCTGCTTCCAAGCTTGATGACCCGGTCGATCGATCTCGAACACTCCCAGCTTCGAACCCACCTCCGGTCTGCGTTGAGCGAACGTGTCAAGGCCTGAACCGAGAATGACGTACTGGCCCACACCGTGCTTCACCTGTTCGAGGATCAGATCCTCGATGAAGCGCGCACGAGCCACAATGGACGCACGGAACGGTCGCGTGAAATCCGGGTCCATGTCCGGGCGCTCGCGCCAATGCTCATCGGGGGCGATCAGGCGCAGCCCGACTTCATCCTCGAGGATGTGCGGCGGCGGATCGACCTGGGCGTGCAATGCACGCCACAACGCGACGCGCACTGCGGTGCTATCAGGAGCTGGCGCCTCGTGCTGCATCCGGTTATCTCCAACGTGAACGGATCATTCCTGTCCGCTAGTATGCTACCAATTGATGGTCAAGCGGACCGAACCGAGACAGGACCACAGCCTTGATTGCCCTCGTCGCACTGCTACTCATCGTCTGCATCGCGCTACCCCTCTCCTTTGCTTGGCGGTTGTGGCGTCTCGATGAGCCTACGCTCCTGGGTTGGTCGATCGTGGTCGCTGAAGCCAGCTTGTTCGTGACCCTGATCATGCTACTGGGCCGGTGGGACGTGGCGGGCATGTGGACTCGCACCGCGCTGATAGCCCTACTCGTGATCGCAGCTATCGTGTCGTTGTTTAGGCACGTGCACCGACCATGGCGCGAAGTAGACGGCCCGCCCATCTGGCGCCATCGAGGTGTCACTCTTGCCTCGTTGGTGGTGTATGGCTCGGCGCTGGTCTATGTGTTGACCGGAATCGTCAGCCGGCATGATCCTCGGCCGTTCGCCTTCCCGTTGGAGGGTGGGTGGTTCGTGGTCGCGCAGGGTGGCGGAGTCAGCCTCCTCAATTATCACAGCACGCATCGCGCTCAGCGCTACGCGCTCGATATCACCGGAGTCAATTCCGTCGGGTTCCGCGCTTCCACACTGCTACCCGCGGATCCGGCGCGTTACGCCATATTCGGCAAGACCGTGATCAGCCCCTGCACAGGCTCAGTCGTGTCAGCAGTGGATGGGCTGCCGGATCAATCGCCACCCACATCCGATCGCAAGAATCCAGCCGGCAATAACGTAGTGCTCACCTGCAACGATGTGCAGATAGAGCTCGCGCATTTGCGCAAGGGAAGCGTCGCCGTAAAGACCGGAGATCAGGTGCTCACCGGGCAGCGTCTGGGACAGGTCGGGAATTCGGGGAACAGCACCGAACCTCACCTTCATGTCCACGCCGTCGACCCAAAAAGCGGCGCCGGCGTGCAGATTTCGTTTGACGGGGTTGTTCCGGTGCGGGGTACGGATTTCCGGAGGTGATTCGCCTGGGTCTTACGCAGCCTTCAGCGCACGTATGGCCGCCTTCGGCTCACGCTCGATGATTTTCAGTAGAGTCCTGGCTGCTCCTGTTGGAGCTCGCTGTCCTTGCTCCCATTTTCGCAACGTTGACTCGCTGACGCCGAAGGCGTTGGCAAATTCGCCCTGAGAGAGCCCCAGGCTCTTGCGTGCCTTCCGGATTTCGTCCGGCCCGATCGCTACTTTGTGAATGCGCGCGTCGGTATGCTTGCCCTGGGAATGAGCTAGCGCTTGCGCCATGGACCGAACCAGTTCGTCACCCAGCTTGCTCATTTGTGTGCGGCCACTGATATCGAACGCCGGATCAGCCCGGAATCAGCTGGGTAGATCTTTCGTGGATTACTATTGCTCTTGCGCTCGGAGTCGCTTGCCAGAGGCACAGTGCAGCATCAGGAAACACGAAACTCGTACACATCTTCCCCACGATTCATGCGCGTAGCCACATCGACATCTGCGCGCAGAGTTCGTGCGGCAATGAGGTAATGCACAGCCGCCCACAGCATGAATGGCGTCGAGATCATCAGCGCGTGGCGCAGGGACTCATGCCCATATGTGGGTTGCAAAAAATCGCTTGCGATCCCGATCGCCTGCGGCCCAATCCCGAGTCCGATCAGGTTGATCACGAGCAGCAGGATGGCTGAAGACGACGCACGCATGTGAGCCGGAACTAGCGTTTGCCCGAGACTGAAACATGGGCCGGCATAGATCATGAGAAGTAAGTACGAAGGAGCAACAAAGAGCAGTGACAAGCCCAGGTCATCGGACCGATAAATACCCGCCGACAACGGCGTGGCGATCGCGAGCGCTATGGCGGGTGTCCAGACATACCATCGCAAGTCGCGACGGCCGAGCCGGTCCGAAATGAATCCGCCGAGGAATGAGCCCAAGCCGCCGCCAATGCCTACGATCAATCCGATTGCCAACCCGGCAAAGCTCACGCTGATCCCATAGGAGCGGATCAGGAACGCCGGAATCCACTGTAGGAACCCATAGGTTGCTATCGCCATGACCGCTGTACCCATAGCCAGGTGCCGATACGAAGGTTGGCGCCACAGAAATCGAAGCACGGACATGAACGGCGGATGGCTCGTTGTCGCTGACAAGGGCGGTCGTGGATCCCGGACGATCCACCAAACGGCTGCTGCAACGATGAATCCCAGTCCTCCCGCGACCAGGAACGCCGCACGCCATCCATGCGTGTCCGAAATCCACCCGCCGGCCGAGAGACCGACTAACACGCCCAACGGGCTACCGAGATTGAAGAGCGCAATGGCGGTCGCGCGACGTTCGAGAGGGAAATAATCCGCAATCAGCGAGAACGCCGGCGCCACTCCGCCGGCCTCACCCAAACCGACCAGTACGCGTGCCAGCAACAATGACATGAACCCGACAGCGAAACCACATGCCGCGGTCATCACACTCCAGACGAGTACCGCCACCGCGATGATGACGCGTCGGTCACTGCGATCCGCAAGGCGTGCTATAGGTAGACCCGCGCTCGTGTAGAGCAACGCGAACGCGAGTCCCGACAGCACACCAAGCTGCCAATCGAACAGACCCAGCTCGCGGCGAATCGGTTCGGCTAGAATGGACAGGAGCTGGCGGTCGACGACGTTGAAAAGATAGGCGACAAACAGCACGAACAGCACCCGCCACCTGCTTCGGTGCTCGGCCTGCGGGACTGTCGTAGCCACCATCGATTCGCTAGTTGTAACCACAGTAGCCGGCCACCGCACGCGTCAGGAATACATCGCAGCGACGTAATTGGTCGAGCGATACGAACTCATCCGGTCGATGCGCTTGGGCGATGTCGCCCGGTCCGCAAACCACCGCCGGCCAACCGGCAGCCTGGAACTGGCCAGCCTCTGAGCAGAACGGCACGACGCCCGCCTCGACGCCGGACTCTAGCCAGTCGGCGATCCGTGACTCGTCGGCCCTCTCCCCAGGATGTAACGGCGGCACATCAACCATCGTCTCCGTGGTGAGGGAACATCGCCCACCCGCAGCGGTAATCAGCTTGTCGGCACAACGCGAGACCTCCGTCCGCACCCAGTCCGCGCTGTCGCCAGGGATTGCTCGAACCTCCCAGATGAACTCACAGGAACCGGCAAGAATATTGATCGCGGTCCCACCATGGATAATGTTGGTAGAGATCGACGTGTACGGAGGCATCGCGCCTTGCATCTGTGGCCCGACACGGGCGCGGACTTCAAGCTCAGCAAGCTGCGCAATCAGCTGCCCGGCGACGGACACGGCGCTCATGCCCAAATGTGTGAGGCTCGAATGTGCTTCCTTACCTATGACACGCGTTCGATGAACGCAAATACCCTTGTGCGCATTCGCTAGCCGCATCCTGGTCGGCTCCCCCACCACGACCATCGCTGGCGGCGGCAATTGCTTGCGCATCTCGGCGATCATCTGTGGCGCCCCCAGGCAACCAATTTCCTCATCATGGGAGAGCGCGAGATACACAGGACGAACCAGCCGCTCAGCAGAGAAGCTCACCACTTGGGCGATGGCTGCAGCTATGAAGCCCTTCATGTCAGCCGTACCACGGCCGTAGATCCGGCCATCATCAGCCCATGGACGAAATGGATCGCCACTCCAAGCCTGGTCGGTGACCGGCACGACATCAGTGTGTCCCGACAGGGCGAGCCCACCGGGCACGAGAGGGCCAACGCTTGCGTAGAGGTTGGCCTTGGTTCGGTCCGTGTTGTACACGAGATTTGATTCGATCCTCTGCTCTCTCAAGTAGCCGGCTACCCACTCGATCAGCGCAAGGTTCGACTGGTGTGACACTGTCGGGAACGCCACAAGCCGCTGTAGCAAATCAACTGTATCCAGAGTCGCCATCATTGCAGTCCTCACCGCTCAGCTGTGAACACGATCGTGGCACACGAGGAAAAGAACCCCCCCCAACCATGCGTGACCGATATCCCACAATCACGTACTTGGGCCGCGGCTTCGCCACGTACTTGGCGTATCGATTCCTGCATCGCGAACATGCTGTAGCTGCCGGAATGCACGTAGCTCAGCCCTCCGCCATTTGTGTTGGTAGGCAGACTTCCGCCCGGTCCGGTCTGCCCGTCGGCCACGAACGACGGTGCGACTCCCTCCTCGCAGAACCCCAATGCCTCCAGACCGAGCCAGACGAAGTGAGCAAATGGGTCGTACAGCATCAAATGCCGTACATCCTTGGTCTGAATAGCGGCGGTTTCAAATGCCTGCCTGGCGGCGCGGCGTGCAAACGAAGGTCGCACCATATCGTCTACGAATGCCACGCCGGTCAGATACGAGTCCGCCGCTAGACCAATCCCGGACACATAGACAGGCCGCGGACGGAATTCGCCGACACGATCGGCTGCCGCCAGAACAATCGCACCTCCGCCGTCGCTCACAAGGCAGCACATTGGTCGTGTCAGCGGGGGCGCAATCATCGGTGCCGAAAGTACGTCGTCGACGCTCAGTGGTGTTCTTAGTGTCGCGCGTGGGTTTCTCCGTGCCCAAAGTCGCTGTTGAACTGCAACCGTAGCGAGCTGCCGCTCCGTCGCGCCGAATTCATGAAGGTAGCGCATTGCCGGCAGCGCGAGCATCGATACCGCCCCGGACATGCCCGCCGTGAAATCGAACTGATCGCCGAATCCGCCGGGCGGTCGCAAGTCATAAGTATAGTTCGACTGCCGTGATCGACCGCTCTCGCCATGCACAACGAGCACGGTATTGCAGTAGCCGGCCTGGATCGCCGCGCAGGCGTTCGCAACAAGAAACATCCAAGCGGCGCCGCCCACCGCGACACTATCCACCCAACGAGGCTTGATTCCGAGCGAGAACGCCAGTTCGGTTGGAAAGTTATAGACACTTGCCACACCATCGACATCACTGGCGCGAATACCGGCATCGTTCAACGCGTTGACAGCGGCATCGATGCAAAGCCCCATGGCAGACATATCGGGGACCGAACCGATACGAGTGCTCTCGGACGCACCAACGACGGCCACTCCCGATCCACGTCCTCTCATAGCTTAACTCCAGTGTCGCTGGCTGCACGTCTTTCTCGCGCGCGAGCAGCAGAATGCTCAATTGCGTCGAGCGCCGTCATGGCTGGCGCCAATGAGAGACCTTCGAGCGACTGTGCGATATTCGATTCTTCGACCCATCCGTAAGCCACGGGCGTTGGCGCTGAGTAGACCGTGACTTGTGGTCCGAGAACATGGAACAGTTGCGCGTTCGCACGACATCCTGGCGTGACCAGCCAACCAACCACGCGTGCGACGTTCGAGGGGTCGGCGTCCTGCAAGGCGCCGGTATCGATGCCCCACTTGTCACTTGGCACGAGCCCGGTAATGGCAGAGGGCGCAACGACATTCGAACGTACGCCGATACTCGCTCCTTCAAGAGCCATCGTATGTGAAAGTGCAATAATGCCGGCCTTTGCGGCCGCATAGCTCGCTTGACCGAAGTTCGGGTAGACGCCGGCAAGGGACGTCGTATGGATCGCGGCAGCATCCAGTGTTTCTCCCGCCTTGTGGCGCTCGCGCCAATACTCCATTGCGAAATGAGCCATTGCGGCGTGCCCCTTCAAGTGCACGCCGATGATCGCGTCCCACTCTTCTTCGCTCATCTTCGCGAGCGTCCGATCCCTGAGTACACCGGCGTTGTTCACGAGGATGTGCAGAGCCCCAAACGAGTCGACCGCCTTGCGGATCAACTTACCCGCTGCCTTCCAATCCGACACGTCTTGGTGAGCAGGAACCGCGCGCCCTCCACGGGCAAGGATTTCACCCACGACACTCGACGGGCTTGCTCGATCATTGACAACTACGGATGCACCAAGCTCCGATAGCCGGAGCGCATGCGCCCGTCCGAGGCCTCTGGCAGCACCAGTGACTACCGCGACCCGTCCTTCGAGCGGTCGGGTAACTGCTGATGTCGTTTCAATTGGCATCGTGCTGCCCTCGCGTTGGAAGTCGCGGGTGCTGTGTCATGGGCCCAGCAGCTCTCGCCTCAGTTCATGACGGAGTACTTTACCAACTTCATTCCGAGGGAAATTCCCTCGAACGATGAGACGCTTGGGAGTCTTGATCGGACCCAAGCGCTCTCTGCAGTAGGCGAGTATCGAAGCTTCCGTATCGGGCTCGACACTCAAAAGATCGACGACCCCCACGACAATCTCACCCCAATCGGCATCCGGTGCGCCAAGGACTACGCAGTCGCGCACAGCAGAGTGTGAGCCGAGCACCTTCTCGACAGCGGCTGGATACACGTTGTAGCCGCCGGTGATGATCATTTCCTTCTTACGGCCGTCAATGTAAAGATAGCCGTCGGCGTCCAGGTGGCCGAGATCGCCGGTACGTTGCCAGCCGTTCTGTCGCAGCACGGCCGTGGCCTCCGGATCCTTGTAGTATCCCTTCATCAGAAGCGGGCCGCGACAGACGATTTCGCCGATCTGATCCGCCGGCAGGAGCTGGCCCGCGTCGTCCATGATTGCGGCATCCGCAAATACACTGGGACGGCCACACGACTTCAATCGGCCGGCGAGCTCGGGCTGCTCGAGCGCCATACGATGGTCGTGGGGACTCAAGCAGGAAACGATCGTTGGGGCCTCGGCTTGTCCATAGGTCTGGATCATCACGTCGCCGAATACCTCGATCGCCTCGCGAAGCTTATCCACTGCCATGGGCGCCATTGCGTAGTGGATGTAGTGCAGGCTGGAGTAGTCGAAGTCGCGTACACGCTCATGCTTCAGCAGCCGATAAATCAAGGTCGGCGGCAGCGTCATGATCGTTACCCTGTACCGCTCGATCGCTTCCATCACAGCCAGCGGGTCTGCCTTCGTCAGCAGTACATTGGTAGCCCCCTGTGCCATCAGCCAGAATGCAACGGCACCCTGAGCGTAGGTCACCGAGGTAGGGATCAACTGGACAGGAGGTTCGTCGTGATGAAAATTCGCCAACATCGTGGCGTAGAGCGTTCTCATCGTGCCCTGGGTAAGTTCGACGCTCTTTGGCAGGCCACTGCTGCCACCGCTGCCAACGTGAAAAACCACCTCATCATCCTGGATCGGTGGGGTTTCGAACTGCGGTGAATGAGCGCTTGCCCAGGAATCCAGATCGGGCGCATGAGCCGATGGGCCGTCGACACAGACAAGTCCACGGAGGGTTGGAACTTCCGAAAGAATCCCCGGAATACGAGATTCGAAACTGCTGTGGAAGAAGAGCCATTCACAGTCATTGTGCTTCAGACGCTGGATACTCTCTTCGAAGGCGTTGCCGGCGGCAAGCGAGGTCCATTTTGCGCCGGCACGGACACCGCCCAGGCAAGCTGCATACACGGTGGCGCAGTTCGGACTGAGCGCCGCAAAAGTCGAGGCCTTGGTGATGCCATTGGCCGCCATCCCATTCGCGATACGACGACTGAGCTCGGCGGCCTGATCGTATGTATAGGTCCGGTCGGGCCCGATGATGCACGCCCGCTCGCGATGCAGGCGCCAGCCGCGGTCGAAATAGTCGATGAGCCTCATTGCACACCTTTGGGGCGGAAGACCGGCACAAACAGCAGCCCTTGTGGCTCGAACTCGACATGGACACTATCGCCGATTCGGATCGAGCCCGTTGAGGGCGGGCAGCCAACGATTCTGGTTAGCATACGTGGCCCCTCTTCGAGTTCCACTACCGCAAGCAAATATGGCGCTCGGGGACCATCCGGTAGTCCCCGAAGGACGACTGTAAACGTGTAGATCGCGCCTCGGCCGCTTGCCCGGAAAGGAGCCACCTCTCGTGACGTACATTGCGGACAGACGGGCCGCGGAGGAAAGTACCTCGAACCGCAGCACGCGCAACATTGCAGCAGCAGCTCACCCCGGCTGGCGCCCTCCCAGAAGTGAGCTGTCTCCGGTGTGACTTGTGGCGGAGACGCCTGAGGCAACGCGCCCCCCGACATGCGAGTGACGACTGACATCAGTCGAAGCGGTACGTGGCACTAACACCATACGTACGCGGCGCACCGAATATCGCCGAACCCGCACCAACGATACCGACTAGGTTTACACCTTGCGCGATGTACTCCTCGTCGGTCAGATTGCGCCCCCATAGCGCAAACTCGACGCGCTTTGACGGAGGTGTATACGCCACGCGCGCACCGAGCAACCCGTAGTCTTCTTGAGAGAGCTGAGCCGTATTGGTGCTTTCGAAGAAGATCTTCGATTGACGCACGTAGTCGGCGGCAAGAGCCAGCGAGCCATCGTTCGCGAGCGCGATCGTATATTCGGCTGCGAGACTTAAAGTGGTCGACGGCGTCTGTTCGAATTTGCGCCAGGATAGGTCTCGACCCGCCAGATCTCGATATTCTGTGTACCGCGCATCGACCCAACCGAACGAACCCTGTAACCGCAGTCCATCAAGCGGATTGGCCTCGATTTCGAGTTCCGCCCCGCTGATCTTTCCCTCCGGCGCATTGCTTGCCGTGAAGTCTATACCGTTCGGCTGCGCGGCGAAGCTGACAAGCTGGATGTCCTTGTAGGTCGAATAGAAGGTTGCGATGTTGAGCTGCACGCGGTTGTCCGCGAAACGCGTTTTCGCGCCAATCTCGTACGCCCAGACCTGCTCCGGCTCGAGGGGGCGATACTCTGGGATCGAACGCGCCCGCGCGTTGAGTTGCCCCGCCTTGAAGCCCTTGGCGGCGCTTACGTAGAGCAGCACGGAGTCAGTAACCTGGTACGCCAGTGCGAACCGCGGCGTCGGCTGACTCCAAGTGTCATCTATGTATGCAGGCCCAAAGGTATTGAACCGCAGATTGAGCTCGCGCTTTTCATAGGTATAGCGCAGACCTAGCGTACCGGTCAGTCGATTGGTGAACTTCCAATCGATCTGACCAAAAGCGGCGAAAGACGTGTTTTCCGGGCGGACGTCCAGGTCAAGGAAACTGGTACCACCGAGCATCGAGTCGAATTCGAGATACCGTGAATTCTCGTTGAACGCGTACAGGCCGCCGATCCAGTTCAGGCGGTCGCCAAAACCCGTGCCAAGAATCTGGAACTCTTGCGACATCTGCCGTTGGCGGAACGTCACGTTCTGGTGCATGAGATTGGTCGGGCCGGCGTCCAGATCGACTTTGTGATCCTCGTCGATATCGCGATAGGAGCTGATCGATACCAGCGAGAACGCGGGTCCGTTCCAACGTACATGAGCGGAGAGACCGCTGCTCTCGCTGTTCCGATAGCCGGGGTAGTCTAGTGAGGCCGTGAATGGGTCTGGCGACCCTTCCGCAATAATCGAGCCTGTATTCACACGCCTAAGCGCCCGTCCGCCGTCACGTTCCTGATTCCAATCGACGTTGAGCTGAACATCAAGCTCATCGGACGGCGTGTAGCGAATCGCTCCGCGGGCCGCTGACGCCCTTCGTTCGTCGAGGTCTCGTCCCGGTGTTGGAAGCGTATTGGTCGAGTAGCCGTCACGCTGTTCGCCCATGACGCTGAAACGCGTGTACAAAGTGTCGCTGAGAGGTACGTTGCCGGAACCGACTACTTGGACATGGTTATAGTTGCCGAGGCGTGCCTTCAAATTACCGCCCAGCTCGCTGTTTGGTCGTTGGGTGATGACGTTGACGGCACCGCCGATGGTATTCTTTCCGTACAACGTACCTTGTGGACCGCGCAGCACCTCGACCCGTTCGACGTCCACGAGGTCGAAGAGACTGCCATTCATGCGGCCGAAGTACACCCCGTCAACGTACACACCAACGCCAGGGTCCGCGCTGGCCAATGGGTCGTTCTGACCGACACCGCGAATGAAGATCGGTCCACCCGATCCGGAACCGGAACGAGTGGTATCGATGCGCACGTTGGGAGAGATTGCTCCAACCTGCTGCAGATTGACGATATTGCGGGTCTCGAGGGCGGCCTCGTTCAGTGCTGTAACCGCGACGGGGATCCTCTGGACGGATTCTTCGCGCTTTTGTGCTGTTACGACAACCTCTTCCAGGCCGGTTTCGACTCCCTGAGCTGCTGCGAAATTGGTTGCAAAGGTAGTGGTGATTGCTGCGGCAAGCAGCACGCAGGTGTGCGCACCGCCTGCGACTGTCTGCATGGAATTACGTTCAACGTTGCTCATTAACCCCCCCTCGAATTGACCGCCAAGTGTATGGCGATCGTGGTTGTCATATAATTTATTTATCAGTAAGTAAATCATATGACCCAGCCAGCTGTCAAATGAACGCAAAGTTTGAATGTCGACGGGGGTCGCAATCGACGGGAAAGCTCGCTACTGCCAGGTCGCAGCTGACGGCAAATTCATTTGCGCTAACTCTCGGCCGAAATCGGCTGAGAGCACCTGCAGCACACGCAGCGAAGTCGCGGTGGGCTTCGCTCTCTAGAACTGTATTTTGCGATGCTTGCCGCGCAGCGGCTTGGCGCCAACCGCGCCGAGAGCGAGATCGGAATGGTGCTCAGCCACATCGTGTGCAGTAAGTTCGCCGTCGTTCCGGAACCACCCGCGTGCCGTGTTGCCGAATCCCAGGATCGCGAACGCGGTGGCGGTAACGGTCTTCTTGGTGATGTGCGGCATCGAGCCTTCCTCTATGCCCCGCCGTAATATGGAGCGTAGTAAATCCAGCGCCCCGAGCGCGGCCTTTCTCAAGCGCGCCGCTTCAGCAGGCTCCACTTCACGCATCAAGTGAGTCGCCCCGTAGATCTGGTGCCCTGAAGACTTTGCACGTGTGCTATCGATACTGATTCGGACATGCCGGTACACGAAGCGCCATAGTTCGGCGACAGCTGTCATGCTCTCAGCTGCGTCGGCGCGATAGAGCGAGGCGACCTGATCTAGACGGGCAATGTAGGCCTCGGTCAGCAGCTTCGACTTGGAATCGAAGTGGTAGTAAATAGCTGGCCCGCTGAGACCGAGCGGCTTCGCCAGAGCGGCGAAGCTCGTGCCCGCATACCCTTTAGCACCATACATTCCCTCCGCGGCTCGCAGCAGCGCGCGACGCGTTTCTTCGGCCAATGGTCGGCCACGCGGACGGGCCATGTTCCCTCTCAGAACTACTCAAAACATTGCGTAGTCTGACACATCACGAATCTGTGATGCGAGCCGAGGAGGGGTAACGAAAAAAATGCAGAGTAGCCAGCTTCAGTGCCTTAGCCCGTCATGGATTCACACGGGCCTACGTTACCAAGCTGGCGATTGCATCGAGTACAAGTTGTGGGTCATTGAGCTGAATGTTGTGTCCGGCCTTCAGCACGACTTGGCCTTTAAGAAAGCGCATCACCTTTCTGAGCATTACTGCTTCAGTGCCGCTTCGGTCTGTACCGGGAAGTGCTGCCCCACAGTGCCCCCAACGCGCTTCCGTGAGCGACTCCGCGTGGGTCCCCGGATCAGCGCACGGTTTTCCATAGGACTGAACCTTGAGTCGCGACGGACGCAGTCTCGCCCTGGTGTGGGGGTGGCATAGACCGGCTGGCATGTTGGAATAGCTGGTGCCTGGCCGGCCATATGCCAAGCATGTAATTATTAATATTTTTTATATAAAAAAATCATAAAGTACAATATTTATAATATTATCATTAAATTAATATACTAGATTGAATACTCAGAACTGTAAGTGAGGGATGCTCGCGACGTTCCACATGGAATGCTAGCCCTACCGTCTGTCCGGGCCGAGATGGAGGCGGCATTCCAGTAAACTAGTGGGGTACTCAATATGCGCCCCCCCCCACGACCCGGACTCTCAATGACAACTGCCGCCCCGCCCCCTACCCCCTCCCTGGCCGTCGATTTCTGTGGCCTGAAATTCGATTCGCCCATCGTGCTGTTGTCGGGGTGCGTGGGATTCGGGGAGGAGTACACCCGGGTGGAGGGGTTCTCGAACCGGGATGCGGGCGGCATCGTGCTCAAGGGCACGACCCGGGAACCGAGGTTGGGTAACCCGCCGCACCGGGTCTATGAGACTCCCATGGGGATGCTGAACGCCATCGGACTGCAAAACCCTGGGGTGGACGTGGTGGTCTCCAAGATCCTGCCGTCCCTGGACTTCAGCGAGACCCGGTTCATCGCCAATGTGTGCGGCTCCACCATCGATGACTACATCGAGGTGACCCGGCGGTTCGAGGATTCACCGATCGATGCGATCGAGATCAACATTTCGTGCCCGAACATCAAGGAAGGGGGGGTGCAGTTCGGTAATTACCCGGAGATGTCTGCTCGCGTAGTGGCAGCTTGTCGTGCGGTAACCAAGAAACCGTTGATTACCAAGCTGTCGCCCAACCAGACGGATATTCGTGAAAGTGCTCGGGTGTGTATCGAAGCCGGGAGCGACGCCCTGGCGGTCATCAATACGATGACCGGTATGGCGATCGATGTGAACACACGCAAACCCGTCATCGGCAACATTCAGGGTGGCCTGTCCGGCCCGGCGATCAAGCCGATTGCGCTGCTCAAAGTGCACCAGGTCTACGAAGTCGCTCGGAAACATAACGTGCCGATCATCGGCCAGGGCGGTATCACTTCCGCCAACGATGCATTGGAATTCCTGATCGCCGGCGCCACCGCCGTCGGCGTCGGTACCGCATTGTTCTATGACCCTCTGGTGTGCCCAAAGATCAACAAAGGCATCGCGGAATATCTAGCCAAGAATGGAATGAAGTCCGTGGCGGAGCTGACGGGGACTTCGTCGGCTCATGCGGGGGCAGCGGTGCTTTCTAAAGCCTGTTGACGGCTACTGCCCCCGGCGCCCTGCTGGGCGCGCATCGCCGTACACGTAAGCTTCCCCATCAAGCAGACACTCGATACTAAAGTCTCTCCTCGGTATCTCACCGCGCACGGCTGGCAATGCTTGCATATGCGCGGGATCGGGGATACATGTCAGCGCCAAGAGTTACGATGTCACGATTCGAATTTTCCGGGGGTGTCATGCGCTTCTCCTTATTGCCGGTGGTGGGTTGGTCGTTGTTGGCGGGGCTATTGCCGGTGTCGGGGCAGGCAGCGGGCGTGACGCCGGCGGCGAAGCCGAAGTCAGGGTTGTCGCGGTTGCTGGAGGGGGAACTGGGGCGCTGGCCTGTGAAATCGTCGGGGGTGTTCGTGAAGCACCTGGGCACCGGGGAACAGGCTGGGGTCAGGGAGAACGCGCTGTTCGCGAGCGCGAGCACGATCAAGTTGCCGGTACTGGTACTGGCGTTCGAGCTGGCTGAGCAAGGGAAACTGGATTTGACCAAGCGCTACGTGATCCAGGCGAAGGATCTGCGCGGGGGCTCGGGGATCTTTCAGTTCCAGGATGTGGGACTGAAGCCAACACTGCGCGATGTGCTGACACAGATGGTGATCACGAGCGACAACACGGCGACCGACATCATGATCGCGCAGGTAGGCGGGGCCGCGAAGGTGAACGAGTTCCTGCAGCAGCGGGGTTATCGAGCTTTGCGATTGAATGGGACCACTTTCGATTTCTTCCGGGCTTTGCTGCAGGCTGTGGATGGGAAGTTCAGCGCTCTCACGCCTGAACAGGTGTTCGGCCTGTTCACGGAGCGCCCGGCATTCCGTGAACCCTACAAGGATTTGATTGCGCAGTTCGAGGAAGCTTCGAAGCGGAACCCGAAGGCACTCGATGGGCGATCGGAAGACCCGGAAAAATGGTTCGGGGTAGCGTCGCCAAGGGAAATGGCGGAGCTGCTGGAGGGGATCGAGAAATGCACGGTGGCTCGCCCGGCGAGCTGCGATGAGATGAAGCGCATCCTCCGCGCGCAGCAGGTGAGACAGAAGATTCCGCACTATTTGACTGTGCCGGTGGGCAACAAGACGGGCGAAACTGGGTCGGTGACAAACGATGTGGCGATCATCTACTCCCGCTCTGGGCCGATCGTGATGACCTCTTACAACATGGGACTGGAGGGGGATCGGGCAGAGGTGGAAGACGGGATGGGCCGGTTGGCGCGGATGGTGGTGGAGTATTTTGATGGGAAATGAGGGCCGCGGGATCAGGTGCGGTTTCGCGCGGTCCTTTGCCAAAGCCTCCACCCATCGATAAAAACAGGTCACTCGTCGCACGCGACCGATGGAAGCTTGTCAGCCCGGAAGCATTGGGGCTTCATGACCAGGACAAGAATCACAAACATTTCCGGGGGCGTCATGCGCGGTTCTTTGCTTTCATTGGTTGGCTGTTCGTTGTTGGCGGGATGGATGCCCTTGTCGGGGCGGGCGGCGGATTCAACGCTGGCGACGGAGTCGGGACTGACCCGATTGCTGGAGGGAGAGCTATCGCACTGGCCGGTGACGTCGTCGGGGATATTCGTGAAGCACTTGGGCACCGGGGAACAGGCGGCGGTGCGGGAAAACATGGCGTTCGAGAGCGCTAGCACGATCAAGGTTCCGATAATGGTGCTGGCGTTCCAGTTGGCGGATCAGGGCAAGTTGAACCTGGACTCGCGCTACGAAATCAAGGCGGCGGATATGCGCGGTGGGTCGGGAATCTTTCAGTATCAGGACGTGGGACTGAAGCCGACGCTGCGTGATGCGATCACGCAGATGATCATCACCAGCGATAACACGGCCACCGACATCGTGATCGCCCAGGTAGGGGGCATCGACAAGGTGAACTCGTTCCTGAAGGGTCAGGGTTATCGGACTCTGCACTTGAACGAGCCTACGCTCGGATTCTTTCGAAATTCGGCGCGGCAGGTGGATGAGAAGTTCGGTGCCCTGTCGGCCGAGCAAGTCTTTGCACTATTCACCGAACGTTCGTCGTTCCGGCAGCCGTACCAGGATTTGATCGCCCAATACGAAGCCGCATTGAAGCGAAATCCGAACGTGGTAATGGAGCCGTGGGAAGATCCGGCGCAATGGTTCGGAGCGGCGTCACCACGCGAGATGGCGGGACTCCTGGAGGGAATCGAGAAATGCACGGTGGCGCGTCAGACGAGCTGTGACGAGATGAAGCGCATCCTGCGGGCTCAGCAGTACAAGCACAAGATTCCGCGCTACTTGTCGGTGCCAGTAGGGAACAAGACGGGCGAGACTGACGCGGTGTCGGACGACGTGGCAATCATTTACGCGCATAGCGGCCCGATCGTGATGACGTCGTACAACATGGGAGTGAAAGGACCCAAAGCGGAGCTGGCGGACAAGATGGCGCGGACGGCCAGAATGGTGGTGGATTATTTCGATGGGAAGCGATGAGACTGCTGAGAATCAGACGCCCGCTGCGCGTAAGTGAGTACGCGCAGCGAAGCGGGATTGTTCAGGCTCAAGACGATTTGCGTCGTTCGAAGTACATATTGTCAGCGCGCGCGCCGGACATTCTGGCGGCCACGACTTCGCCACGAGCGTCATGCTCGAACGTCACGGCATGAGGTGCCCAGCTGTCGCGAGCATTGAAATGCTGGCGGGTCACGGGAACCAGCATGATGGCCTTGGGACGCCAGAGATGCCGCATCGCCAATTCGCCATTCTCGGCGGTGATTCGATACTTCGCCTCTAATTCATCACTGTAGTAGTCGCCCACATAGCCCGACAGATCCGCCACAACCTCGGGTTTCACCCGCTTGAACAGGCGCGGCTGCATGCTGATGCCATAGATGTTCTCCAACGTATCGATGGCACCACCGGCGCCCGCTGTGACTCGAAAGTGGGACCAAGGCCCGACTTTGAACGTGCCATCGGTATTGACGACCACGGCCGCCGCCGGCTCCACACCGAACCAGCCGTAGAGCGCGTCACCTCGACGCTCCAACGTGACCGAGGGCGCGGTTGGATGAACATAGGTGCCCGGCAGCCGCTCAAGCAGAGCTTTGCTGAGAACACCTGATTTTGGCGTTTCCGCCTTGTCTTTGCTCAACTTTCCAGAGAGGAAAATTTCCGCCGCCGAGTGCGCCAGGCCGCCGACACCCAGGCGGCGATTCGCCAGCACCGCCACGCCCAGGTCATCATCCGGATAGAAGGTGAAATAAGTGGTGAAGCTGCCATCGCCCCCGGAATGGCTCACGATCCTGCGGCCGTGGATCTCAGTGGGAGTCAGGCCAAACGCATAGTTCACTGCGCGGCCATCCCGCAACGTGCCGCTCTTGCAGATCATCTCGATGAGCGAACGATCTCCGACGCGTGGTCGGAAAAAGTTATCCGACCAGAGCGAAAAATCCGTCACATTGGTGATCAGCCCGCTGTGACCGACCGACTCCGTGGTCAACAAGGTTCGCTGCCAACCACCCTCCGAGCGCTTCTCGTAGGAGGTGGCGCGCTGCGGCACGACTTCTTCCACGTTGTCGCCAAAAAAAGTATGCCGCATGCCAAGGGGACCGAACATGCGGTCGGTGGTGAACTGCCGCAACGACTGTCCCGATATGGTGGCAACGATCTCCGCCATCAATGAATAACCGGTATTGTTGTAGGAATGCGCAGTGCCCGGTTCGAAGTTCAGTTCCCGCTGGCGTTTCACCAGCTCGGCCACCTGCCGCTGTGTGAAGACGTCACGGGTATCTCGCCCACCGACCTCCAGCAGTATGTACTCATCGCGCAGTCCATTGGTATGGTGAACGAGCTGCCGTACGGTGATCGGCTGCCCGAAATCAGGTACCCAGGGCAGATAGCGGCGCACCTCGGCGTCGAGGTCCAGGCGCCCCTCATGCGCAAGCAGTGCAATCGCGAATGCCGTGAATTGTTTGGATACGCTCGCCACATTGAACTGCGTGTGCGGAGTCATGGCGATGCCACTTTCCAGATCCGCCATGCCATAGCCCTTGGCGAACAGCACCCGTCCCTGCCGATATATGCCTATCGCGGCGCCCGGTTCACCCGCTGCAACATGCTCATGGAACAAATCGTCGATCGACGACTCCAGTCGGCCAGCTGGCTTCGGCTGAAAAGCCGGCTCGGCAACCAGGACTTGCGGCGCAAACACGACCCCGGTTGCCGCAAGCAAGCCTGCGCGGCGGGTGAAATTCACCATGCGATGTCCCTCAGCGCTTGAATCGAACCGACAGAATTAAATTGCGCGGTTCGCCGTACCAGTTCGACATCGCCGCGGTACCGAGGCTCTGGTAGTAAGTCTTGTCGGTCAGATTGTTGACATTGAGTGCGGCGGACCAGGAATCGTTGATCCGGTATTCGACTCGAGCATTCACCAGCGCATAGCCGCCCTGTTCGAAGTCATAAGGTACGCCGATCACTCGTCCCGTGAAGTAGCTGCGCGACTGCCAATTCACCCCGGCACTCAGCTTCCAGCTGTCCAGCTCTCCGGGCAAAGTTACCGTGGTCCATAGCTTCAGCAGATGCTTCGGCGTCTGGGCCATGTAGGCGGCACCGTTGTGGTCATAGCCCGCTTTGAACTCGTTGGTGTTGTAGGTGTAGCCAAAGAACATGTCCCAGTTACGCAGCAGGCGCCCGTTGATCTCGACATCCACACCGCGACTTTCAACTTCTCCATCGCCCAGGTAGCAGCAGTTGGCTCCGTTGAGCGGATTGTTGCTCGGTGGATAACTGCCATCCTCGACGGCGGCGTTTTTCTGCGTAATCTGATAGATCGCGATCTGAGTTGCAGCGCGACCTTCCAGTAATCCGCCTTTCACGCCGATCTCGAAGCCATTGCCCGTCTTGGGATCGAGCGGGCGCCCCGGCGGCGGCCCATACATGTGATCGGCTTGTGATTGATAGGACTCGGAGAAGCTGCCGTACATCAACCAGTCCTGGTTGAAGTCGTAGGTAAATCCAGCGTACGGGGTAATCACGTTGCTGTCCCGATAGCTGTACTTGTAATAGCCGTTGGCCGGAGAACCTTCGCTGTAGTCGGTCTGATAGTTGCTGCGCCGGGCTCCGACCACGATGTCCAGCGGTTCGCTGATGCTGAGGTTCAGGCTGGCGTAGACGCCGCTCTGCTTCTGATTCCAATCGATTCGGGCGTCCGGCGCCGCCGCACGGGATGGGCGCGGAATACTGTCCGGATCGAAATTGAACGCATCGATATTGCTGACCATGGGGTAGTACCAACTGGGCCCGCCGCTGCTAACCTGCTGCCAGTCCCAACCCACGGCAACTCTGTGAGTACGCCCGAACAGATCGAAGTGGCCTTTGAGAGTGACGTCCGCCAACGATTGCACTGGTGAGAAATGGGTTTCGCTGCCGTACATCGCTGGAATGAGCCCTGTAGTACGGTTGACGGCACCATAAGCGTACATGTTGTCGTCGACACGGTCTTGATCGCTGCGCGTGACATTGGCTCGCAATGACCAGCGATCGCCGAGACGCTGATCGAAGCTGGCGAACACCGTCGTCGTCTGCGCCTGCTCGCTGGCCCAGGACGGCGCAAGCACTGTTTTCCTCGGCAGATGCAGATCGCCACCGTCCTCATAGCGCGGCAGACCGAATCCCACATGCGGCCCCTTGGTGTCCTCATAGGTAAACCCCGCCAACAGCTTGGAGCTGTCGGTGATATCCGCCTCGAGCACGCCATAGAGCATGCTCTGAGACTGGCGGCCGACGTCGTACATGAGATCGTTGCGTTCACTCACGACAACCGTGCGTCCACGCAACCGGCCGTCGAAGCCGATCGGACCCGAGACATCCAGCTGAGCGCGAAATTGATCCCAGCGCCCGGCCAGCAATGCCAGCTCCACCTGGTTTTCCGCGGTGGGCCGCTTGCGGATCAGCTGAATGCTGCCGCTGGGTGCGCTATTGCCTGAAAACAGAGCATCGGGACTACGCGTCACCTCCACCTGCTCGTAGATGGCAAGGTCCGACAGCTGCCGAAAGCCGAAGCCGTTGGTGATCGGAGCGCCGCCGTCTATCTGAATGCTCTCGATACGAAAACCACGCGAAAAAAAATCCTTTTGCGTCAGCGACGTGGTGGTGACGGTGACACCGGTCGTTTGTTCCAGCGCCGCCGTCAGCGAGTTGAGATTCTGCTCATCCAACCGCTCGCGCGTCACGATGGTCACCGCCTGCGGCCGATCGCGCAGCGTGTCACCCGTGCGGGAACTCAGGATGGGATCATTGATCGTCGTGCCGGTCACGACGACGGTTTCTGGTGCTCCATCGTCGGTGCGCGCCGAGGGATCACGCCGCACCGACACGGTGCGCTCGTTGAGGAACGAGAAGCTGAGCCCGGTGTTCACGAGCAGCTTCGTCAGCGCCTCGCTCGGGGTGAATGAACCCACCACCTCACGCGCGACGATGCCCCGCCCTTCCTGGGGGTCGATGACCACCTGCAGCCCGGTCTGGCGCGCAAATTCATTGAGCGCATCTCCCACCGGCTGGGCGGAAATGTGGAATCTGGTTGCCGTTTCGGCTCCCTGCGCACCGAGTGCGCCGGCCAAGGCCAGTACCGCGACACTCGTGACTACGCCTGGATATAACGCCATCTGTGAAGCCCCATTTATGGTTGATCGGCCCGGCCATGCGGCGGGTCTGCTAACCGGATAGACCTGGCACCGTGGGAAAACTAGGTACGTCGGCAGGCAAAAAATACTTGTACCTACTTTTACCCCAAGGTCCGGTCTATATATTGAGTATGGCTCCGCCCGACGAATCCACCCTCAACCCACCCGCTGGCCAGCCGGCCCAGCGGCGCAGGTCCCCGCGCTTCGTGGCGCTGGTAGCCGAACAATTCGGCGGGGGGTTGTACCGGTACCTGTTGAGCCGCGTGTCTCACCGTCAGGCCGCCGAGGACCTGGCGCAGGAGGTCTATCTCAGGCTGCTGCGGTTTGCGGACCAGGAACTGGTCCAATCGCCGGAAAACTACGTCTACCGGGTGGCCTTCAATGTGCTGCACGAATTCCGCCTGCATCAGCGGCGCAACCCGGTGCAATTCGATTCACCCGCGGTTACCGAACTCGAATCGATGCTGCCGGATGATGCGCCAACCAGCGAACAAGTGTACGAGCAGCAGGATCGCGAGCAACAACTGGAGGCCGTGCTGGCGAAGTTGCCACCCATGCAACGCGCGGTATTCCTACTGGCCATCCGCCACGATCTACCGCACGAGGAGATCGCCAACCGGCTCGGCATATCGCTGCACACGGTACGCAAGTACCTGTATCGAGCCTTGCATTACTGTCGAACCCAAATGATCGAGCCGAAAAGGACATCAGCACCATGAAACCCTTAGAGGACGCCGCGCGGGACATCATTGCCCAGCAGGCGGCGCAATGGGTGTGCGAATTACCCTATAGCGATAGCCGCAAGCGCGGTGATTTCGTTCAGTGGCTGAAACGCTCACCCGCTCATGTCGAGGAGTTCCTGCTCGCCTCCACGGTCTGCGCTTCATTCACACGCGGGCAGGCCGATGACGCGGAAATCGATCGCCTGGTCGAGGAAGCCCGGCGCGCCCCGCCCAACGCAGAGGTGACGCAACTGCATCCTGGCGTCGATGCGCGACCGGACGATGCCCCTCCCTCTCGAAGGGTGCGCCGCAGCTGGATGGCGGTGGCCGCCGCCATCTGCACATTTGCGCTTGGCACGTTATTGGTCGTTCCCTGGACCATCGACCGCCTGAACACATACACCACACGCACAGGTGAACAGCGAACCATTCGCCTGGAAGATGGCTCGCGGGTGCAGATGAATGCGCGTTCGCGCTTCATCGTTCGCTACTCGGCCGATGCCCGCGATCTCGAATTGGTGGAGGGCGAAGCGGTATTCGATGTCGAACACGATCCGAGTCGGCCGTTTCGGGTTCATACGGATGACGCGGTCATTCAGGCCCTGGGCACTCAATTCAACGTCTATCGTCAGACATCCGGCCATACGGTGGTTTCGGTGCTGGAAGGCGTGGTTCAAGTGACGCATGAGTCCGCCGCTGCGGAAATCCATAGCACCTCGGATCAATCAGCGGCTCACGTGCAGGTTCGAGCTGGTCAGGGCGCCGACGTTTCACCGTCCGGCAGTATCGAGAAACACGAGAACACCGACGTCGCGCGCGTCATGTCATGGCAGAACCGCCGCTTGGTCTTCAGGGAGGACCGGCTCGAAAACATCGCTGCGGAGTTTGCCCGTTACAGCCCGTATCATTTGGACCTGCGCGGCGCGCGCGTCAAGGACAAGCGGATCACCGGCACCTTCGATGCCGACGATCCTCAATCGCTGGTGATGTTTCTCGGCAGTCTGGGCACGTTCCGGATCGAGACCTCCACAGCCGGCGCGGTGATCGCAGTCCGGCCGGAATCAGATCAGCCGTTACGGAACAGGTAACTATAGGCACTGAGCGCGGGAACTCCTCCCAGGTGCGCGTACAGCACTTTCGAACCTGCTGAAAATTCGCCCCGCTGTACCAGGTCGATCATGCCGTGCATGGACTTGCCCTCGTACACCGGGTCGGTCAGCATCCCTTCGAGTCGGGCACACAACCGGATGGCTTCGAGCGTGCCCTCGGAAGGTAAACCGTACTCTGGACCGCCATAACGTGTGTCGAGAACCACATCCTTCCCAGTGATCTCTCGACCCAATTCGACCTTTTGCGCGGTGTTCTGCGCAATGCGAAGGATTTGCTCACGCGTCTGCTGTGGCTTGGCGGAAGCATCGATGCCGATCACCCGGTCGGCGCGCCCGTCAGCGGCAAAGCCGACAATCATTCCGGCCTGAGTGCTGCCGGTCACCGAGCAGACCACCACGTAATCGAACTTGAAGCCCAGCTCGGCTTCCTGCTGTCGGACTTCTTCGGCAAAGCCCACGAAACCCAGACCGCCTAACGGATGTTCCGAGCAACCCGCGGGGATCGGATACGGCTTGCCGCCCGCGTCGCGCACTTCCTGAAGGGCTTCCTGCCAGCTTCGGCGAATACCGATGTCGAAGCCGTCGCTCACCAATCTCACGTCGGCCCCCAGAATGCGGGACAGCTGGATGTTACCCACCCGATCATAGACGGCATCCGGGTAATTCACCCAGTTCTCCTGGACCAACAGACACTTAAGCCCCAAGTGCGCGGCTACCGCGGCAACCTGGCGCGTCTGGTTCGATTGCACACCGCCGATCGAAACCAAGGTGTCGCACCCCTGCGCGAGCGCATCAGGAATCAGATATTCCAGTTTGCGGGTTTTGTTGCCCCCGAACGCCAGTCCACTATTGCAATCCTCCCGCTTGGCATAGAGCTGTACTTTGCCGCCCAGGTGGGCGCTCAGCCGTGCCAGGGGCTGGATGGAAGTTGGGCCGAAGGTCAGGGGATGGCGCGGGAATTTGTGCAGATTCATGGGGAAATGATAGAAAATGCGGTACGATTCTTGGTTGCAAATTTCCAACCATTTACACAATTCACCGATTTAATGCAGGCTCCGGTGGGAATAGAATTGTGCAAATTCATATTTGAGTGCAATTTTAAATGCCCAAGAAAACCCGGCCGAGCGAAACCACGCAGCCTGAACTGGACCGCATCGACCGGGCGATCCTGCGCTTGCTGCAGCGCGATGCCTCCATCTCCAACGTAGCTCTGGCACGCAAGGTCAGTCTCAGTCCCGCGGCATGCCTGCGGCGGGTCGAGCGCCTGAAGAAGCTCGATCTGATCCGCAGCGTCAATGCGCTGCTCAATCCGAACCCGCTGCACCTGGGCACGCTGGTGGTCATCGGCGTGGTGCTGGATCGTTCCACTCCGGAATCGTTCGCCAACTTCGAGAAGGCGGCGCAGAAGATCACCGGCTGCATGGAATGCCATTGCGTGAGCGGCGAATTCGACTACTTCCTGCTGATCCGCACCACCAACAACGAAAGCTTCAACAAGCTGCACGCCGAGCAGTTGCTGCAATTGCCGGCGGTGCGGCAGATCCGCTCGTTTTTCGTACTGAAGCAGATCCTGTCGACCACGGAGCTACCGGTTTGACACAGCGGGATTCATGGCTGGCGAAAATATTTTCGCCAGCGGAGACAACAATCATTTCCAGAAAGTAAGCATGTCACCCCTTGGTGCTTACTTTTCGTCAACCGCCAGCGACGCGATGATGCAGGTGTGACGCATTCGTCACGTTCATCAGAGAGTACTGTCGTCATGAGCAGCCGAGCGATTTTCTATCATGCAGGTTGTCCAGTATGTGTCGAGGCGGAACAGAAGGTGGCGTACGCACTGGACAAGAGGGAGTACGATGTCGAGGTGGTACACTTGGGCAACCAGAAGAGCCGCATTGCCGAAGCCGAGGCGGTTGGTGTGAAATCGGGTCCCCGCGCTGGTGTTGGACGGCCTGCCGTTTCACATCAATTTCGGCGCGGCAATTTCAGCTTTGAAGTAGGACCCCGGCTTTAAAAGGACTACTCCCCATGGCTCAATCAAGACCAGCACCGGAATGGGATGTGAGCCAATGGTTCAACAGCGATAGCCCGCTCAGCGTGCAGGTGCTGCGCGGGCGCGTCGTGGTTGCCGGGGCATTTCAGATGCTCTGCCCGGGATGTGTAGCTCAAACCATCCCTCAACTACGCGAAGTACACCGCCTGTTCCCAGCATCCGATGTCGCCGTAATCGGCTTGCACACCGTCTTCGAGCATCACGATGCGATGGGACCCGTCGCGCTCGAAGCGTTCCTGCACGAATATGGAATCAGGTTTCCCGTCGGGGTCGATCGTCCCAGCGACAACCGCAACCCGATTCCCAACACTATGCGTCGGTACGATATGCAGGGCACGCCGACATTGCTCCTGATCGACCGGGAAGGACGCTTGAGACGACAGAGCTTCGGACACATTCCGGACCTGCAGCTGGGAGCTGAGATCATGGCCCTGATGCGTGAGACGTCCGACACTGGCGATTTGGGCGCCCGCTCGACTGACACACGCCCTTCCACGGCCGGCACATCGTGCGATACGGGCAGCTGCAGCACCTGATCGCGATGTTACCGTTCACCTCGGACGCCACGAACCCGTAGCGGTTCTCCGCCCGCCATTCGCTACTCCGACTACTTCAGGTACTTGCCGTACCATGCCAGGTAGCGCTCCATCCGGTCGCGCACGAAATACGGTTGCGCGAACATGTGCTTTTCGCCGGGATAGATCACCAACTGCGTCGGGATGCCCAGGCTCTTCAGTGCCTGGTACATCTGCTCACTGCCGATGATCGGCACGTTGAAGTCGTCCAGCCCGCTCACATAGAGGGTCGGCGTTTTGATCCGGTTCGCCTCGAAGAACGGGTAGGACAGCCGCAACCAGCGCTGTGGGTTTACCCACGGCGGCTCGAACTCGTGATCGTATTGGATCACGTACTGATCGGTGCCGTACAGGCCGATCTGGCTGCCGGCGCCCGCGCCAGCAATCGCCGCCTTGAACCGGGTATCGCGCGCGATGATGTAATTGGTCAGGATGCCGCCCTGGCTCCAGCCACCCACTGCGAGCCGGTCCGGATCGGCGACACCCTGCTCGATCAGATAGTCCACCCCGGCGATCAGGTCGACACGATCCTTGTTGCCCCAGTCCGCGTAGATCCCGCGTGCGAAGGCCAGCCCCCGCCCTGAACTGCCCCGATAGTTGATCCGCGCCACCGCATAGCCATTTGCCGCGAACAGCTGGGTCTCAAGATCGAAGAAGTGGCCATCCTGACCGTATGGACCACCATGAATCCACAGCAGCAATGGCCGCCGCTCGCCCTGGCGTGCGTTCGACGGCAAGGTCAAGAGACCTTGCACCTGCGCTCCATCAGGCGCCGTGAACTCGAAATCGCGCGTCCGGCTCAACTGCACGTCGGCCAGCCAGGCGGCGTTGTGAGCACTCAGTGCACGCAGTCCGCCCCTTTCCCGGGCGTGCAACTCAAAGGGAGCATCGGTAGTACCGCTCACCACCACGATACGCTGCCCGACGTGGCTGTAGCCGGTGACGTACCGTTCACCCTCGACCAGGCGTTCCACTTTCCCGCCCATCACCGGCACACGTCCCAGGTACTGGCTGCGGGAATCGGTGACGAGGAACTCCAGGTGACGGCCGTCCGGGGTGAAGCGAGGCGAAGTGGTGTCCCGATCCAGCGCCTGGGTCGGCAGGACGGGTGTGCCACCCGCCACCGGAATCACCGCCACTTGTCTGAGTTGGTACAACCGGTACTTCCGCTCCTGGCCCTGCATGTAGGTCAGGAACTTGCCGTCCGGACTCCAGGCCACAGGACCGAAGTCCCATCCGGGATACCGGGTCACTCGACGCGGCACGGCATTTCCCGTCGCCTCCGCCACCCACACGTCCGCGTTGTCGTCCCGCTCCCAGTCCTGTTCGCGGTTGCTCACGAACGCGACCCGCGTGCCATCGGGTGACCAAGACGGATCGGACTCGCCAAATACATCCGGCCCCGCAGTGAGTGCCACCAGCCGCTTGGAATCCATGTCATAGAGATGGATCCGGGCTTGCTGCGCCACGCCACCATGGTAGCGGCCGAATTCGCTCTTGAACTGGTAGCGGTCGATCACGATTGGCTGCGGCTTGGCATCTTGTTCCGGCTTGGGCTGCTTCGGTGCAACCACCAGCGCCAGACGCTTGCCGTCTGGCGACCAGGCATAGGCCGAGACGCCGCCGCCCACATCCGTCAGTGGCCGCGCCTCACCGCCAGCGCTGTCCAACGCCCACACCTGTGAAACAGCATCGTCATCGTACCGTGACGACAGAAAGCTCAGGTACCGCCCATCGGGGCTCCAGCGCACCGCACTGACCCCGTACGGTCCGTAGGTCAATTGCATCCGCTGGCTGCCGTCCCAGCTCACTTTCCACAACTGGCTGACGTGCCGCCCGCTGGTTGCGTCGAAGTCGTCCACTTCATAGGCCACCCAGCGGCTGTCCGGCGACAGCTGGGCGTTGGACACTCTGTGCTCGCGCTGCAAATCGTCCAAGCCCAGCAAGCGGGCGGAGGCCACGCCGACCAGGCACAGCCCCATGACCACGATCGCGGCGCAGGACAGCACCTTCCGACGCTTCGGAACGAAACTCATAGGCTTTCCCCGCCCGCAACCGACAGGTAAGTCGTTTACCACCGACCGCGCAAGGTCAGCACGTAGCTGCGCGGCGTGCCGTAGGTGTTGTTGGCGATGGCCCGGCCCACCAGTTGGTAGTACGACTTGTCGAAGATGTTGTCCGCGAACAGCCCCACGCTCCAGCGTTCGCTGATCTGATATTTCACGGACGCATTCCACACCGCATAGCCGCCCTGGACGAAATCCGTGAGTACCGGCTCCGTGCTGCCCGGCGGCAGAGCGTTACCCATCGACCAGGTCTTCGACTGGGCCAGCACCCCCAGATTGACCGTCCAGCGCGAGAGCTGCCCCGGCATGTTCCAGGTGGTCCACAGCTTCAACATGTGCTTCGGTATCGTATGCTGCGCCAGGTAGAACTGGTTCGACTCGGTCGAGCCGTAGGTGTATCCAGCGGTCATCTGCCAACCCGGCAGCACGGTGCCGCTGATTTCTGCGTCGAGGCCTTCGGTGATGATCTTGCCCGCGGAAAGGTAACAACAGTAAGCGCCGTTTGGACCGGGAGAGAATGGCTGAGAGTCGTCGAAAACCCCCTCGCCGGTACGCTCGACGCGGTAGATCGCCGCCGATGCATTCAGGAAGCCGAGCAACTCGCCCTTGACGCCAACTTCATAACCCGCACCCACCATCGGATCGAGCGGGCTGCCCGGCATCGGCCCCTTGAGCAAGTTTGCCTGGACAACAAAGGTCTCCGCGTAACTGGCGTAGGCGGTCCAATTGGGCAGGAAATCCCAGCCCAGCGACACGCTGGGAATGAACTTGCTGTCGTTGTAACGGGTCGGCTGCTCGGGCCCGATCTGAACACCAGTCTCCGGGTCGGTGGGCCAATAGCTCTGCCGGACACGGTATTGACCATAGCGGCCGCCCAGCGTCAGCCGAACGGGCTCGGCCAACTGCAGACCCAGGGTGAAGTAGTAGCCGTTCTGGGAGAACTTGTCGACCGGATAGTAGCCGAACTGACTTGGAGTCGGTGCCGGATATGCCGTCGGGTCGAAGTTCAACACCGGGACTTCCAATGACCCCGGCCATTCATAACCTCCAGCGTCGTAGCCCTTGCGGGGGCCGGCATCGACCTTGGAGAAGTCCGCACCCACCGTGTAGCGATGCTCGCGCCCGAACAGGGTGAAAGTGCCGTTGAACGATGCGTCGAGCAAGTCCTGGCTGGAATCGTACGAGGAAAGGCCACCGGTGGCACGCGCCAAGTTGGTGGCGGGATCGACGCCCATCGGCCAGGCCAACAGCGTCATCTGGGCGACGTCGTTGTTCTGTTGAAGGTGGGTGGCGGTGACTTTGAACACGCCACCCTCTCCGTATTTCTGCTCGAGCGAGGCGAATGCTTCGCGCGTGGTCATGTACCAATGGGCCCAATCGGGATTGAAGGCCGTGCTACGTGGGATTTTGATCCTGCTGCCATCGGAGTAGAGCGGGAAACCCTGCACCGCCAGATTGTCCTCCTTGCGGCGCTCATAGTTGAAACCACCGATCAGCAGCGTGGTGGGCGTGAGATCGTATTCCGCGGTGCCGAAAGCCATCACCTTGTTGGATTCAGCCCGATCGTAGAAGTAATTCTTGTCCTCGAACGCCCCGACGATACGGCCTCGCAACCGCCCATCCTTGGTCAGGGGACCGGTGACATCAGCCTCGATCCGGCCGAAGTTCCACCTGCCCGCCGACACGATCAGGTTGGTTTCGAAGTGATCCTTGGCCCGCTTGCGCACCAGATTGATCACGCCGCCGGGATCGCCGGCACCGGTGTACATTCCGTCCACGCCGCGCAGCATCTCTACGTGGTCGTACTCGGCCATGTCCGGCACCAGAAACATGCCATAGCCACCAGTGAATACCGGCGCGCCACCATCGAACTGCATCGTCTTCACCTGGAAGCCGCGCGAATAGTAGAAGCTGTCCAGGGCGCTGTAATTCTCGGTCATGGCGCCAGTGGTCTGACGCAATACGTCGACCAGGGACGAGAGATTCTGTTCCTCGATGCGTTCGCGCGTCACGATGGACACGGATTTCGGCGTTTCTCGCAGCGATTGCCCCAGTTTGGAGCCCACGCTCAGCTGATTCTCCAAGGTGCCGAACACGTTGACGGTCTCGATGCTGTCTCCGACGGAATCCGACTGCGCCGGCCCGGAAGACGATGCCCCCGCCCCCTGTACTTCGGACACGATCAACATGGCTCCGGTCGATGCATCCGTGCTCAAGCGCAGCCCTGTGCCTTCCAGCAACTTTCGAACGGCGTCAGCGGCGTTCAGCGAACCATTGACTCCCGCGGTCTTCAGGCCACGAACGCCTTCCGGCGTGTAAACCAGATTGACGTTGATCTGTTGGGACAGCGACTTGAGCGCTGTCGCCAGGTCACCCGCGGGCACATCGATTGGCTTGGGCGAGTCGGCCAGCGCCGCGGAGACGGCCAACGCGCACAGCGTCGCCATGAATCCGCGCTTGATCATCGAACGATGAGACATTGTAGGTTCCCCCAACGGTTCTTGGTTTTGCCGTTGGTCATCGTGACGAAGCAATCGCACCTTTACCGGACAGCAATTGACGAATTCATCCTTGGCGGCAGGCCACCACTAGAACACAGTGGCCTGCCAGCTGGCGGCGGGCCGCAATGTCAGGCGCTCCATGCCGCGCGGCGACACGGTCAGCAGCACTGTCGCAAAGCCATTGTCAAAGCGCGTGCGGTAGCGGAAGTGCCGGTCATCACCTTTGGCTTCGAAGTCGAACAAGGCAAGTTCTTGCAGCTTGCCAAAGGGCTGGCGCTGTTTTCGGTACGAATCCCGGGTGCGCTCCATGGAACCGGACGGCGAGAACCCGGCTTGTGCCTTGGCCGGAATATCCTGCTCGAGAAGAATGCTGCGCAAGCGAGCCGTCATGCCAGAATCGACATCCTCGATTGGTGCGCCCGGTCGCGGCGCCAGCTGGGGGTTCGCCAGTGCGGCAACATTCTTGGCAACCTCACCCGGACTACCCTCTCGCAGGTTCAACAGCGTAATGACGGCGGTACCCGTCTCCAGGTAACGCACGTACTCGGAGACAAAGCCCTGCCACGATCCGCTGTGATGCTGCGCGGGATGTCCTGCAAACCGGTCGAGGAACCAGCCGAAACCATACGGATAGGTTTTGCCGTCGTTCAGGACCATCGGCTTGAGCATCTCCGCCCACGATTCCGGTTTGAGCACTTTACGCTCGCGAACCGCCGCTTCCCATTTCGCGAAATCCAGTACGGTCAGATAGAGCGAGCCGTCGCCAGTTGAATTGCCGGTGGGCGCCACCCAATCCTGATTCACGATCCGGCCGTCTTCCGTGAGTTGGTACCCCGCGGCGCGATTCGGCACGATGCCGGCATCGTCTATGCCTCCCGCGGTGTGCATGCCGAGCGGCGTGAACACACGCTCTTTCAGCACCTCGTTGTAGGACTTCCCGCCGACTTTCTTGACCAGCAATCCCAGCACAATGTAGCCGGTATTGCTGTAACTCATGCGATCTCCCGGGGTGAACTGCAAGACATCGCCGTAACAGATCTTCAGCAATTCATCGTCGCTGTAGTCCTTGCGAAGATCGAAATCGACACCATGACTGAAACCGGCCGTGTGCGTGAGCAAATTCCGCACCTTGATAGGCGCCCAGACAGCAGGGGCATCCGGCAGGTAGGTGCGAATCGACTCGTCGAGTTTCAATTTGCCGTCTTCGACCATGAGCATGATGGCCGTGGCGGTGAACATCTTGCCGATCGAGCCGGATTGAAACACCGTGTCGGCATGCACCGGCACATGATGATCTAGATTTGCGAAGCCGTACCCTTGCGCCCGCACCAGTACACCATCCTGCACTATGCCGATCGCCAGGCCCGGGGTATGGGAGCGCTGCAGATAGTCCCGCACGTAGTCGTCGATCGCATCGGCACGTGGCGCCAAGGACACGAACGCCAGCGCCAACCCGGTGAAAATTCTTATCATTCAAGCGACTCCCGACGGACCAGAACCAATGCGGCCGCCGATCAGCGTGACGAAGCAATTGCGCGTTTACCGGACAGCGACTTGGTATTTACCGCTTCAGCAGGACGATCCGTTCACCGTCACGCTCGGCGCGAATCGAGAAGCCATCCTCCAGCAAGCGGATGAACGCCTCATACTTGGCCGATTCGAACCTACCGGTCAGCCGGATGGCGGCAATCGACGGATCCGAGATCACGATGGGCCGGACGCTGTAGCGGTTGAACTCACTCACCGCGTCAGCCAGCGTCGTGTTGTCGAACGTCAGGAAACCGGCGCGCCAACTCAGCTCCTGTTCCAGTTCCTGCACTCCCCGCTGCTCGATCAGCACTCCGTTCCCATCCATGCGTGCGACACTGCCTGCAGTGAGCGAACCTGTATCGACACCGCCTCCCGTCGCGGGCCGCTGCACGTGTTGCCCCTCCCCCTCGATCTTCACTTTTCCTTCGGTCACGGCCACCTGAATTCCATGGGCACCGCGCCGGACGGAAAACGCCGTTCCCACCGCTATGACGCGCTGCCGACCGGCGACGACGACGAACGGACGGGTCGGATCCTTGGCGACCTCGAAGAATGCCTCACCGCGCTCGAGCTGCACGCGCCGCTCATGATCGGAAATGGCCACGCGTACCGCGCTGTTCGTATTCAACGTAACCTTCGAGCCATCGGGCATCGGCACCGATGCGAGTCCGCCAACGGGTGTTTGATACATGGGATTCGCGGTCAGCACCAGCCAAGCGACGCCGATTGCCGCCATGCCGACGATTCCCGCGGCAATCCCCAGCAACCAGGGACGCCTGGCATGACGAACAACGGCTGTTTTCGGACCAGCCTCGCCTGCGATAAATACCGAGGACAATTGCCACTGCCTTGGCGATGGCACCGTGCCGGCAGCCACGCCCGCCCCGAAAGACTTCAGACGTCCGGTCCGCTTCCAGGCTTCTTCCAGGCGAATATAGGCGATGACGTGAGCCGTCGACTCCTGCAGCCAATCCTGCAGCGCAGCCCCGTCAGCGGCGCTCCACTCGCCGGAGTCCTGCTTCACCAGCCAGCGCGCGGCCTGTTCTTTCACGACTTTACTGCTTTCCATGCCCGGGCTCCGCTTCGGCATTTCGTGCACGCCGCCTCACGACGCGCAATATCTGTTTGGCAAACAGTGCATCGGCAAATGCCTGCATGCCACGCATGAGATAGGTTTCGACGGTACGGCTGCTCACTCCCAGGCGAGCCGCCACTTCTTTTTGCGAAAGTTCATCAACGCGTCGCAGCCAGACGACCTCGCGACATCTCGGAGACAGACTCTCGAAGGCGCCGGCAAGCGCCTTCAGCTCCTGCCTGGCACTGAGACGGCGCTCTGGAGTCATTTCGTCGGCGACGACGCTCAGCTCTTCGATGTTCTCGACCGCCTCGATGGTGACCACGCGCGCCCGACGGGCACGATCCGTCATCAGGTTCCGCGCCGCGGTGAACAAGAATGATTTGACTGCGGCCGGCCGCGATTTTTCCGCAGCCTCGTACACGCGGACGTAAACTTCCTGAACCAGGTCATCGATCTCGGAACGGGTTCGCCAAACGCGACTCAGGTATCGTACCAACGCCCTTTCGTGCGGCAGCACCTCATGGACAAACCATTGGTTGAGTTCCCGATTCACGGGCCAAGCATAGCGCCACTCGGCCCGGAATCAGACGCCGGAAATATTTTTTTCGATGGCTGTCCGGGAATACCGGGATTGGTTCGTCCAGGTTCAGTTGGCAGCCGTCATTGATACAGTCCCGCCCCCGCATCCACCTGCCGGCGATCCACCCCGCCCTCCAGTAAATCTTGCGCGGCGTCGTAGAGAATCACTTCCGCCGCGCCCTGTCCGCCCACTTCCTTGAGGACATGACCTTTGGCACGCAACAGCTGCAGCGTGTCGGGCGAGAAACCGAACTTTTCGTAGGACAGGCGATCCGGCAGCCACTGATGGTGGATACGGCCCGCGTCGACCGCCTCCTGGGCATTCATGCCAAAGTCCACGACGTTGAGAATCGTGAGCAATGTGGTGTTGATGATGGTGCGTCCACCGGGCGAACCCGTGACCATGAACAGCTTGCCGTCGCGGGCCAGGATGGTCGGCGACATGCTCGAGAGCATGCGCTTGCCGGGTGCCGCGAGATTCGGCGTCGTACCGATGTTGCCATCGGCGCTGGTCAGCCCCGGCCCGGCATTGAAATCTCCCATCTCATTGTTGAGCAGAAAGCCGCCGCCGGGTACCACGATGTGGGATCCGTAGGAATATTCGAGCGTATAGGTCAGGGCCACTGCGTTGCGTTCCGCATCCACGACGGAGAAGTGCGTGGTCTGGTCGCTCTCGTGCGTCCAGGAGAAACTGGTGGGCGAGGATTTGGACGCATGATCGGGATCGATGGTCCTGCGCAATTCGCGTGCGTAATCCTTCGAAATCAGTCGATCGATGGGCATCTGGGGGTTGAATGCCGGATCGCCCAGATACTGGGCCCGGTCCGCGAACCCCCGCCGCATGGATTCAGCGATGAGATGCAACGCCTCGGCGGAACCGAAACCGAGCGACTTCAGGTCATAACCCTCGAGCAGATTCAGGATCTCGATGATCGTGGTACCGCCCGAGCTCGGCGGCGGCATACCAATGATGTCAAAGCCTCGGTAACTGCCTTGCACCGGTGTCGTCACCCGCGGTCGATAGGCTTTCAGGTCGTCCAGCGTGATCAAGCCGCCATGGGCCCGCATCTCCCGATCGATGAGCCTTGCGGTCTCGCCTTCATAGAAATCGGCCGGCCCCCGCACGGCGATCCGTTGCAGCGTGCGTGCCAGGTCCGGTTGCTTGAACCGTTCACCCGCCTCGTACGGCCGGCCCCGGTTGGAAAATTGCGCTATCGAAGCCGGATAGGCCTTCATTCTTTCGAGCTGACCGCGCAGTTCCGTGGCCAGCGCAGGTGACAGCGGGAATCCATTGCGCGCCAGGCCGATGGCGGGCGCCAGCAGCCGCTTCCATGGCAACTTGCCCCGCTGCTGCCACGCCAGGTGCAGCCCGGCGACCGTACCCGGCACGCCGACTGCGCCATGGCCCAGATGATGAAGCTTGTAATCGTAAACCCCATCCTTGAGAAACATGGTCGGCGAGGCGGCGGCCGGCGCGGTTTCTCGAAAGTCATAACTCACTGCTTCGCCCGCAGCGGATCGATAGACCAGAAATCCGCCGCCGCCGATGTTGCCCGCGCTCGGATGTGTCACGGCCAGAGCAAAGGCGGTAGCCACCGCCGCGTCCATGGCATTGCCGCCATCGCGCAGCACCTGAGCTCCGACGTCCGATGCGATCGCGCTGACGGAGACCACCATGCCCTTGCGCGCGACCACCGGCTGCGACCCGGCCAGCGCGACAAACGACACGCACCAGGTCGCGATCAGCAGGACACCGAATTTCAGTAGCTTCATGGCGGGAACAACTCACTTGGCCGTAGCGAACTCGATTTATCGCATGGCGGCCGCAACCGCGGTTACGGCCAGTCTGCTACTGAAAATTATATCATTAAATATTTATTTATATTTGGCGCATCACTTCAGCCAATCTGAGCTTCACTATCAAATTAAACTGACAGTCATTCGGCAGCGCCAAAGCCACCGCTCAGTCGATGAGCGACCTTTTTCTCCGCCTCTTCTTGCTTGAGTTCTTGTGCTGAGTCCCCTTGGCCGCCAGATCGTTTTCAAATTCCGTCACGAACTCGGTGAGCGTTATGCCGAATACCCGACACAGATCCCGCAATTGAACGATGTCCAGGCGGCGAATCCCCCGCTCGATATCGCTGACGAACGACTGTGATCGCCCCATTTCCACTGAACACTGAATCTGCGTGATCCCTGCCGCGAGGCGCGCTTCGCGAAGCATCCTGAGCAGCGTGGCGTACTCGGTACGATAAATGGTTTTTGACATTGGCCGCCTTTCCTTGAAGCGGCCAGCACGCTATATCCGTTTATCGGATATCTAAAAAGCAGATAATCGACGGCATTTGGCAGTCAGGGAAGACTCCCGAACAACCCCTGATACAAGGACAAGAACCGTTCCGCGGCGTGCTTGAGATTGCTCCGCCAATCCTGGCCCGCGGCATCATCGGCACCGTCGGTGACATACTTCACCGAGGTGAACAGGGCCCGCTCCAGCCAACAGACCTTGGCCAGGGCGTAAGCCTCCATGTCCACTACATCGCAGTCCATGACGGTCCGTGCCATCACGAATGAGTCACCACTGCCACAGACACCTGGCGGCAGCGAGGTAAAGACGCGCGGGAACTCGAGTTGCGCCGGTATATTCTCGAAGGGCGTCATCCCCAGCGGTACGCCCAGGCCGGTCACGTCCATGTCCCGTTGTACGAAAGCATGGCATTCCAGCGTGCTGCCGGCTGGATGACGATGGCTGCCGGCAGTACCGAAGTTGATCACCCGCGGCATGACCACTCCGCTGTGCGCGTACGCGACAAGACGTCGCGTCAGGGCATGGGCGGCGTTGACCTTGCCGACGCCGGTGTAGAGCACCGACACGCCGGCATGCTCGAAGACCTCCTGGCTCTCGATCGGCAACGCCATGACCACCAGGGGATTGGGGAACTCGGTACTCATTGGGTCGATATGATATTTGTCCGCCGGCAGGAAGTCCTGCTGTTAGGCAGTTCCACGGTAGGCGCAGCAACCCTGGACAGTCATGATCGGCGGCCCCTGACAACACCAGCCAACCCAATACCGTGACACATCATCGTAGTCGTGCCCGCGCGCCACTGTATCGCGCCGTTCTCATCCTGTTCTCCATGCTGTCGGCTTACAGTTTCAGTGCTGTGGCGGCCGAATTCACGCTGGAGCAGGTGCGCGACTACCCTTACCACACGTCCTTGACCGCCTCGGCGCAAGGCTCACGCATCGCATGGAGCATGGAACAGCAGGGCCGGCGCAACATCTGGGTCGCCGAGGGGCCGGATTTCGTAGCCCGAGCCTTGACGCGCTACGATCAGGACGATGGTCAGGAGTTGACCAGTCTGCGGCTTTCGTCAAATGGCGAGCACGTGGTGTATGTGCGCGGTGGCGAGCACGGCAGCAATTGGGAGACCAATGTGCCGGTCAACGTGCTTTCGACACCGCTGCCACCCAAAGTCCAGATCTGGAGCCTGCCGTTCGCAGGCGGCGAGCCCCGCCTGCTCGGCGAAGGAGATAATCCATCCATATCGCCGCGCGGCGATCAGGTCGCCTTCCTGAGAGACGGCGCGCTGTGGAGCGTACCGATAGACGGTTCGACCGAGGCGAGGACCATCGTGAAGCCGCGCGGCTCGGTCCACTCGATTGCCTGGTCGCCCGATGGCTCACGGCTCGCCTTCGTGGTAAGCCGCGAAAGTCATTCTCTGATTGGTGTATATCAGGATACGGCGACGCCGCTGGTTTGGCTTGCGCCTGCGATGGCCAACGATGCCTCGCCCACCTGGTCCGCCGACGGCACGCGCATCGCCTATATTCGTCGTCCAGGCCGTGGTGGCGCGCCCGAGCCCATCATGACTCCTGCCGTGCGCCCATGGTCGCTCTGGATCGCCGATGCACGCACCGGCAAGGGAGCACCGCGCTGGAGCAGTCCGCTCACACTGCTTGGTTCGAAGGTAAGCGAGCTGTATTGGGCCATAGGCGACCGCATCGTGTTCAATTCATATGCCGGTGGCTGGCCACAGATGTATTCGGTGCGCGTAGACGGCGGCGATCCGGTGTTGCTCACCCCAGGCAAGTTCATGGTCGAACAGAGCAGCATCAGCCCTGACCGGCGTCACCTGCTGTTGACGGTCAATACGGGGCCCGAGGCGGACGACGGTGATCGCCGCCATCTCATGCGCGTCGACGTGGAACACGCCTCGACGCAACTCGTAACCTCCGGTACGGGTCTCGAATGGTCGCCCGTCGTCACGGGCGACGGGCGTTACATCGCTCACTTCAGTGCCACCGCGCAGCGCCCCGCGTTCCCGGCCATCATGCCTTTCAAGGGGGGGCGCGCACAGTTGCTCGCGACTTCCACCCTCCCCGCCGAGTATCCACAGCGGCACCTGGTGACGCCGCGCAAGGTAACGTTCCAATCAGCCGATGGCATGACGGTGCACGGCCAGCTGTTCGAACCTCGTGAGAACCGGGGTAAGCGGCCGGCAGTCGTCTATATTCATGGCGGGCCGCAACGCCAGATGCTGCTGGGCTGGCATGCTTCGGACTACTACTCCAACGCCTATGCGGTGAATCAATATCTCGTCAGCCGCGGCTTCGTGGTGCTGTCGGTCAACTACCGCCTGGGAATCGGCTACGGCTATGATTTCCACTACCCCCGCGAAGCCGGCGCATTCGGTGCCTCCGAGTACCGGGACATCGTGGCCGCGGGCAAGTACCTGCAATCACTGACATCGGTGGATGCGCGGCGCATTGGAGTGTACGGTGGCTCGTATGGCGGCTACTTGACCGCCATGGCGCTGGCGCACGACTCCGATCTGTTCGCGGCGGGAGTGGACATTCACGGGGTTCACGATTGGTCGGCGTCGTCGTGGATCAGCGGCCTGCGCAAGGAGCGCTACGAACAAGCCCCGGATGCGGCTGAGGTAAGCGAAATCGCGTGGAAGTCTTCGCCCGTCTCGGCGGTGGCAACGTGGAAATCACCCGTACTCTTCATTCACGGTGACGACGACCGCAACGTGCTGTTCTCGCAAAGCGTCGACCTGGCGCGCCGGCTCGAACAGCACGGCATCAAATATGAAGCACTGGTGCTACCGGGCGAAACGCATCATGCCATGCTCCACAGCAACGCCTTGACGATCAATCGCGCGGTGGTGGAGTTCCTGGAGAAGCACCTTCGCGCGGGCCATACGCCACAAAGATAGAGTCGTGCTCGCAATGCTCGAGCGGGCATCCACCGCGACTCAACACTGACACGGGTCGCGTGCTCGCCACGGCATTGCGGAGCGATATGCCGTGCATTCCCGCTTTGTTCTTCACGGCGGAAGGAGTGCGTTTGAGCTTCGCGGCAATGGCCTCGATAGGTGCCCCTGCGCGAGCAAGCTCGCGCAGTTGCCGTATCTGTTCGGACGACCAGCGATTACAGGAAAGCGGTGGACCCATTTCGCGATAATATATGTATTATCATATATATTGCAACGGTGCGGCAACGATCGTTGCGTCAGGCGCCGCGGACTCAGTCATTGAGCGCGACGTTGTATTCGATTCTTTTCAGGATATCGACCAATAGCGCCAACTCCTTGGCATCCACATCCCGGAAGGCGAGTGATTGATGCTTCAAGGCGAACGGCACGATGCCGTTGAAAGCTTCCAGGCCCGCCGCCGTGATGGAAACCTCGGCGGTCCGTGAATCCCGCTCGGAGGTCCGGCGCTGTACATGGCCGACGCGTTCCAGTTCCGCGACCACGCGACTGGTGGTGGGCTGCTCCATCAGTGTCGCTTCCACGATCTGGCTGATACTCATGGAGCCATAGGCGCGCAATACGCTCAACACCCGCCATTGCGAGGAATTGATCCGGGCCGCCTTCAAGCGCTTCTGCAGCCGCGCGTTCAGCTTGTTGGTGACCCGGTAAAGGTGATATGGGACGTACGTGTCCAGCCATTTGTCCGGAGCGACCGCGGCGGCACTGCCACGACCGGCATTGACGCCCCTGGGCTTCCTCGAACGCGCTATGGGCGTCTTGTTCCTGGGAGTCCTCTGCATGCCTTGTCTCCAACCTCCGCCGATCGAGCCGGTACGCCGCATTCTAAGGGGTGCGCCCGCCTCGAAGCCAATGCCCGCCGGGAATATTTTCGGGCGCGAGGCCGGCATTTTATATTCTTTTGCATATGAATTGATATATAGTGCCTCACCGAATACCGCCACGCGCAGGAGCTTTGCTTGAGCCGCGACGTCTGGACCTCGACTTTCGGATTTTTGTACGCCGCGGCGGCCGCCGCCATCGGACTGGGCAGCCTGTGGCGGTTCCCCTATGTGGCGGGTGCGAACGGTGGCGGCCTGTTTGTCCTGCTTTACATATTCTTCGTGGTGCTGCTGTGCGTGCCGTTGATGATTGCCGAAATGTCCATCGGACGGCTCGGACAAGCCAGTGCGGTCAAAAGCGTCGACAAGCTGGTCGATCACGAGCGGACCTGGGGTGGCTGGCGCAGCGTCGGCTGGCTCAGCATCGTCATTCCCTTCCTGGGCCTGAGCTATTACAGCGTGGTGGCCGGCTGGGCGCTCGACTATACCTACGTGGCGCTGAAGGCGGGCTTTACCGGCCTCGACGCGGCGGGTTCGCTCGCGACCTTCAGCGAACTGATGTCATCGCCCTGGCGCGCCGGCCTGGTGCAGCTGCTGTTCCTGGCATGCACCATCGCAGTGGTCGCGCGTGGCGTACAGAAAGGCATCGAATGGATCTCGCGTATCAAGATTTTCGCGCTGCTGATCATCATGATCGGCCTCGTGATCTACAACGGCGTCGCGCTCGGACTTGGCGACAGCCTGCGTTTCCTGTTCGTGCCTGACCTCTCGACCTTCAAGATGAGCAGCGTGCTGACTGCGCTCGGCCAGGCGCTGTTCTCCACCGCCATCGGCGTCGGTGTGATGATCACTTACAGCGCCTATCTGCCGCGTTCCGTCTCGCTGCCGCGCATGGCGATTCTCATCTGCTCGTCGGTGATCGTGGCCGCCATGCTGGCGGGCCTCGCCATCTTCCCCGGCGTGTTCGCCTACGGCCTCACCCCGGCGGAAGGCCCCAACCTGATCTTCGTCACGCTGCCGGTCGCCTTCGGCCGCATGCCGGGCGGCGATTTGATCGGCATCATATTCTTCGGCTTCATCGCCCTGGCAGGCTTCACCACCGCGGTCGGCATGCTCGAGCCTGTGACTGCCTGGGTAATGGAGCGCATGCAATGGTCGCGTGCCAAAGCCGCCGTATTGACCGGCCTGGCAATCTGGGCCGTCGGCCTGCCCTCGCTGTTGTCATTCAGCGTTCTGAAAGGCTTCCATCCATTGCAGGCATTGGACGGTGCCGCCAACAAGACCTTCTTCGACCTGCTCGACTTCACCATCAGTAACCTGTTGCTGCCGCTGAACGCGCTGCTGATCGCGCTGCTGGTCGGCTGGGCGGCACGCAAATCAACCACTGGCGCATACCTCAACGCCTCATCCACCTTCGTCACAGTCTGGCATTTCGTTCTACGCATCGTCGTGCCGACCGCAATCCTGGTGCTGTTCATCAGCCAGTGGCGCTGAACGCACGCTCGCCCGGTCAGCAGTACACACTAATATGAATGGTTCCAGCACAGCGCCGCTCCCGTCCCCGGACGGCTCGGCCTACTTCCTCTATCACTCCATCGGCATGTTCGCGGGCAAGGGCCGCCTGATCGAAGCGGCACTGAGTGCCTACGCGCAATTGTGGAGCAAGCCGGACGACTCGCAGTGGCCGCAGTCGCTTGGCATCCAGCAGCGGTACATCGATCGCTGGCAAGATCTGATCAACGCGCCGGCGGGCACCCTGACCACCGCGGACAATGTCACAGTCGCGCTGCATCGCCTGATCAGCTCCCTGCCCGGCCACTACTTGCAAGGACGTCGCCTGCTCGTGACAGCAGACTGTTTTCCCAGTCTGCATTTCCTGCTCGCCGGCATGGCCAAACGATATGGCTTCGTGCTTGACACCGTACCTCTCCGGGCCGGCGAAGACTGGGTGCGGGATGAAGATTTCATGGCCCGCTGGACCGCCGACGTCGGGTTTGCACTGCTTACCCAAGTCACCTCGACAGCGTCCTACCGCTGCGACATCCCGGCACTGGTTGCACATGGCCGCCGCGTCGGCAGCCTGGTGGGCGTCGACATTACCCAGGGGATCGGCCTGCTACCCTACGACGCGCAAGCTCCCGAAGTCGACTTCACCGTGTCCACCAGCTTGAAATGGCTGGGCGGCACTTCCGGCGCAGGCATTCTCCACGTGCGCAAAGACCTCCTGGACCAGTGCAACCCAGAATTGCGCGGCTGGTTCAGCCAGGAGAACCCCTTCTCCTGGGACCTGGACAAGTTCACTTATGCGTCCGATGCACGGCGCTTCGACAATGGCACGCCATCCGTAGTTGCCTGTGCCGGCACCTTGCCCGCGCTCGAATGGCACGCGCAACAGAATCACTCCGAAATGCTGGCTCATAATCGTACGCTGACTCGCGAGATCATCGCGGCAGCGGACGCTCTCGACCTGCCCCTGATAAGTCCTCGTAGCGAGGCACGACGCGGCGGCAGCGTGATGCTCCGGCTACCCGATACAGCCGATCCGGGAGCCGTAATCAACGAGTTGCGTGCCGCCCAGATCTACGCGGATTGTCGTGGATCGACGTTGAGGCTCTCTCCAGGAAGCATGACAACCCGCACGGGAGTGGAGCGGCTGATCGTCAAACTCAAACAACAGCTCTGATTCACGCTGCAAAGGGCGGGCGCACTACGCCACCGCCCCGCCCTCACGTGCCACACCCCTCAAAACGTCGGCAAAGCGTTCGCGCAGCAGACTATCGGAGCTTCGCAAACGCAGAATGCCCAACTCGACCAGCGCGGGCTTGCCGCGCAGCTGTCTGTAGCGAACGCCAGCGCGCTTGAGATTTCGCACTGACGAAGGAACGAGCGCGAAGCCCATGCCACTGGAAACCAGGCCGATCACGGTTTGCATCTGCCGCGCGTGCTGGGTGATCCGCGGGGCAAAGCCGAATGAGTGACACAGGCCGAGAGTGAGGTCGTAAAGACCGGGTGCAATATCCCGCGGCGGAATGATGAAGCTGGCTTTTGACAGCTGGCGCAGATCGATCGGACCATCTCCCTTCGCCGCCGGATGCGCGCTTGGAGCCGCCAGCACCAATTCCTCACGCAACAAGCGCTCGAAAGCCAGGTCGGGTTCATCCACCGGCGCAAGACCAATGCCTAGATCCAGCCGTGAGGCACGCAGCTCCCGAACCTGCGCATCCGTCGTCAGTTCGTGCAACTGCACTTCCACGAGCGGCAGAGCGGAGCGAAAAAGCTTCAGTGCGGGTGGCAGGACGCCATAGTCGGCGATCGACACGAAGCCGACCGCCAATGTACCGATATCGCCCCGGCCCGCACGCTGCGTCTCAGCCTTGGCATGTTCGAGACGCGCCAGCACCGCTCGCGCCTCCTCGAAGAAAACTGCTCCAGCCACCGTCAGTGATACGCCACGATTACCGCGCTGCAGCAATCGTACCTCGAGTTCCTGCTCCAACTGCTTGATCTGGGTCGACAGGGGCGGCTGCGAAACGTGCAGTTTCTCAGCGGCTCGCGAGAAATTGCCCTGTTCGGCAACGGCAATGAAGTAGCGCAGCTGACGCAATTCCACTATTCGTAAATCCTATAGTAAGCTGCTCAATATTGTATTGGCTCCTATAAAGGAGCAGCAATCAGAATAGCGTTTCGCTTACCCAACCGGCAAAGAGGCCGTCCCGTGCCCACATATCGTTCCCGCACCAGCACCGCCGGCCGCAACATGGCCGGGGCCCGCTCCCTGTGGCGCGCCACCGGCATGAAAGACGGCGACTTCAGCAAGCCCATCATTGCCGTCGCCAACTCATTCACTCAGTTCGTACCGGGCCACGTGCACCTCAAGGACCTGGGACAGCTGGTGATCGAGGAGATCGTGCGGGCGGGCGGCGTGGGCAAGGAATTCAACACCATCGCGGTGGATGACGGCATCGCCATGGGCCACGACGGCATGCTCTATAGCCTGCCGTCCCGCGACATCATCGCCGACAGCGTCGAGTACATGTGCAATGCGCACACCGCCGACGCACTGGTGTGCATATCGAACTGCGACAAGATCACACCAGGCATGCTCATGGCCGCACTGCGCCTGAATATTCCGGTGATATTCGTTTCGGGCGGCCCCATGGAGGCGGGCAAGACACGGCTCGCGGGCAAGGAAGTCTCCCTCGATCTGATCGACGCGATGGTCGCGGCCGCGGACGAGAAAGTTTCCGATGCCGATGTTCAGTCGATCGAGCGTTCCGCGTGTCCCACCTGTGGTTCCTGCTCCGGCATGTTCACCGCCAATTCGATGAACTGCCTGACCGAGGCGCTGGGCTTGTCCCTGCCGGGCAACGGCTCGCTCGTGGCGACCCACGCGGATCGCGAAAAGCTGTTCCGCCAGGCCGGGCGCACCATCGTCGAACTGGCCAAACGCTACTATGAGCAGGACGACGAGCGCGTCCTGCCTCGCAACATCGCCAGCAAGGCCGCATTCGAGAACGCGATGTCACTGGATATCGCCATGGGCGGCTCGACCAACACGGTGCTGCACCTGCTGGCCGCGGCGCAAGAAGGCGGGATCGATTTTCATATGCGCGACATCGACCGGCTGTCGCGCCAGGTTCCGAACCTTTGCAAAGTGGCGCCGTCGAGCCATTTTCACCTGGAAGACGTGCATCGCGCGGGCGGCGTCATGGCGATCCTGGGCGAACTGGATCGCGCCAGCCTGCTGGATACTTCGGTGCCCACCGTTCACGCCGAGTCACTGGCACAAGCCCTCTCGGCATGGGACATCAAGCGTACGAGCGACAGCTCCGTGCAAGAGTTCTTCCGCGCCGGACCGGCTGGTATTCGCACGCAGACAGCCTTCTCCCAGAGTTGCCGCTACTCCGAGTTGGACACCGATCGCAAGTCGGGCTGCATACGAACCTTGGAATCGGCCTACAGCAAGGACGGTGGCCTGGCGGTGCTCTACGGCAATCTTGCGGAGCGAGGCTGTATCGTCAAGACAGCGGGCGTGGACCAGAGCATCCTCACCTTCAGCGGCCCCGCCGTGGTGGTGGAGAGTCAGGACGCCGCGGTGGCAACCATCCTGGGCGGCAAAGTCCGAGCCGGCGACGTCGTCGTAATCCGGTACGAGGGACCACGTGGCGGCCCGGGCATGCAGGAAATGCTATACCCCACCAGCTACCTGAAATCCAAGGGACTGGGCAAGGTGTGTGCGCTGATCACCGACGGTCGTTTCTCCGGCGGCACCAGCGGACTGTCGATTGGCCACGTTTCGCCCGAGGCGGCCGAGGGCGGCAACATCGGTCTGGTCGAAACAGGCGATCTCATTCAGATCGATATTCCGAATCGCACCATTCGCTTCGACGTCAGCGACGACGAGATCGCACGGCGGCGTGCCGCCCAGGCAGCAAAAGGCTGGAAACCCGAATTGCCGCGCAAGCGCAAAGTCACCGCCGCACTGAGGGCCTATGCCAAGCTGGTCACCAGCGCTGACAAGGGCGCGGTGCGCAACCTGGATCTGCTGTCGGACGACCGATAAAGCCTGAGATGGCCGAGCCAGGGCGCGGCAGCTCGAAGTTGACGCTGCCGGGCACGGACGGTACCTTGCGCGGCCCTCAGCGCCCGGTGCCCCGTCATGCCCGTTTCCGTCGGTGTAGATTTCGGCACCAGCAACACCGTTATCGCGATCGTCGACGAACAGCAGCGTGCCACGGTATTGCCGGTGACCTCGCGAGCAGGCAAAGCTTCCGCCCTACCGTCGATACTCTGTTTCCGCCCGAATGACCTGAATCCGCGCGAGCGGCCTTTGGTCAACGCGGGTGACGATGCCGTTGCCACCTACCTCGAGCGCACCGGACCGGCGCGGCTCGTGCAATCGATGAAATCCTTCCTCGGCAGCCGTTCGTTCGTCGACACCAGCCTGTTCGGCCACGTCTATACCCTGGAAGCGCTGATCGGCACCCTGCTGCAGCACCTGTATGACAGGACCGGTGCGCGTGCCACGTTGGCGCACAGCCCACTGACCATCGGCCGCCCGATCGAATTCGCCGGGGCAAGTCCAGACGACGCGCTGGCGCAATCCCGGCTCGTAGCCGCATTCGCCCAGGCGGGTTTCGAGCCCCATCACGTCGGGTTGGAGCCCGAAGCGGCAGCGTACGCTTTCGCGACCAGGGCGAAGGGCAAACACCTGGTCCTGGTGGCCGATCTGGGAGGTGGCACCAGCGACTTCTCGGTGGTCGAAGTGGATGCCACCATCAGCGGGCAGCCCAGGATTTCTTCACTGGCGCAGACCGGTGTGGGTATCGCCGGCGACCGGTTCGACTATGGCATCGTCTACAACGTCGTTTGCCCAGCGCTTGGCATGCACTCGCAGTTCCGCCCCGATACCAAGTTGCTGCCGATTCCGCTGTGGATCTACGCGAATTTCTCCAGCTGGCACCAGCTGTCCATGATGAACAACCGGCAGACATTGCGGCTCGTCGACGACATCCTGCGCAGCGCGGTGGACAGCCAGGCGTTCGAGGGCCTGGTGCATGTGATCAAGAACGAGGAAGGCTTTTCGCTGTTCCAGGCGGTCTCGCGCGTCAAGCAAGCACTCACCTCCTCCACCTCAGCCCAGCTCAAGTTCAAGGCTGGCCCGGTTGAAATCGACCGCGTAGTCACACGCGAGGACTTCGAGACCTGGATTGCCGAAGACCTCTCGCGTATTGAAGCGACCGCGGACGCCGCATTGACCACCGCCGGCGTGCAACGGTCGCAGATCACACGCGTGTTCCTGACTGGGGGCACCGCACTGGTGCCGGCGGTGAGAGCGGTATTTGCGCGGAAGTTCGGGGCAGCCGCACTCGTTGGCGGCGAGGAATTCTCCTCGGTGGCACAAGGGTTGGCGTTGTTGGGGGCGCGGAGCTAGAGCCGGGCCACGCGGCTCTAACCCGCGTTAACGAAAGGCTCAGGCGCCCCCTCCGGCAGCGGCACCTCGAACGCGAGGATCGTCATCGATATCAGGGTGTAGTACCCGAGGATACCGGTCAGGTCGACCACGCCCTCGGTACCCAACAGCCGTTCGGCATCCGCAAAAGTCTGCGGCGACACGCGATGGTCCCGCAGTAGCTCCTTAGTGAACCGAAACACGGCGGCTTCGTCAACCTGAGTGAAAGCCGGCTCCGCGCCGGTGCGAATCGCTTCCAGCACCGCGTCACCGATTCCGGCCTTCGCTGCCAGTGGAGCATGCACTGTCCATTCGAATCCGGCCTGCCAATAGGCTCCCACCGTGACGATGGCGAGTTCGGAAAGTCTGGGCGGCAAATAACTGTGATAGCGGCAGTAGGCTCCAAGAGCCTGGGCTCGCTCCGCGAGCCGTGGGCTGTGCAGCCACACCTCGAGCGGCCCTTCGACCAATCCGCGCGGTCCGCTGACTATGCTGTCGTACACACGACGCTGCGCGTCCGAAAGCTCGGCTGGCCGCAGACTCCGATACCTATCCATTCATCCTCTCCGCTCGCGTGCAACGGCCAAAGGTAATGAAACAATTGTTGCGTATGTAATTATAAAACGCAATAATTGGATCATGAAAATGTCGCTCATCGAACGGCTGGCTCTCGCTGCTCGCGAGCAGCCGCCAAAGCAAGGCCGGGTCGCGCAATACGTGGTGGATCACGCATTCGAGGCGACCACCTCGCCAATGCGTGCCCTGGCTCGCAACGCGGATGAAACTCCAGCGACGTTCACGAGGCTCGCCCAATCCATGGGCTTCGCCGGCTGGGATGAGCTGCGTGCCGAGCTGACCGCGGAGACGCAAAGCCAGCTCACCGCAGCACAACAAGGTCCTTACTCGAGCCGCACGTTGCCCAGCACCAGCGGCAACGGCTTGGTGCCGGCCATGCTGCGCGCCGATACCGACACGATTGGAGTCCTCGAAATCAAGAACATGGCGAGCGCGGCTTCGTTGCTAGAAGAAGCTTCACGCGTCATGGTCGCCGGCTTTCGCAGCTGCCACTCTCCGGCCACCCTGCTGCACTACCTGTATCGATTGTTTCGGCCGGACGTGGCGCTGCTCGGCGGTTCCGGCGGGCTGCTCGATCTCGAACTGGGCAGTTTTCGTGACGGCGACGTGGTCGTCGTGTTCGGCTTCGAGCCATACGCGCGCGATGCCCTCATGACGGCTCGCGCTGCCGCCAAAGCGGGTTGCAAGGTGCTGGCGATTGTCGATTCGCCCGATGCGCCGATCGCGGCCGATGCCGCCGTGGTGCTGACCTTCGGCACCGATTCGCCCGGATTCTTTCCGTCGCTGACCGGATGCGTCGCGCTGGTGCAAGCGCTGGCAGCACTTCTGTACGCGCGTTCCGGTAACGCCGGCCGCGCCCGCCTGCGCGAAACCGAACAGCGTATTTCGGCCCACACCGCCTACCTGGACCACAGGAAGGGAAAACGTCGTGAGTAACGTTCTGCATCGGGATCTGAAAGCCCAGCTGGACACGGCAGTCAGCGGTGCGGGCGTGTTCATCCGCACCGCCAGCGGACGCGAGATCATCGATGGTTCGGGGGGTGCCGCCGTGTCATGCCTGGGCCACGGCCATCCCGAAGTCATCAGGGCCATCCAGGCCCAGACGGCGCGTTTGTCCTATGTGCACTCCTCGTTCTTCACCAACGAACCTGCCGAAGAGCTAGCGCACTTCCTGGTGGGAGGAAAGCCAGGTGGACTGAGTCACGTCTACTTCACCAGCGGTGGTTCGGAAGCCACCGAGGCGGCCATCAAACTTGCCCGCCAGTACTTCCTGGAATGCCATCAGCCGCAACGGCAGCGCTTCATTGCACGCCGGCAGAGCTTCCACGGCAACACCCTGGGCGCACTTACCGCCGGCGGCAACGAGTGGCGGCGCGCGCCCTACGTCGCGCTGCTCTCGAATGCATTCAGCCATGTCTCGCCCGCCTTCGCCTATCGCTTCCAGTTGCCGCACGAAACCCTGACTGAGTACTGCCAGCGCCTGATCGCCGAGATCGAGGCAGAGTTCCAACGCCTCGGACCAGACACGGTTGCCGCGTTCATCGCCGAGCCAGTGGTGGGTGCCACTGCCGGAGCGGTCACTGCCCCGCCGGGCTACTTCAGCGCGGTGCGTGAAATTTGCGACCGGCACGGCGCCCTGCTGATTCTCGATGAAGTCATGTGTGGCGTCGGCCGCACCGGCACCTTGCACGCCTGGCAGCAGGAGGACACGCGCCCTGATATCCAGATGGTCGCCAAGGGATTGGGCGGGGGCTATCAGCCGATCGGCGCGGTTCTGGCGGCGGAGCAGGTGGTCAAGGCGCTCGAAGCCGGCTCGGGTGGTTTCGTGCACGGCCACACTTATCAGGCGCATCCGATTGCATGCGCCGCCGCGCTCGCCGTGCAGCGCGTCATCCAGTCGGAAGGATTGCTCGATTCGGTGCGTCAACTCGGGGAGCAGCTCAACACTCGCCTGCGTGAGCGCTTCAGCGAACACGCCCATGTCGGCGACATTCGCGGTCGCGGGCTGCTACAAGCCATCGAACTGGTCGCCGACCGGCCGACCAGGTTGCCGTTTGCCGCGCAGCTGAAAGTACACGCCCGCATCAAGGCCGAGGCGCTGCGACGCGGACTGGCATGCTACCCAATGGGTGGAACCATCGATGGAGCCAGCGGCGACCATGTGCTGCTCGCACCCCCGTACATCGCCAAGCCGGCTCACATAGATAAAATCGTCGGCATTCTCGGTTCCGCGGTGGACGCGGTAACAAGCGAGGTGACGTCGGCTCGATAAGCCGGCCTCGGGCCGGTCAGATCGACCTGGGTGAGCCTCTGTCAAGGCGCTTCCGCGTTCCGGACGGCGTTACGCAATAGCCGCGCTGCGACGTATTTCCGGCTGCCCGACAACAACGGTGTCTCGGCGCGCGCGCTACTCAACCTCGTATCTTCTCGACGACCTCGCGAATCGCATCGATCACCGCATCGGGGCGTTCGAGCTGAATCACGTGGCTGGAATCCTCGAGCTTGCGGTGCGTGCTCCGGGTCGACCAGCCAGCCTCCTCGTCTTGCATGGCAAACCATTCCGCCTGCCTGCGCTGCCATTGCTCGCGAGTCATACCTGCCGCCGCGCGCTGCTCCGCGCTATACGCATCCCAGGGCTTCGCCGCCGTCAGCACCGCCAGCGGGCGATTGCCCAGAGTTCGCAGCGTCCCGGCTTCCCGGAAGGTGTCATTGAAGGCGGCTGCTTCAGCAAACGCCGGTTCCAGCGAAACCGGCTGATATGCCGCGATTGCCGCGACCACCTGTGCCGGCAGCTCCGGAATTTGCGGCGCGGGCAACAACAACCGGGGTAAACCGGTCCAGGCCAGCTTGGCCAGCGCCGTGAAGACGACGGGAATGTCCTCCTCCTGGTGTCCGCTTGCCTGTTCCAGCCGCTGCGCCTGCTCCGGGTGAGCGGCGTCAACGAACACCACGCCAGCCACCTCATCGCCGAAATACTTCGTGAACGTCATGACGTAAGGGCCGCCGATAGAAGCTCCCACCATCACGTACGGACCTGGTTCATGCGCGGCTTGCAGCGCCTTGTGCAAGTCACTGGCAATGGCCGTGGCGTCACGCAGTCCATCGGCACGATCGCTCCACATGAGCCCCGCACGGTCATAGGCACAGACGCGCGTGAATTCAGCCACCGCACTCTGCTGGAGGTACCACAACGACGATCCGCTGGTATCGGCACCCGCTTCGAGCACCACCACTGGTATGCCGGTGCCACGGCAGTCGAGATGAATCCGTCGCCCACCGATGTCGACGAGCTTGCCCGGAGGTGGAAACTCCCGCGCAACGCGCGTTCGCTCCGATCGCTCGTAGAGTGCACCCGCGACTACGGCGACGACCAGCAAGACCAAGAAGCCTGCGGCAATGCGTTTGAAGCGACGCCGCCAAGAAGACTGTGTGGGGTTGCTCACGTCCGTCAAAATTTCTTGTCTACGCTCAAACCGAACGTACGTGGCTGCAGCACGGCGGCTTCGATCGCCAAGGGCTGATTGCCACCTGGATCGACGAGCGGATTCTCCTGAACGTAGGCGCGCCGATCCGTGAGGTTTCGGATGAACAGATTGACAGACCAGGAATCATTGGCCGCACCCAGGTTGATGTCCACCGTCGCGTAGGGGTCGAGCTGCAAGGTATTCGGGTCTCGGCTCAAACCAGAATAACGACTACCCACGTATCGGTAAGTCCCCCCGAGCACGCCATTCCACGCAGCGGCAATCGGGAAACCGTAGGTCACCGTCAACGCACCAGAGAAACGCGGCGCTGCTGGCAGGCGATCGCCTGCGAGACCTATCGTCGCCGAGTTCTCCGGCAGGTCCTCGGTGAGCACGGCATCGATCCAGGTCGCCGCCAGTCCGAATTGCAGGTGCCGGATCGGTGAATAGGCCAGTTCCCATTCGATACCCCGGCTGCGCGCCGCCTTGCCGTTGTCGAAGTAGCCGGTGCCGGTCGAGAAGTCGACCAGGCCAAGCTGCACATCGCGCCAGTCGATCTGAAAGACGGCCAGGTTCAGCTCGAGGCTCCGGTCGAACAGCGCGCTCTTCAAACCCGCCTCGTAGTTGGTGATACGGTCCGACCTGAACTCCGCCGGGACTCCGGCGTCGGGATTCAGCACGATGTTCGGCCCACCCGGTCGATAGCCGCTCGCCACACGCAGGTAGATCATCGTGTCGTCGTTGAGGCGAAAACGCGGTGCCACAGAATAGTTGAAAACTGATTCCGATGAACGAGCACGTGCATCGTCACTCGGAAGTAGCGGTCCCGATACGAGCGAGTCGAGCCTCTGCTCGTTCTTGGCGAACCGTACCCCCGCCGACACATCCAACCGTGGTACGACCTGGTAAGTGACGTTGGCAAATGCGGCCAGCTCCCGGTAATTGGTCGGCGTATCGACCGTAACCAGTGGACTCAGCCCCGACAATGGCGTACCCGCCGCGTCCAATGCTGCAATCGCCTGGCTGTTGGACGGAGCATCTTCGTACGTGAAGAATGCCCCCACCATCGCGTCGAAGCGCCCACCCGTCGGCGTGGCGAGTCGCAGCTCCTGCGTATACTTCCTGAAATCGATCCGGGCATCCAATGGCGCCAGCGGCGATTCGATGCCGCTCAACATCGCCACGACGGGGCCATACGTCGTGGTCACATCGGTCCTCAGGCTGGTCTTGGATTTCGCGAAACTGGAGACGGAGGTCAGCTCGGACCAGCCTAGATCGTATTTGAGTGTGGCACTATACAGTTGCAGTGTTCGCTTGAAAGGCTGCGCGAGCGCGCTCACGCCCTCGAGATCGCCAAAAACCGGCTGATGACTGGCATGGTCCAGCCGCACCAACACATTGTCCGGAGAGTCTATCTGCTCCACCAGCGCCGCGAGCTTTACTGACAAACGCTGTGTCGCCTGCCAGAGCAGGGTGATATTGCCCGTTTGCCGATCGGTCTCATTGGCGTCGCGCCGACGCAGCGTTGGTATGTCGAGATATCCCGGTGTGTGGTCCAGGCCGTAGCTCGCCCTGACCGCGAGTTCCCCATCGATGAGCGGCGAGTTGCCGCCGACGCGCACGACATAGCCAGCGTCTCCGCTGCCCTCGATGGCAAGCACGTCCGTCCCCACCGACAGTTGATGCTCATGCAGATCGGGCGCCTTGGTCACGTACTTGAGCAGACCGCCGAGAGCGTTGGCCCCGTAGAATGTTCCCTGCGGACCGCGCAGGACCTCAATGCGTTCCAGATCATAGGGCAGCAGTTCGAGCGCCATGATGCGCGCACTCTGCCCGCCCCCGCTCGGGCCGAACGGTACATCGTCGATGTAGGTGCCTACCGTTGCGCCGTCTCCATGCAGTGCCAGACCTCGCAGCGTCAAGGTCGACCGGCCGGGGGCACTGCTTTCGACCTGCAGCCCCGGAATCGACGCGGCATAGTCGATGAGACGTGTCTGGTGCGATTGCAGCATTTGCCTGGAGCCGAGCACGGAGACCGCTACTGGCACGTCCTGCAGACGTTCGGTGCGCTTCTGTGCCGTAACCACGACTTCTTCGAGTTCATGCGGCGGCTGTGCTTGTCCGACGGAATCGGCGTCGCCGGCCGGCTGCACCGGCACGATCAATACCGTCTTGTCATCCGACCTGTGATGAGTCAGCCCCGTGCCTTCCAGCAGCAGATCCAAGGCTTGAGTCAAATCGAGCCCGGCCTTCAGTCGTTTCGCCGACAGGCCAGTGACGAGATTTCGGTCGAACAGAATATTGCTGTGAGTCTGCGCCGCCAGGGCGCGCAGCGCATCCGCAAGCGGCTGCGCAGGAAGATCGACGGATGTCGCCTGAGCGTGCGCCACGCTCACCGTAACCCATGCGGCGGTCAACGCCGCTGCGATAAATAGCCTTGCCTTGCTACGCACCACGCCCCCATGTCGGCACTCCATTGCGCTTGCCACTGAGAATTCCCTGATATCAGACAGGACGCGCGGCGCGCCGAAAAACCTCAGCGGATTGGGGTGCTCGGGCGAACAAAGCTCCTGGGGACTCCCTCCAGTACTATTTCGTCGCCGCGTTCGACTGCACGCAACCCATAGGCTTGCGCAATCGCGTGCGCAAAGCTGAGAGAATCGCCAGCTTGGAACAGGCCATTGACAACAACCCGCGCGGCTTGCGCCTGCCGCACGCTGAGCTTGACGTTGCTATAGCGATTCATCTCGGTAATGGCATCGCCGAGCGTAATGTCGTCCAGCACGACTTGACCATGCCGCCAGGCAGTCGCCTTGTCCATGGAGGGAGTATCGACCCTTGGCGTGCCACCGGTCGCAACGGTCAAACGCTGCCCCGCTGTCAACGTGACTACCTCTGGCTGTGGCGCCGCTGCGCTCGATGAGCCATGTTCTGTATTTGGCACAGACGGCTGCTTGCGCGCGCCCTCCACCCCACTCACCGCGACCTTCCCTTCAACGAGGATAACGCTAGTACGCTGAGCATCGTAACGGACCACGAAAGAGGTGCCGAGCGCGGTTACCTGCCTGTTGCCGGCGCTCACCACGAAAGGCCAATCGGGTCTCTTGGCCACCTCGAACCAAGCCTCTCCCGAAGTCAGCTCGACATGCCGGACATGTTTGTCATAGTCGGATACCAAGCGCGTCTGCGTGTTCAGGAACACGCGCGTGCCATCCTCCAGGACCATCGACCGCTGTTCACCGATGCCAGTGACTATATCCTGCTCCCGACTGAAGTACAGCGCGACTCCAACGAACACGAATGCCGCTATCGCGGCGGCCAACACTGGCAAGGGGCGCCGCGAACGGCTCTGAAACGACTGCCGAATCTCGTGAGCAAATGGGACAACTTTCCGAAGCCCCTGCGAATCCTCCCATACCTCGGTGGCAAGCTCGAACGCCGGTCCATTGAGAGGATGAGCTTTCAGCCAACGCCTGAAACCAAGTTCCAGCGCGCCATCACGCTCGCCACCATGCAAGCGTGCAATCCAGACACCAGCCTCTGCCAGCCTGTCCGCGGGTATCTCTTCGTCTCTGGCCGTACTTCGGGTGTTCATTCGCGCTGACGCTCCATCGCCAGGATGGTCACGGCGCTGGCTATGTGCTTTTCTATTGCGCTCTTGGTGACCCCCAGGCGATCGGCAATCTCCGCATGGCTCAGACCCTGCAAACGATGCATGAAGAAGACCTCGCGCGTCCGCACGCTGACCTGGTCCAGGGCGTTCTTCATTCTGATCAGGCGTTCCTGCGCCACCAGCGTCTCCTCGGGTCTCGGACCGATATCGATCAGTTCGAGGTCCTCGACCGGCGTGTCAACATAGAGATCGCCATGCGCACGGCGACGCGCATCGATGGCCAAGTTCCTGGCCGTGCGAATCAGGAATCCCATCGGATCACGAACTTCACCGCCGGCGCGCGTATATACGTGCAAGCGCAGCATAGCCTCTTGAACCAGATCCTCGGCGTCTTCACGCATTGCTCCGCGCAAGCGCAGCAATTGCTTGATTCGCCGTATCTGGTTCTTGAACGAATGCATGGGCCAAAGATCGCACACGCACGCCTTCGGCAGCCAGCGAAATACCTGCCGGACCAAAAAGAAGCGCAGACAACCGCCTCGCAACTGAGGTTTTAGGTCAGCGCATGCGTCTTCACCCCGCTCGGTTGCTCTGGGTCGGCGTTACCTGGCGGTATTCGTGGATCACGTCGGCAACACCTCTGGACTACTGTCCTGTGAGATGATCAGCACGGGACTCGTCATCGAGCACAATCATGAAACCACACCTCACCGTCATCACCCTGGGCGTCGACGATCTCGAACGATCACTACGTTTCTATCGCGACGGACTGGGGTTGGCGACCGATGGCATCATTGGCCAGGAGTTCGAGTACGGCGCCGTGGTGTTCATTCAGCTCCAGATGGGGCTACGCCTGGCTTTGTGGCCGCGCAAGAGCATTGCCCACGACACGGGACTCACCGTCGGTCCGCATAGCGCCACCGAGGTCACGCTTGGACACAATGTCGCTTCGAAGGCCGAGGTGGACACCGTAATGGCCCAAGCCAGGCAAGCCGGTGCAACCATCGTCAAAGCGGCGCATGACACGTTCTGGGGTGGCTACTCCGGCTATTTTCAGGACCCGGACCGGCATCTTTGGGAAGTGGTTTGGAATCCGCAGATCATGCCGTGAAAGCCGCGCGCCGGTGATTCGCAGCCAATCAATAGGAGTAAACTGATCTGTCAGTTTCTGACAGTTTGCGTGAGAACCCCATGACTACAGCCTTGCATCGACCGATCTGCGATCTGCTCGGCTGTACCTATCCAGTGGTTCTCGCCGGCATGGGAGGTGTGGCACGGTCCGAACTGGTCGCGGCAGTGGCACAGGCGGGAGGATTCGGCTTTCTCGGCATGGTGCGAGAACCTGTCGCGCTGATTCGCAGCGAGGTCGACGCCGTGCGAAAGCACGGCATTCACCGATTCGGAGTGAACATCATTCCGGCGGCAACGCCGGCGGAACTCCTCGACGCCCAGATTCGCACCTGCATCGAACTGCAAGTGCCTGTCATGGCCCTGTTCTGGGATGTCATGCCGGAGGTGGTTCGCCGGCTGCGCGACGCAGGCATCGTCGTCGTCTACCAGGTCGGTTCGGCGGCCGAAGCGGTGGCCGCACGACAGGCCGGTGCGCAAGCCATCATCGCCCAAGGATGCGAAGCCGGCGGTCATGTCCGCGGCACCTCACCTCTCGAACAAGTGTTGCCGCAGGTCGTCGCCTCCGTCGACTGCCCAGTGCTCGCAGCGGGCGGAATAGTCGACGGCCACGATATGGCGACCGTCATGGCGCTGGGCGCCGATGGCGCCGTGCTCGGTACGGCACTCATGGCAACCAACGAATCGTTCGCGCATCCCTATCACAAGCAGCGCCTGGTTGGCGCGAGCGGTTCGGATACTGTGCTGACCGACATTTTTCACATCAATTGGCCGCGCGGCTCCAACGTCCGTGTGCTAGCCAATGGCGTCACCCGCGGGGAACACGGTGATCCATTCCGTTCGGACAGAACCGTCATCGGCGATGAAGAGGGGCGGCCAATCTATTTATTCAGCACCGATTCTCCGTTGCAATCCATGACGGGGGATTTCGAAGCGATGGCGCTGTACTCCGGTATGGGCGTCGGACGCATCGACGCCATCGAGCCGGCCGGCGAGCGCCTGCGGAAAATCATTGCCGAAGCAAGCGCACTCATGACACCGCAAAATGCAAGCCAGGCCGATTCCCTTCAGGTGGAACTGGCGTCGCCCGCCTGCTACGCGCCGACCATGGACGATGGTTACATGGGGTTTGCGACGCGTGAAGAGCTACTCGCCGCTCTCGGCGAACTGCTCGAGGCTGAACGCGCCGGAGCTCGCGTCTGTCTGCGCACCGCCGGCGAAGCGGACGATCCGGAACTGAAATCCTTGGTGGACCGGGTCCGTCATGATGAGGCCCGCTGGTGCGCCGTACTGACCCGCGCCATCCAGGGTCTGGGCGGTACGCCCCCGCGCCGTATCGGCGCCTTTTATGACAAAGCGATGGCCATCCCGTCCGTGCCGGAACGGCTGGCTTTTCTCAATCGCGGTCAGGGCTGGGTGGTGAAGAGACTGCGAGCCCTGTTACCCAAGATCCGTGACGATGGCATTCACCGCGCGCTGTCGGACATGCTCGATGCTCATGAGAAGAACATAGAGCGCGTCACGGTCAGCTTGCAGCCGCAGTAGTTCCCGGCTCACATGCCACGACCGGGGCGGCTCGGGCGCCCTGTCCGGTCGTGGTGGTCTCCGATGTGTGCTGTTCCGTGCGTGGCGGTCCTATCGCCTAAGATGGCCAGTGCCGCACAGGAGAACGCACCGGCGTGCGCAGCTCCAGAGCGGCCCGGATCACCCCCATGATTTCCCGGTTCGTAGCCCTGCGACGGCGATGGCGTCCTGCATCGCCGCCCGCCGCGGAACCCGGCTCGCGGATGCCGCGAGAGAGAGGTACGGTTCCCACGAACCGGATGCGCGAGGGGATGGCTGCGGCGTGGAATTCGCCAGGATTTCCACTCCAGTGTAAAAATGATCGGTCATTTGACAAGCGAAAATAATTCGTGCGAGCTATCGAGGCTGCCGATGGATACCGAACTTGCCCGTACTTTTCTGGTGGTAGTCGCCACCGGCAGCTTCGTCGAAGCCGCCGAGCGGCTGCACGTAACACAGTCGACCGTGAGCGCGCGGATTCAGCGCCTCGAAGAGACCCTGGGCGCCGAGCTGTTCGTGCGCAACAAGGCGGGCACCACCTTGACACCGGCCGGCCGGCAGTTTCAGCGCCATGCCGCCGCCCTGACCCGTATTGTCGAGCAGGCCCGCCAGGAAATCGGCACTGTCAGCGGTTTCAGCGACACTCTGACTGTCGGCGGCCGCATCGGCCTGTGGGAAGACCTGCTATTGCGCTGGATGCCGGCTTATGCGGCCCTCGCCCCCGACGTCGCCGTGCGTGCGCTGGTCGGATTCGAGGAAGATCTCATGCAGGCGTTGATCGAAGGCCGCGCCCAGATCGGAGTCATGTATGCGCCACAAGCTCGCCCCGGCCTGAAGATCGAGACCCTGCTGGAAGAGCGTCTGGTCATGGTATCGACCCGGCCGGAAACTCCCAACGAGCCACAGCGCGACTATGTCTATGTGGATTGGGGGCCGGAGTTTCTTGCCCACCATGAACTCGCCTTCCCCAATTTCAGCGGCGGCGCACTAACTGTGAACATTGGCTGGCTCGGCCTGCAGCATATTCTCACCTTCGGCGGCGCCGGCTACTTTCCAGTGCGACTGGTCCACGAGCATGAGCAAACGGGCAGACTGCATCGGGTTTCCAGTGCCCCTGAGTTTCGGCTGCCCGCCTACCTGTGCTCACCCGCCAGGGTCGACAGAGCCTCCGTGTCGCTGGCGCTGGACACCATCCGCCGCGTGGTGGCGGAAGCTGTTTGATCGGGGTCGCATTACTGCTGCGCGGCCATCCCACCATGGGACGGAGCAAGGGACATGCGTACAGAAAGTGTATTTATTGCTGCGGGTGTTCCAACGGCACGAGCCGGATCTGCTTCGCATCTGATTCGATGCGGGCATTCAGCATTTTGGCAGCCGCTCGTGCGAAGGGTTGCACCGCATCGACCTCGAAACGTCCCACCAGCGGTTCCGCGGCAAGCACTGGATCGTCGATTACCAGCTTGCGCGTGTTATAGCGATTGAACTCGGCCGCCGCCTGCGCCAAGGTCACACCTTGCAGGTCTATCTTTCTGTTACGCCAAGCCAGCGCACGCTCGATGACCTCAGAGTCTCGCCCCACGCGTTGCTCTCCCCGGGCATCGATGAAGGCATGGGTGCCGGCGGAAAGGTTGCGACGCGTATTCTTCTGGCCCTCGACCCAAGTGCTCACCACACCTTCGGTAACCAGCACTTCGACACCTTCGGCACGGCGACGTACCGAGAACGCGGTACCCACCGCACGCACGCGCACGGCGCCAGCGGCAACGATGAACGGGCGTGAAGCATCTTTCGCCACATGGAACCACGCTTCACCTCGATCCAGTTCGATGCTGCGTAATGCCTGTTCCATGTCGACGCTGAGCCGACTGTCCGTATTGATGGCCACCAGCGAACCGTCCTGCAGCGGTACGCTACGGATCTCACCTAGCTGAGTCCCATATTGTTCAGCGCGTGGCTGCAGCAACAGGCCATAGACGGCAACACACGCAACGACGGCTGCGGCGGCTATGCCACCGAACAGAACACGCCGTCTCGACACATTTCTGGAAGCCCGCTCCACGCTGGATAACTCTGCGCTGGGAGAATCGCAGCCGGGAGTGGCCAGGGCTTGTGCCCGATCCAACAGCACCCATGCCGCTTGCGCCCGGGCGTATGCGCCTCGGCAGCGAGAATCGCTAGCCAGCCAGGCCGAAAACTCCTCGTTGGCTTGCGCGTCCAAAGCTCCGCGATCGCGCCGCGTCACCCACTCCGTGGCACGCGCATCTATGATTTCAGCACTCGGTCTTTCGTTCGTCATTCCGTAGCCCGCCTTCGCTGCGACCGGTCTCCCCGTCGCAACGTGTCAATTCCTTGAGTATCAATCGCAAACCCTTGGTTGCCTCATGCTCCACCGTATTCTCGGAAATGCCCATCAGCTCGGCAATCTCACGCTGCGGCATGCCGTGGATCTTTCTCAGCTCGACCACCTTGCGGCAGCGCTCGGGCAGACCGGCGATCAGATCCTGGACCAACGCCAGCTCACTGCGCCCGGCGGCAATACGCTCGGGCGTGGGTGCCTCGTCGGCAAGCCCGAGCGCCTCCATTTCCGCCACCGATTCGATACGCACGACCCGGGCACGGCGAAACTGCTCGAGCGCTACGTTGCGAACCACCCGGAAGAAATAGGCACGCGGCTCCTGAATTCGCGCGACATCCGGCAGGTTCGCCAGACGGCAATAGGCTTCCTGGATCAGGTCGTTGATGTCACCGGGATTGCGCAGGATCCGACGCAACCACGCGCGCACCTCCCGCTCATGCGGGATGACATGGCTGCCCAGCCAGGTAGCGAGCTTGGTGTGCTTGTCGATCACCCTTGCCTCATCAGCGATTCCTGGGGAGCCCTTGGAATCTCCCAACAATACGATGAATGACTGGGGCATTTCCGCCGGGATGCGGCCGGAAAATTTCGAGTCGTCACGCCATAAACCCTAAGGTATTGAAATCAGTCGATTTTCTCAAAGATCAACGGCGGTACGCTGGCTTCCAGCGGCGCCAGCAGCTGCTGTACATTCCCTGCGATATCGAGCTGGAACTGCCACAGGCCGCCGCCGAGGCCGTCGTACCCCTTCGAGTGAAACACATCGTAGTGATAGTGGGTCAGCGGCAATTCGAGGGCATCGAACCGCACCACCAGACTCTGTTCACGCTGCACCAGGTGGACTGTGCCGTAAGCGGGGTGAGCATAGCTCCCGACATAAGCCTGCAGAGCCAGCGTGGGATGTGTATTGGGAATCCGTTCTGGAAGGTCGGGTTCCGACGGACCACGGGGTTTTTGCTTCGTCGTTCCGTCACCTGGGGGTATGCCCAACAAGCGATCGGCAATTCGATGGGCCAGCAAGGTCGGCAACCGGCTGCCATCCAGATTGTTCAGCACCACCACACCGGCATGGCTCTGTGGCAACAGTATCATCTGTGCTGTGAAACCGTCGATCGAGCCGCCGTGCTGCAGTACGGTTTGTCCCCCGCGATGCGTGCGACTCCAACCCAAAGCGTAGGCCGCATCGTCGTGCGGTGTGACCGGACGGTGCAATTGCTCGACCTGGGCCGCCGAAATGACCTGGCGGTCACCCACACGGCCCCGATCCAGGTACATCTGCAAATACTTCAGCATGTCGGTCACCGTCGACGCCACGGCTCCCGCTGGCGCGACACCAAATTTTTCATATTGATAGAAGGGCATGGTGACAACCTTGCCCCGCTCCAGCCGGTGCCCCGTTGCATGATTCGGGTCCCGCTCGGACTGCGGCGGCGAAGTATTGGAGCGAGTCATGCCGATGGGCGCGAAGATACGGCTGCTCACCAGCTCACCCCAGGTCGACCCAGTTACTTGCCCAGCCAGATAGCCGGCCGTGGCATACATCAGATTGTTGTATTGGTAGCCATCCCGGAACGTCCGGCTCGGCGGCAGATAACGCAGGCGGCTGACCAGATCGGCGGGTTGCATGTAGGTGCTGAAGCGCAAAAAATCATGGCGTGGCAGGCCACTGCGATGCGACGCCAGATCGCGTGGCGTCATCAGTTGCGTGGCCACCGGATCGTACATCTGGAATGACGGCAGGTAGTCGCGCACTGGCCTGTCCCAGTCAAGACGCTTTTCGTCCACCAGTGTCGCCATCACCGCGGTGGTAAATGATTTGCTCAACGATGCGATACTGAACACCGTGTCCGTATCGACAGGTGCTCGTTGCCCGACCGTCCGCACACCATATCCTTTCGCCAGGACGACTTTGCCATCCTGAATCACACCGATTGCCGCACCCGGCACCTGCAGCTGTGCCATCGTTCGCACCACGTCGCGATCGATGCCCTGTGGCGTCACGGGTTTCGCATGAGCGGCCGCGACACTGGCAAATGCCAGCGGGATCAGCAGCCCCAACCTGGTCGACCGGGCCATCATTGCCGCACCTGTGGCTGGCCGGCACGGAAGCACTCATCGATCCACTCCAGCCAACGCCGATACCAGTCGCGCTGGTTCACCGGATCGGACGGCATGTGGCCGCCTTGCGCATAAGCCACGAATCGCACCGGGACCGCGTTGTCCCGCAAGGCGCGAAATAGCTTGTAGGACTGCGTCACCGGTACGCGAACATCGCCGGTGGTCGACAGGATCAACATGGGCGTGCGTATCTGCTGCGCATATGCCATGGGCGACTGGCGCCAATAATTGGCCGCGTTGTTCCGCAACCACGGTGACCCTCCCAGGCCAAAGCCGAAAAACTCGTTGGCGTCGCTGAGGCTGTAGCTGTCATACCAATCGGTGACCGCGGCCGCGGCCACGGCGGCACGCCAGTTCGAGTGCTGCGCGGTCAGCCAGGCGGTGAGGTATCCGCCGTAGGACCAGCCGGAGATCGCAATTCGGGTTTCATCGACAATCCCCAACGCCTTGATGGCCTCGATGCCCGTCATGACATCGCGGCCGGGGCCGTCGCCGGCATCATTGATGATCGCACGCTGGAACTCGTCCCCCGCCGAGTTGCTGCCGCGATAGTTTGGCGCGAACACCAGCCAACCTTGTGCCGCCAGCAGCTGGTCGAACGCATGGAATGCGGCGTTGGACGTGGACATGGGTCCCCCATGGATATCCAGCACCAGGGGATACTTGTGACCGGGTCGATAGCCGGGCGGATAGGTCAGAACCCCACTCAGTTCGAAGCCATCGCTGCGCCACGTTACCGTGGTGACTTTGCCAAGCGCTCGCTGCGCCAACACGGCATTGAATTTTGTCAGCTGCCGCGGCGGCGACGTGCTCGATGACGCGACATACACTTCAGCCGGGTGCTGTTCCCGGGCACCGATGAACGCCAGGGTGCCGGTGTTGCTAATCGAAAGACTGCTGATCTGGCGTATCCCGCCCAGCTCCAGCCTACGTATCGTGCCGTCCAGTCCCAACCGCCATACCGCGTCGCTGGTTCGATCCGGCGCCACGGCAATGACGCTCGCGCTGTCGGGCAGCCAGACCATCTGGCCGAAATTGCGATCGATGGCCGCGGACAGCCATCGCTCCTCCCCCCCTCGCGCCGGCCGAACCATCAACCCATTCGGGCGAAAGAATGGTTCCGGGCCCCGGCTGCGCGAATATGCAATGAATCTACCGTCCGGTGAACCTGGGAACAGGGTTTGCAACGGAGCGGGACTCAGCTCGGGCCCATCGACCACTGTTCGGGGTGCGCCCCCCACGGTTGCCATGTTGAGCGCGGCTCGCAAATTACCGGATCGGCGTGTACCAGGCTCACTGAGGAACAGGATAGAACGATCATCTGGCAACACGACGAAACTTTTCACATGCTGCCGGTCGGCACTCAGCCGCGATACCTCTCCTGTCTGGATGACGACTCGGCCGAGATACGTCCGAACCGGGGCGCGTGCCGCCAAGTAATCATTGTCGCTGACTTCGAATGCGGTGAGATGCTCTTCCGGACCGGTAGCTGCCGGTGGCGGCAACTCATTGGCCATGAACACGAACGATTTGCCATCCGCGCCCCAGCCGTAGCTTTGGACTCCGCCGTTGAGATTCGTGATCCGGGTCGCTAACGAGGCCGAACCATCATTGGCCTTGACGTGAATCTGCACGGTACCGGCTTCGGAGGCGTCGAGCCATGCCAGTCGATCGCCTGTGGGCGACCACTTCGGAGCACTGATACTGGTTTGGCCCGGCGCCGGCTCGCGCTGCGTGCCAGAAGCCACGTCGACGAGAACGAGGGAACGCACATGGCGATTGTTCCCATAGTCCTCACGCGAGATCACCACGGCCACAGTTCGGCCATCGGGTGAAATCACCGCATTGGATACGCCGACCTGCAGACTCAGATCGGCCAGGCTCATCGGTTGCGTTCCGGCCGCTGTCGCAAGGCCGCACCAGGATGCCAGCCATACCAGCCAGCCACCGCGCATGAGCCAACAAAGTATCGGCCAGCCTCGCATCGGCCGACTGCTCATCGTCGAGGGTCCACTTGCCGTTGCAGCGTTCATCGATCGTCACTCCTCATGCAGGTGCCGGCGCCGCGTCCTGTCGCTGCCATTCAATCGGCATCGATTTTGTGCAGCTCCGTCCAATAGGGCAGCGCGTAAATCCATACACCGTCAAACCTGGATACCGCGGTGGCCTGGCCACTCAAGACATTGCCGCGCAGTATCAAGGACAACGACACCGTGTGCGGGTAGCGCTTCGTGTCCGAGGTGTCGATCTGTGCCAGCGTCGTGCCCGTCAGCTCGGCATCGACGAAGCGAACGTGATTCAGCAGCGCATCCTCCACCTCCATCCAGGGGAAGCGAGGTTTGCCGATACGTACATGCACATCCCGGGATGGAAAGACCTGCAGCCGTATCGGCAGATCGCCTTCATAGGTGTGGACTACGCCTTGCCAGGCACCGATCAGCCGTGGGGTCGGCTGAAAGCCGGCTACCGCGACCGGCGGCTTTGCCGGTGACCTGGCCTCTTGCCAGTCGGGCAGGAATTTCTGGAGCACTTTCGACAGCAGCTTTTCCGAAGCACCGCCATGGACGTTTGCCAGCAGCATCACGCCGAGATTGCGTGCTGGGATCATGGCGAAATAGGCGCTCGCCCCTGACGACGATCCCGTATGACCCACCAGGTCATAGCCGCCCAGTCGTTCCTCCACCAGGCCGATTCCGTAATCGACGCCCGGCTTGCCGGTGGACACGCGGTTCCGCAGCATTGCGTCGATCGATGCGTCACTCAATATGGGGACCTGATCCGCCAGCCGCTGCTTCGACAGGAACAGCCCGAACCTGGCCATGTCATGGACACTGGCATACACCGAGCCGGCTGCCGGCAGTACTGAACGGCCGAAAGAGATCGGACGGCGGTCCATGTCGTACCGAGTCGCCGCGTAAGGCCGCATTTCGTCGGCGGGATGCACTGAGGAACGGTTCATACCCAACGGCAGAAAAATCTCCTCGCGCAGAAAATCTTCATAACTGCGGCCGGAGACTTGCGCAATCACCTGCCCCAGCACTCCATAGCCCAGATTCGAGTACCGATAGCGCTTGCCGGTTTCGGCGAATGCGAAGCCATAGCGTGCGATCGCCTGATCAGTGGAGGGAGCCTGGGTGGCGCTGTCGCCGAAGAAGAACTGGTCGCCGCCCTGCAACCCCGAAGTGTGATTGGCCAGGTGACGCAGCGTGATCGATCCGGCATCGGCACCCCGCGAGCGCAGCGCGTTCTCGCCCAGATACTGATTGGCGGGCCGGTCCAATTCGACGCGCCCGTCCTGCACCAGCCGCATCAATGCCACCGCCGTCAATGTCTTGGTCACCGACGCCACGTCGAACGCTGTATGCTCGGTCGCGGCAATGCGGTGCTCCAGATCGGCCCAGCCGAAGCCCTGTTCCCATATGATTCGGCCGTCCCGCCACACGGCCACCGACATGCCTGGAATTCGATTCTCGACCAGGTGCTGGCGGACCACCTCTCTTGCCGCATCGAACTCATCCGCGCAGGCGGCCCGGAGCATCAGGCATGACTCGAGGGCGAGCAATGCCATTGCGGCGAATCTTGACAGTCGACTCATGGTTAGCCGGCTCATGGGCGGGTCGGTCGATCGCATCGACAGCAGGGTACGTACGACGCGGCGGCGGTGGCCCTCCACTGGCCTTCCGCAGCCGGAACTAGATCACCATTGTCCGCGCAATGTCAGAACGAAGTTGCGCGGCATGCCGTAGTAGTTTTGGTTATCGATGGTACCGATCGCGCTGTAATAGGTCTTGTCCAGCAGGTTGTCGCCGTGCAGGCCAATCGACCAGGTGTCGCTGAGTCGCCATTGGATGGAAGCGTTCAGCAAGGCGTAGCCGCCTTGCATGAAGGTGGCCGGCACGCGGTTTCCCGATGAATCGACGATCTGTCCTTCGCGCGAAGTGCTGGATTGCACCGTCACACCCGAACTCAGCGACAGACGTTCCAACCCGTCCGGCTGCCAGGTGGTCCACAGCTTGAACTGGTGCTTCGGCGTCACGGTGACCGCCAGCAGCGACTCGGTGGGGCCGGTCACTTCCCGATCCACGTAGGTATAGCCGGCGAACATCTGCCAGCCGGGCAGCACGACCCCGCTGACCTCGGCATCGAAACCATCCACTTTGATGGCCACATCACCCAGATAGCAGCAACTCGACCCCAGATCGCCGGGTGTGACTGGATATCTCAGGTCCTGCATACCTTCGCCGTCGCGTTCGACCCGATAGACCGCGAGGGCGGTGTTCAACTGCCCGAACAATTCGCCCTTGACGCCAAGCTCGTAACTGACTCCTTTCATAGGAGCCAACGGTGTCCCGGGCAAGGGCGCTTGCAGCCGATTGGCTTGCGCGCGAAACGTCTCGCCATAGCTGGCGTAGGCCGACCAATCCTGGTTCAGCTCATAGGTCAGTGCGACGCTCGGAACGAATTCCGTGTCGTCGTATTGGGTCAAAAAGCCCGTCAGCGGCGTACCATCGACATCATAGGGCTGATACAGCGAAGAATAATCGTATTCCGTGTAGCGGCCGCCCAGGGTCAAGCGCAACGGATCGGTCAACTGCAGATTGAGAGCCAGGTAGATACCGGTCTGTTCGATCTTGCTCGGGCCAGTCGCCACCAGCCTGCGGCTGGTGGGCGGGGCATAGGCGTACGGATCGAAATTGAATACATCGATGGGCCGCGCCGGATACGGGTTGCCGTTCTCATCCAGTGAACGGTATTGGGTATAGCCACGCTTGGAGTTCACATGGTCCGCGCCCACCGTGTAACGATGCGTGCGGCCGAACAGCGAGAACTCTCCGCTGACTGATAGATCGAGCAGGTCGCGGTCGTCCGTATAGTCGGTCTGCGTGGTGTTGGGCCGCAGAATCGTGCCCATATGGGTGATCGGATCCACCGCCCCAGTCGGATAGAAGGTTCCGTAAGGACTGTCCTGATTCTGTGAGGTGTAATTCAACTGGATCAGGCCGGACTCGCCGAAATGTTGCTCGATCCGCGCGAAGTATTCCCGGGTGAGGAAATCCCAATAGTTCCAGTCGGAGGCCAGCACGGTGCTGCGAGGCAGGCCGAGATTTGCACCGTTCGAATAACGCGGCAATCCGCCAACGGGGAACCCGCGCTCCTGGCGGTTCTCGTAGCTCGCCCCGGCGATCAGCAGGGTCGAGGGCGTCAGGTCATATTCAGCCGTGCCGAAAAAAAATTCCCGCGTGACTTCACCGGCATCATAGAAGTGATTGCCTTCCTGATAGGCACCCACCACGCGGCCACGCAGACGGCCTTCCGCCGCCAGCGGGCCGGTCAGATCCACTTCGGCACGAAGGTTGTCCCAGCGTGCTCCGCTGAGATTGACGGTGAATTCCGGGGTGGCCTGGCCGCGCTTGCGAACCAGGTTGATCACACCGCCCGGGTCACCTGCGCCGGTGAAAATACCATCCACGCCACGCAGCACTTCGACACGCTCGTACGCCGCCGTATCCGGCGTGCCACGAACCAGTTGCGAAGCTGCGCCGCCATCGATCTGAATCGACGCGACCTCGAAGCCACGCGAATAATAGAAGTTGTCCACCGGACCGTACGTCGATACGGTGACACCGGTCGCCTGGTTCAGAATATCCTTGAGCGAGGTCAGGTTCTGAACTTCGATGCGTTCGCGCGTAACCATGGTCACCGACTTGGGTGTGTCGCGCAGCGACAGTCCGGTCTTCGAGCCGATGCCGACCTGGCTTTCCAGCGAAGCGAAGACGTTGATGGTTTCCAGCACGGAGTTTTCAGCGGTTTGGCGCAGTTCGAGTGTCACCGTCTTGCCATCGGTCGATGCCACCGCCAACCCGGTGCCCGCGAGCAGCCGCGAGAGGCCCTCCTCCACGGAATATCCACCGCTCACCGCGGAGGTCTGGCGACCCGCCAGCACTTTCTCCGAAACCAGGATTTGAATGTCGGCCTGGCGCGCGAACTCCAGGATGCCGGTCGCGGCGCTTTGCTGCGGTACGTTGAATTGGATCGCGCCGCTGGCTTGTGCCTCTACAGCGGCCGCCAGCACCGACGCAGGCGCCAGTGAGTGGCAGGCCGCGGCAACCGCTACCAGCAAGGCATAGGACCGAGATCGATGTCGTTTCATTATTCCTCCTCCCGTTACGTGAACGATGCATCGGAAGGACGTTTCCGCATCTCCATGCGGAAAAAATATTGCGGCTGTCGGTTCACCGCAATCTCTCCAATCCTGACCAAAAATCAAACCATTGAAATTGCTGTTCTTTTTAGGAAACTAATGGTCGAGCAACTGGCTGCCCGGTCGTGCCGAACAGCCGTTACCTTCAACGACTACTCACCGTCACTGATTGCGCGTACGTCTAGAAGCTGATTCGGAATCCGAAGTTGGCCATAGCGCCGTCGCGTTCCCGCTCCGTCGATTTCTGATAGCGCAGATCGAGGTGCAGTTCCACACCCTGAACCGCGCTACCGGTGAAGCCGACGCTCACATCGCCCGTGGTGCCTGGGATCTCGTCGTTTACCTCGGTACCGCCAACAACCACAGCAGGCGCATCCCGGAAGTCATGCTGCACGCCCAACCCGACATACGGAGAAGCATTCGTCATGCCAAGCCAGTTGGCCGGGGTGCGCAACAGCAATACTGATGCCCTGGCGCGCAGCGCGTCGTCCTTGACCTCTTCGATCTCGGAGACCCGGTCTCTGAACGCATCGAGTTCGAGGCGTTGGTAGACGAGCTGGGCCTGTGGCTCGACCATCCAGCCGCTGGTACCCAGTACACGCACCGTGCCGATTTCGGCCGAGAGCGTGCCACCCCAGCCGCGCTGATCGACTCGGCTGATCGAATGATCGTTATAGCGATTGTGGTAGTGCAGAATCTGGGTCGACAGATCGAAATAGCCGCCGTCCTTGCCGAAGCCGGTCCAGTAGAATCCGCCGCCCTTCATATTGCTGTCTATGTCGCCCGCAAGGGTCGACAATCCCACTATCGACCGCGCTTTATCACGCAGCGTGGCGCGGCTTTCGCCGAAGCTGGCCATCACGCCGAAATGACTATCGAACGTGCCTGAGCTATACCAACGCAAGTCCTTGCCAAACTGCAAAGTGTTGATCTGCAGATCGTCCGCCATGAAGCGTTTGCCGGCGATGTCGAGTTCCTGCGCCTGTACACGGATCCAGGCATCCGTCATCTGGTGCTGCTCCGTGCCTGGCACTCGATTCTGATCGCCCACACGGGCGCGCAGATTGCCGAGGGCGGTAAAACCGTATTCCAGGTTCGTTTGATGACCGAGCACATAGCCAGGTACGCCGGCGCGGAACGCCGGCGTCGGCGGCTCTTCGCCTCCTGGATTGTTCGGATCGATGAGTTCCGAACGCAGGTACCAGTCGTTGGCATCACCGCTGCCGCCTTGATGCAACAGATACTCATACGCGCCGGCTTCTACCTTCTGTCCGAGCTGGAAACTGTCAGGCGCACTCTCGCCATCCACCTGGATGATCCGGATGCCATCGCCCTGGGTCTGGGCGCCATTGCCGCTCCAACGATTGACCAACACCGCGCTGGTGCCGCTGGTATTACCCTTGACGAGCAGGCGGCTGGTATCCGACTGCTCGTTGCCCAGTACCGTATTGATCCTGACGGTACCGCCGCCGGTGTAGTTGCCATCGATGGTCAACGTACCGAATGGCAGGGCGGCGGTCCCCGGGGCCAGGAACGACCCCGCCAAGACGGTCGTGGCGCCGACCGTGCCGATGCCCGACAAGGTCGCGCCAGCATTGACCGTCATGGTGCTCGGCAACGCCCCATTCACTTCCAGAACACCCGCTTCGACGCGGGTATCGCCATTGAATGTATGGTCGCCCGCCATCACCAGCGCACCACTGTTGCGCTTGAGCAAGGTGCCGCTGCCGGACAGCGTATGTTCATAAGTACCGTCGCTGGCCTGGTCGAACACCACGGTTCCGGCATTGGCGATATTGCCCCCAAAACTGTTCGTGTCGCCGATCAAGATACCCTCGGCCACGGTCCAGTCCTGTGCACCGGCGCCGGTCAGGCGCCAGGTGCCGGCACCCTGCTTGCTGAATTGCTCGAAATTCTGGAGCACGGTGCCGATCAGACCGGCATCCAGACTATCGGTGCCGGTGCCGGCCAGAATGAGCTGATCGGCGGAAGTCTGACCCGCGGCGTCGAACACACCGTTGAAGGCAACGTCGGCACCCGTATTGATGGTCAGCGTGTCGTCGCCCCCAAGCAGATCGACTCTGCCACTGCCAGCAAGCGTACCCGACAGCGTGAAGGTGTCGGCGTCGGCGGTACCGTTATAGGCTCCATCGACGGTCATCGTGGCGCCAGCGTCGACCACCGTCGTCTGTGGATCGACCAGCGCCCCGCCCGCCACCTTGAGCTCGCCTGCGTGCACCAGCACGGTGTCGAACACGGAATCGGCTGGTCCGGCAATCGTGACCAGGCCGACGCCGTCCTTGACGAGCGTCTCGAAACCGGTCGCACCGCCCAGAATGGCCTGCGTCGCAATGTCTGCAATCAGCGTATCGCTGCCGGTACCACCGTCGACAGAGGTTGCCAGCGCACTCAGGTCGGCGCCGTCGAGCAGCGTCAACTCATCGTCGCCGTCGAGCATGTCGATCGAGCCCAGGCCGGTGACGTTACCGGCCACCATGAAAGTGTCCGCACCGGCGGTGAACGAGAAGTCGCCATCGACATTCAGCGTCGCACCGGCGCTCACCATGGCGTGTTGCGCTTCGAGACCGCCGGCGGCGGTCACATCGAGCACACCGCCTTCGACCCTTACTGTCTCGAACGCAGCATCAACGGGACCGACGATAGCCAGTGAACCCGCGTTCTGCTTGGTCAGCGTTTCGAAGCCCGTTACACCGCCGAGCGTGGCCGTCGTCGCGATGTCCGCTGTCAGGGTGTCGGCTCCCGCACCACCGTCGATCGGGCTCGCCAGTCCGCCCAGATTCGCACCGTCCTGCAGGATCAACTGATCATCGCCGTCCAACAGGTCTATCGCACCGGTACCGGTGATGGTTCCAGCGACGGTGAAGGTGTCCGCACCCGTGGTGAAACCGAAGCCGCCGTCGATGTTCAACGTAGTTCCGACACCGACCGTCGCGCTGGCAATACTCTCGATGGCTCCGCCTGCCAGCACATTGAGCGTGCCGCCCAGGACTTCGACTTCAGCCACGCTTGAACTGGCGGGGCCATGGATGTTCAGCACGCCCGTGCCGGTCTTGGTCAACCCCTCGAAGCCGGCGAGCGCGCCGATGTCTGCGGTGAGATTGATATCGTAGACACGGGTATCCACGCCATCGCCGCCGTCCACGGTTCCCGTGATGACCGTGTTGTCATGCACGACGAACGTATCGTCACCCGCACCCAGGGCGAACACGCCACCGCCGGTGTCGAGCGTGCCGGCGACGTCGAGTACGTCGTCGCCATCGCTGAGGTCGGCCGTGGCGAACAGGCTGCTGCCGGCGCTCACCGACACCGTGTTGGCACCAGCACTGCCGCTGATCGAGA
>Ga0182745_1000143_pt1 | contig 99962 bp, 74 predicted proteins | sample eDN3rd30CKraftBY_FD_128523 | JGI IMG/M metagenome (GOLD analysis project Ga0182745, IMG submission 128523) | Enriched backyard soil microbial communities from Emeryville, California, USA - eDNA 3rd pass 30_C Kraft BY (version 2) (version 2) | ecosystem: Environmental > Terrestrial > Soil >...
TCAGGTTGTCTTTAATACGAATCACGAAGCAGAGCTTCTGGGCGAGTGCGTTCCCAAGCCGGAGCTTGGGAACGAGGAACAGCGACTTCATTCCGCTAAAGTGTTACTTTGTTTCGAATTTTCAATTTCGAATTTTTTGTTTTTTCTTACGTGGTTCCGAGCGCCTGATAGCGTTTGAATGCGTCATCCCATTTTGCGGTTTCACGTGGTTCAAAGGTTTCCAGTTCTGACGATGCCCGGACGACATCCCGGATTTCGGCCAGTGATCCGATTTCACCCGCCGCACGAGCTTGAATCAACACATTTCCAAGTGCAGTCGCTTCGGTTGGTCCGGCAATGACGGGGCGTCCACAGGCATTGGCAGTGAACTGATTCAGCAACGCATTCTTGCAACCGCCGCCGACGATGTGAATCACTTCAATTCGTTCGCCGGTCAGTTTTTCAATTCCCTGAAGGATTTCGCGATACTTCAACGCCAGACTTTCCAGAGCACAGCGGACAATCTGTCCTTCTGTTTCCGGAACCGGTTGATGGTGATCGCGACACCAGTTTCGAATTGCTGTGACCATGTCATCAGGACTGAGAAACGCTGGATCGTTCGGCTGGACGAGTGAACGGAATGGCTCCGCCTGTGTGGCGAGATGTGTTAACTGAGTGTAATCGAAATCATTCCCCGAGCGTTCGAACGACCGTCGGCACTGCTGGACAAGCCAGAGTCCCATGACGTTTTTCAGCAGGCGATAAGTCCCGTCAATTCCCCCTTCGTTGGTGACGTTCAGTTTCAGGGCCTCTTCAGAGAGAATCGCCTGCTGCACTTCAACACCGATCAGTGACCACGTTCCGGAACTGATGTAGGCCCAGTTTGCGAATCCGGTTTTCTCGGTCGGCACGGCGGCAACAGCGGCTCCCGTATCGTGTGTGGGAGGAGTGACGACATCAATGCGGGGGAGTCCGGTCGCATGGGCAACTTCAACACGCAGCTTGCCGAGATTCGTTCCGGGAGGAACCACTTCAGGCAGCATCTTCGTGGGAATATCCAGCTTGCGAAGAAGATCCAGAGCCCAGGTACGGCGCACGGGATCGAAGAACTGTGTGGTTGTCGCGTTCGTGAATTCAACGACTTTACTGCCACACAACAACCAGTGAAAGAAGTCGGGGATCATCAGAAAACGATCCGCCTGATCCAGCAGATCAGGATCCTTCAACTGCATCGCCAGAACCTGATACAGCGAATTGATCGGCATGAACTGCAACCCGGTCGCCGAGAAAATCTGCTTTCGCGGAACCCGGGTGCAGGCGTGTTCCAGCATGCCATCTGTCCGGGAGTCACGGTAGTTATACGGCTGACCGAGCATCTCTCCTTTTTCAGAGAGCAGCACGTAATCCACCCCCCAGGTGTCGACCCCGACGGAAACGATTTTCTTTCCGTATGTCTGAGCCGCATTCCGCAGACCGATGAGGATTTCTTTCCAGAGCCCGATCAGGTCCCAGCGGAGTGTTCCGGCCACGTTGACGGGACCATTGGAGAACCGATGCAGTTCTTCCAGTTCGACCTGTCCGTCATCGAACCGTCCGGCGATGACTCGACCACTCTCCGCCCCCAGATCCACCGCCAGATAAATTCGTTCAGACATAGTGTTGGTTCAAAACGCTTGTACGTGTCAGGGTTCTTAGAGGAGTCTGTCCCAAAACTCCAACGGGATGATTTCTAACTCTTCTCCCCCTAAAGGGGAGAAGGTGGCCGAAGGCCGGATGAGGGGACGAACGTTGCCAGTGGAAGCATTTCACTTGGATCCGCCCCTCACCCCAACCCTCTCCCCTCGGGGGAGAGGGAGAATTCGGAGACCGGCTTCTGGATCGTGATGTATGACATCCTGCCACGCAGGCACATGGTAGAGCAAACTCCCCTAATTTCCCAGTTCAGACTCGGCTCCGGAACCGGTTTCGACCGCTTGCATCTCTTCTTTGATCGTGATTGTTTCTTTGTATTCAGAGCGGACGTCGGTCGAGCCCTTTTCCTCGGTGGTGGTGGTCGCTGTCCACTTCACGACACCGAATGGAATGTCAGCAGAACGGGTGACTTCGTAAATGTTGGTGGAGCGGCGACCAGTGGTTTCGGTCACTTTTTCCCCCTGAATCAGCGTTGAGGGGAATGTTCCTGCAGGGACGGTCACCTGTTCTGTTTCGTCTCCAACCACATTATCACGATCATGGTTGATCAGAGCGACAATCGGGTAAATCTGGAAGAGTCCTCCTTCCAGCGAGATAGCATCCAGATCTCCGCTTTTGCGGTTTCCCTTGATGATTGGAATTCCGCCGATAAACACCGGTCGTTCCTCGATGGATTTATCAAACAGTTCACCACGAATGACCGATTCCGGGATCAGCAGTTTATAAAGCTGAACGCCTCCAGGCCCTGTCTGCAGAGCATTGTCGACCACGTTTCCGGTTTCAATTTTGATTTCAATCCATCGCGCCGGAACCGATTCCCCTCGAAAATCCGCCGTTTCTTTTCCGACGGATTTCAGCGTGATCTTGCGCTGCCAGTTCAGATTCAGGTTGGTCTCACCAGACTCGGCCTGTTTAGCGACTTGTGTATAGGTTCCTTCATAGCGAACCCATTGACCATCTTCAGGCAAGCTCCAGATCAATCCCTGAGCCTGAACGGTGCCGCACAAGCAGGCCAGAATTCCACACAGACTGAGTGCTGTGTCCAGCCTGAATCTGCGTGTTACCCGAACTATTCCGCGGCTCGTCGGCCGCTCTCGTTCTGGTTTTTCAACCAGAAAATTAAGTCTGGACGATGCACTGAGTAACCATTTCATGAAATCGCTCCGCGCTCTGAATCGCGCCTGGAAACCGACATCGGATGTGAATCATACATGCTCGAGAACGGACCGTCTTTATACGGGATCCCGATGACTGTCGAAAAGACCGCTCTCAGAGATTTTACTGGACTTTTGCCGGTCTTCATCAGGAATCGGGAAAATGTTCCAGTCACTCCGATCAGCCAGAGTCCCGCTGGCAGGCAAGAAGGGGGAATTGAATCGGCTGTGACGGTCTTGTCGGAAAGTCATAAGGAGGAGGAGGGAAGTGTTGTTGTCACAGCCGGTCCGGAGACTTCGCGATAAAGGGAGATTGTGGAATCAATGAAATGGGTGATGTCAAATCGTTCCTGGATCCGCTTTCTGGCATTGCACCCCAGTTCCCGTGCCCGATCGGGATTTTCCAGTAAAAACCGCATTCTTTCAGCGAGAGCAACGTCGTCACTGGGAGGGACCAGAAACCCGGTCATGCCATCCACCACGACGCTGAAAACTCCCCCCGACTCACTGGCGACCACCGGCAAGCCCCAGGCCATGGCATCCAGCATCGTCGACCCGAGTCCTTGCTTCAGGGCAGGGAGAACAAAGATATCCATTGCCTTAAGTGCAGGAGTGAAATCGTGAAGATTGGGAAGAATTGTCACGGCGTGAGAAATCTGCAGGTCCATCGCCAGACTTCTCAACGACCGCTCTTCCGGGCCGGATCCTGCAATCAGAAAGAGCGTATCAGGCCGACTCTTCAAAATGCGGACGGCCGCTCTCAGAAAATGCTGTAACCCTTTTCCGGCTTCCAGTGGCCCGGCCGTTCCAATGACCGGAGCCCGGCTCGTGTTCAGAATACAGGACAGTTCCTGTTCCGGCGGTGTCTGGACTCCACTGGAAATGACGCTGACGAGTGACTCCGGGAGTTTCGTACGTTCCAGCAGTTCTTCACGAACGGAATCGCTGACGGCAATCACCCGTTGGCACCATTGCGGATCAATGACAAATCGTTCGCGATCTCGCAGGTAATCGTGAATGGTCACAATATACGGACACTTCATGCGACGCGCCAGCCACATCCCCAATGGGTGTAAACTGCGGTGCTGGATGTCGATCAGATCTGGCGGCTTTGCCCGCAAGTCACAGGCCAGAACATGTCTTGCCAGCGGAGACACAACCGGCCAGGTGAGATAGCGCGATGTGTGAGTTTTCACACGCTGAAGAATCTGCTGGGGAAGTCGTGGCTGCTCGGAAGAAATCAGACTCAGAGAGACTTTTCGGTTTGGAAGATACTCCGCCAGTGACTGGGTTCGAGAGTAACTCCCTCGAAGCTGATAGCTTCCTACCAGCAGCAGGACTTTCAAATGCTCGCCATGGTCATGTTGCATTACGCTGACATCCAGCCCAGAAACGACATCCGTGAAGAGACCGGTTCAATCCATTGTATGTCCGCGCACTGCGGCTTGAACAGAAAAAACACTCTACTGCCTGGGCATTTACTTGTTTCAAGACGGGCGATTTCCGGGAGGGGGAAGCTCCTGCTGAGCCGCAAGCAAGAGAACGCTTTCCGTGGCTTGCGGCTCAGCAGGAGCCTCCCCTCCCGGGCCATTTTCAACAAAGCGAAAGCCTTAGCTCTACTGCGATTTGAAGGCCCGCTGCAGTTCTTCCAGCGACGTATTTCCTTCCACCACGGCCCGTAATCCGTCGGACTGGAACGATTGCATCTTGTCGATACGGGCCTGATTCCGGATCGCCTTGACGTCTCCTCCCTTGAGTACGACCGTTTTCATTCCCTCTGTCATCTCGATCACTTCGAGAAGAGCGATTTTCCCTTTGTACCCCAATCCGTTGCAGTCGTCGCAGATGACCTCTTCGGCCCCTTTTTCCTCCGGCTGTTCCATTCCGGCAATGGTTGGACGGTAAAGTACCCGGGTTTCCGGAGGCAGGCCAATCTTTCCCAATAACGATGGATTCGGACGGTAAGCCCGCCGGCAGGTTTTGCACAGAGACCGGACAAACATCTGGCTGACGGCGATTTTCAGCTGTTCCGCCACCAGATTGGGGCCTCCTGCGGCCTTCACAAGCCGAAGGACCGCTTCCGCAGCATCCCGGGCCTGCATGTCGGCGACGATCGACGCATCTGTCGAAAATTCCAACGCGGTTTTTGCCAGTTCCGGGTTGTCAATGGGGTCGAGAATGAGCACATCAGCATCTTCCCGTTTCGCCCGAAGGATTGTTTTCGCCAGATCGTCCCCTTCATTGGTTGGGAACATTTTGACATACGAGATCTCTCGACCGACATCCGCCAGAAAGTAAACCGAATAAAGATAGGCGTCTGTACACCGCATCAGCGCCAACTTGAGTGTGGTGACTCCCGAGAATGGAGGACCGGCGGCAACGAAAAGCCCCTGCTTCTGAGCAGAAAGTCCCCGGATTTTCTCGACCAGGCTTTCGCTGAACCCGACATCCAGCGGCTTTTCCCGCACGATTTTAGGATCAAGTGCCCGGATGGTGAGGCGTTCCACCCCCTTTTCCATGGGCTGAATATTCACCCGCATTTCATACGTTTTGCCATCGTATTCCGCTTTGATGGCCCCGGCCTGCGGTTTCCCTTTGACTTTGATGTCGAGCCCGGCCAGCAGTTTCAGAATCTGCATAATGGCCTGTCCCTGCAGGGCCGGCATGCGCGTAGGAGCCGTGGGAACGGTATCGATAAACACCGTCGACAGAGCCACCTGACCTTTCTGATCGAGACGAATCATGTCGCCTCGAACAGAAAGCGCATCGCTGACCAGCTTTTTCGCGGGGAGTAATCCTGCCTGAACCAGACGACCATGCGTCGTCAGGTCGGGATTATTCCCGTTCGCTGCCCCTTGAAAGAGAACGAATTCTTCTTCCTGATCTTCGTCCCGATCATCTTTTTCGACTTTTTTCTGCCCTTTGCCAAACCCAAAGATCACGGTAGATTCCCTGCAGGATTGAACTGGAACTTACGGAAGAAATGACAGGATCCTGCCGATTTCCTCAAACATACCCTTGCCCGCGTGATATCAGGATTTTGCCAATCCAGAAGACAAACGCCAAGTCATCTGGCTGCGTCCTTGGATTTGGGAGAGCCGAAAATCTGCTCAAAGAAGAGTTGTAACCCCTGCCATGAAGCAGCGTCGGCATCGGCATCATACGCCAGAGCGTCCACTCCATAACTGCCAGCGTCTGGATTGGTGAATCCGTGCCTCGCACCACCGTAGATGGTGATCGTGTAATGGCCTTTGACCTGTTCCATTCCGTACCCGAAGGCTTCCACGGTGGCCGGAGGAACGAATGAGTCGGCTGCTCCGTGGAAGATGGCGACTTTGGCATTCACCTTGGTGTCAACAGGAGGTGGAACCAGAGCCCCATGGAAACTGGCGACTCCTTTGACAGGAGCATCCGCATAAGCGAGATGCAACACCGTCGATCCTCCGAAACAGTACCCGATCGCGGCCAGCTTCTCGGGGTCGACACCCGGCTGCTGGCGTAAAACATCCAGTCCGGCCGATGCTCGACTTTGCCATTTCTGAGTATTCGAGCGTACGGTTCCGGACCATTCTGAAGCCTGAACCGGATGTTCGGTCACTTTTCCTTCACCGTACATATCCAGAGCAAAGGCAACGTACCCTTCTTTCGCGAGCTGCCGGGTTCGTCCTTTGACGTAGTCGTTCAATCCCCACCATTCATGCACGATCAGAACGCCGGGACGATTTCCTGAAATGCTGTCATCCCAGGCGAGAAACCCTTTCAGGTTTTGTCCGTCATGGGTGTATTGAATTTCCTTCGTCTGGACTTCAGCACTGGCTGTGGCCGCAAAACCAACGACGAGGATCGCCGCCAAAAGCACGTTCCAATCCATCCGCTGCATGCTGTGAACCTCATACGGGAAGTGACAAGCTTGATAGGGGACCACGAAAAAGTTGAGGAAAACGTAGGGGGACAAATTCGAAATCGAAAATTCGAAACAAATTCAAAATTCAAAGCGACCATGAGTGACGTTGAAAAATCGCTCTGTTTTGAATTATTGATTTCGAATCTGTTTTGAATTTCGTGCTTCGAATTTTGAATTTCCCGGGTACGCCTCGACCGATGATAGCATATTGGTCGCACAACAGGCAGGGAGCAGAGATCAGGGACGAGGCTTTCGCTTTATTGAAATATCGTCTGGCAGGGAGAGGCTCCCGCCGAGCCGCAAGCCATGGAACGCGTTCCTTTTACTCGCGGCTCAGCAGGAGCTTCGCCCTCCCGGGAATGGCCCATTATGAACGGCGAGACGCATCCTGCCGGTCAGCGACGGGCTTCCGGGAAGCCGTAGTGAGAAGCGTCGGCGGTGGTTTTGATGCCATCCGCTGTGGGGGAAAGATCCGCAGTCGGTCGCGGGATGCGGGAACCACTGGAAGAAGGTTCCTCACTCTGAACCCGGCTTTCCAGAGCATCGACTCTCAGTCGGCGAGGAATGGAAGGCAATGCTTCACTCACACGACTGGCGATGAACAATGGGGCGGAATCCAGTTGTGCGGGATCAACTTCCGTTTGAGGGCTCTGTGATCGGACCACCGTTCCTGGAGATTCCATGGAGGCCAGATGTTCCTGAGCAGGCTGCTGTGGAGCGGTCGCGGCAATGGCCACCGGGTTTTCTTCCCGTTGTTGAATTGGAGGAGATCCAGCGAGAATCCAGTTCGACCAGTCATGTTCCAGGTGGTCAATTCCTTTGAAACTGTAATTCTTGACGATGGCCTGTTCCCAGCCGATCTGATGGGCGTCGTCGAGGAACTGAAGATAGGTCTGGCGTCCCTGTTGCCCCTTGGAGTCGACGAGAAATCGGGCCAGCGAATACCCTTCTGCATACAGAGTCAAAACGTCGCGCATGTCAGTGGGATATTCACGAATTGCCAGCAGATTTTTCAGAGGAATCCGACGGGGAGTGGAAAAGACTTCACTGAGCAACTCCATCTGTCGGGCTTGTTCCGATTCGTGTTCAAACAGCGTTGCAGCCCCTTCATCGGCCCAGCGTGGCAAAGGACGACGAAAATGGGAGGCAAAGATCGTATGATTCACCTCATGGGGAACGACCGAATCCAGAATTCGTTCCAATGAACCCTGAACATGCATCTTCCAGCCGTGAACTTCACCATCTTCAAAAGTGAATGTGGTTTGTCCGCTGGCTCCCATCGTGCCGACTTTCACAGTAATCGGGCAGGGGCGATACCAGTTCGGAAGAGTCTTGTCGAACCACTGAATTGCCAGTTCCCGGCGCCAGTGTTCCGCACAATTGGCGACCTGTCTGGCCACCTCATCGGATGAGGCGGTGACCACAAAGTTGGCCGTGCGATAGTTCGCGGCGTGCGATTCTCTGGCGGCTCCCAACAGGGTCAGCGCCACAACAGCCACAGTAATCAGAGGGGAACATCCCGAAAGAATTCCAGGCATCACATCCATGCATTCGGAAAGGGGGGAGTAACCACAAGAACAGAGGCGCATCCGTGCCGGCCTGTTCGCCGAAAAAACATGTTGCAACCGGCAGGCCAAAACCCCTTTCCTCCTTCCTCCGGCAGCTTCTGCCGAACGGTAATCTCTTTTCCAGACCGGAATTGCGGATTTTTCCGATTATTCCGGTTAGTGAGGCGATGTTGTCATTCTGACTGTAAAATTTACACGGAGATTGTATCGAAATACAACTTTTTGAATTTCTTACAACTCCTGCAATTGTAGGCAGGGAGCTTTTCCACGAGAAGATGTGGCGGGTCGCAGACCAGGGCTGGGGATCATCAGGTGCCGGACGAAACAGTAAAGACTGTTCCATATGGAAAGTGTCTCCAACGTCCGGCGATCGCTCTGGCCTGAGCGGCGTTTCGGCAGAGTACGAAACAGGCGGAACCGCTGCCGGTCATCCCACTTCCGTAAACATCTTCCCGTTTCAGTCGCTGAAGAATTTCCGCAAGTCGGGGATCGAGCCGAGCGGCCGGGGCCGTCAAATCATTCCGGAGAGACTCCCCCAGACGATCCAGTCGACCGCTCTCCAATTCCTGAACTGTCTGTGTGATTTGAGGAGAGACCGATTCTGGTTCTCCACGGTCTTGTTGGAGTTCTCCCCATTGCTGAAAGACTTTGGGAGTCGACAGGCCGAATGGCGGTTTCACAATCACAAAGTGCAAAGGCCCCGAGACAGGCACCGGTTCAACTTCTTCTCCCCGACCGGAGCAAACGGCCGCGACGGGGGAATCAATGAAGAAATTGACGTCACTCCCCAATTGAGCGGCGAGGGCATGAAGATCATGGGAACTCAGCCCCAGATTCCAGAAACGGTTCAAAGCGACCAAAGTGGCGGCGGCATTGCTGGAACCGCCCCCCATTCCCGCTTCCATCGGAATACGTTTCACGAGATCAATGCTCACCCCCTGAGAACAACCAGTCTGTTCACGAAGCAGACGAGCGGCGCGGATGACAAGATTCCGGTCATCAACTGCCAGTAGAGAAGAGGTTCCACTTCGCGAAGCCTGATGGCAGCGCAGTTCGATCTCCCCTGATTCACTCGGGGAGAACCGGAGTAAGTCAGTCAACCGAACGGAGAGCATCACGGTTTTGAGTTGATGAAACCCATCCTCACGCCGTCCCAGAACCGCCAGCGAAAGATTCAACTTCGCCGGAGCCTGAACGAGTAATGAGCTTCCCTGTCGAGAGAGTCGCATGGTGTTCTTTAGGAACTTACGGGAGTAGGAACCGCAGGGGGCATAGCACGAAGCGAGCGATGCATTCCTCAACTCCCTGTCGATTACAAGCGGCGTTTTCCCTAGTGCATCGTCCAGATTGAATTTTGGGGTTGATCAACCAGAACGAGAGCGGCCAACGAGCCGCGGAACAGTTCGGACAACTCCCAGATTTAGGCTGGACACAGCACTAGAATCTATCTGAAAATGTTGGCGCTACGGCGATATCGAGTGCTCATTGCATCGCTTACATACCACATGTTGTGCGCTGTCCAATTTTTCAGATAGCCTCTAAGACCTGTAGGTCAGGCACCGGACGCCATGGGATCATGAACGTCCCATTCAATTCGTCAGGCAGTGTCTGACCTACGGTTACTTGGGCAGAAAATCCTTCAAAAAACTGTTTGCGTCAACGGCTTGAAATTGAATCTCTTCCAGAAGCTCATACCTCCCTCGCGGAGAAGGCCATGTCCATTCGACATTTCCATCTGCATCGACGAATTCAACAAGAATATTTGAGGGGGTGTAGCGAATCGGCCTTCCCTCATCGTCCCAGTGTACCGCGCGCCCCTCATAGACCGCGATCCGCTTACCATTTGTTTCCGTGGCATAGACCGGCCCGAGGATCTGCAAGTCCCGTCCTCGTTCATACCGTTCGTTCGGCTGCGAATCCCATACCAGCTGCCCCGTCTTTGTCAATTCGATGAGCTTGTTGGTTGCCTGGTCCCATGGGTCAGACATCGTTCCGCCTCCAATTTGATTTTTCGATATGAAGTTCCACCTTCGTGATCCATTCAGAAATCGATGCACCTAAGTCTCTTGCGAGTCTTAAGGTTTGGCGGTTATCACTTTTGATGACTACGGCAAAATCTTCCCGTGTCCATTTTATCCTTCCATCAGGAGGAAGGTGAAGATTGATTTCTTCCAGCAACGATTGAATTGGTCCTAACTGCTGAATGATTACGTTTCTATTTTTTGTGCTAAGTCCGTCATTCAGATGATTTTGAGCAACACGAAGCCGTCGAAAACATGAATCCAGCATAATACGAGCCGTGTATTGCTCTTTGAGGGCGTACACCGCCAAGGCGACCTGGATTGTGAGAATGCCCCCCGCAATAGAGGCCAGACTCCCCAGGACGCCCAATTCATTCGTCATCTCCCTGGCAATCGCGGCTGCTCCGAGGAGAATTAACAGCACAACGACAATCAACCAGAAAAGGATGGCCCACTTCATAAAAACCTCTGGTTAAGCCTGTTGCCTGTTCACACGGAGCGTTCGCGAATCCAGTCGGTGTGGAAGGTTTCTCCACGGGACTTGTCGGTTCGCTCGTAGGTGTGCGCTCCGAAGTAGTCGCGCTGAGCCTGCAACAGGTTGGCAGGGAGTCGGGCACTTCGATAGCCGTCGTAGTAGGACAACGCTGCAGCAAAGGCAGGAACCGGAATTCCGTGTGTCACGGCAGCAGCAACAACCCGACGCCAGGCGGCCTGGGCCTTGTCGATGGCTTGTTTGAAGAAGTCGTCCAGCAGCAGGTTTTCGAGGTTCGGGTTTTTGTCGAAGGCGTTCTTGATGTCTCCGAGGAAGACCGAACGAATGATACAGCCGCCACGCCAGAGGAGAGCGATGTCTCCGTTGTTCAGCTTCCAGCCGAATTCCTGAGCGGCCGCGTCCAACTGCACATAACCTTGTGCGTAGCTGACCAGCTTCGAGGCGTACAGGGCCTGTCGAACGTCGTCGATGAACTGCTTCTTGTCCCCTTCGAACTTGGTGTTCGGTCCGGCGAGAACTTCAGAAGCACGAACCCGGGCGTCTTTCTGAGCCGACAGACATCGGGCAAAGACCGCTTCGGTGATCAGAGTGGTTGGAACGCCGAGATCGAGAGCGTGTTGGCTCATCCATTTCCCGGTTCCCTTCTGTTGAGCGGTGTCCAGGATGACGTCGACCAGTTCTCCTCCGCTCGCGGAATCTTTCACGGTGAAGATGTCGCGAGTGATTTCGATCAGGTAACTGGCCAGTTCCCCTTCGTTCCACTCTTTGAAGACCTGATACAGCTCGTCGTTGCTCAGCCCGAGAGCCTGTTTCAGCAGGAAGTAGGCTTCGCAGATCAACTGCATGTCGCCGTACTCAATCCCGTTGTGAACCATCTTCACATAGTGACCGGCTCCGTCTTCTCCAACCCATTCACAACATGGAATATCGTTGTTCGCGCCCACTTTTGCGGAGATAGACTGGAAGATCGGCTTGACGTATTCCCAGCCGGCCTTGTTTCCACCCGGCATGATCGATGGGCCTTTGAGAGCCCCTTCTTCTCCACCGGAAACTCCTGTTCCGAGGAAGATCAATCCGGCAGCGGGGAGTTCCTTGGAACGACGGTTGGTGTCGCGATAGTCGCTGTTTCCGCCGTCGATGATGATGTCGCCCGGTTCCAGAAGCGGTTTGAGTTCTTCGATCACGGCGTCGACCGGTTTTCCGGCTTTGACCATGATCATGATTCGACGGGGGCGTTTCAGTGAGGCCACGAAATCCCGGAGTTCATGAAACCCCTGAATCCGTTCCGCCGTTCCCGCCCAGACCTTGTCTTCCGGCTCATCTTTCAGGCCACCGACAAACGCATCGGTTGTCGCGGTCGTCCGGTTGTAGACGGCGATGTTGAAGCCATGGTTGGCAATGTTGAGCACAAGATTCTGGCCCATCACGGCCAGACCGATCAGTCCGATGTCGTTTTGCATTGTCTGGTAAGGTTCCTGATGCCTGTTGTCTAAACGGGATTGACGAGAAGGAAAATTCTCGATTACTTGTGATTTCGGCTGTTGGCCGGGTGCCATGTTCGCGTCGCGTCAGCAGGGCGAACATGAATGGGTGCCCCTATTTCGTTTGGCATGCTCGCACCCGATACAAACTCGACTTTCGTGAACATTATGCGAACGAGGCATCGTAATGTCTCTTGACGGAACGGTCGAGCGTACCGGGTTCCAAGAGTCTTCCGGACGGCAAACTCCCACCTCATTTCCGGTTCCAGCCTTCGACATACTTGTCGCTGAAAAGGAGTTGCAGCCGTTCGGCCCGATCAGTTCCTTCACTGGCGACGATGGCAATCGCCTCTTTCAGAAGCCCCATTCGAGGGTCTTGAGCGGTCTGATCGGCATTATCGGAACGGTCAATCCGGTCGAACGCCGCAGCCAGATCCAGTAACCCGCACCGCAGTTCCAGATAGTGACGATCCAGTATTTCTGAAGCAGATTGAATGGTCGGCATTGTTTGAATTCCTTTTGAATCACAATTCTGAATCAAAGTCGCACAACAGCGCCCCGTTCGGCGAGGAATTGTTTGGCTTCATGAATCGTGTATTCCCCGTAGTGGAAAATACTTGCAGCCAAAGCCGCGCTGGCTCCTCCAGTGGTGACGGCTTCGAAAAGATGCAGCGGATTCCCCGCTCCCCCACTGGCGACGACGGGGATATGAACAGCACTGGAAATGGCTGCGGTAATTTCGAGATCAAAGCCATCTTTTGTTCCGTCTGCGTCCATGCTGGTCAGGACAATTTCACCGGCTCCCAGGCGTTCCACTTCTTTCGCCCAGGCGACGGCGTCCAATCCCGTCGGCTTGCGTCCTCCGTTGATATGCACGTCCCAGTAAACGCCATCAGCGGTGGGGTATTTCGTGTGAAACCGGGTCGCAAATCCTCCTTCAGAGGGAACAGGACGTTCACTCACCCGCAAGTGTTCCGGAACTCCCTGAGCGGCCGCCAATGCCGTCGGATCCCCTGCCGGAACCCGCTTCGGATCGAGGTTCACCACGATACACTGGCTGCCGAATCGTAACGCCGCTTCCCGGATGAACTCGGGGTCTTTCACGGCAGCACTGTTGATGGAAACCTTGTCGCAGCCTGCTTTCAGGAGTTTGCGGATATCTTCGAGCGACCGGATCCCTCCCCCGACGGTCAGCGGCATGAAACAGACTTCGCTGGTTCGGGCGACCACGTCCAGAATGATATCCCGCTGCTCGTGACTGGCGGTGATATCAAGAAAGACGAGTTCGTCGGCCCCTTCCGCTTCATATCGGGCCGCAATATCCACAGGATCACCGGCATCCCGCAGATTCAGAAAGTTCACTCCCTTCACAACCCGACCGGCGTGAACGTCAAGGCAAGGGATAATCCGTTTGGCAAGCATGGGAAATCAGGTGGTTACGGGAAGTGAATTCGTTGCCGACGTGCAGACCTCTTCATCTTAACCCGGGAAATGCAGAGGAACCACGGAAAGGACGGAAACTACGGAAAGGAAGAAACAAGCCATTGATACAATGAAGAGTTTCGGTAGTAAATTCATTCAGGTTAACGTCATCTTCAGGCAAACAGAATTTGACTCTATCGTCAACTCCCGCGATACTCTGCAACGTGATGTTCTTTCCATTGTGCTGAAAAATCATTTCGTAAGGACCGATTGTGTTTGATCCAGCTCTCTTTCTGCGTTCGGCCGACATCCGTGGACTGTACCCCAATCAGATCAACGAAGAACTGGCCTGGTTCACCGGAAAATATTTCGCACAAAGTCTGAAAGAACTGCTCGGAACAGAGTCTCCGAAAATCGTGGTCGGTCGCGACGGCCGTGTCTCATCCCCGGTGATCTATGCGTCACTGATTCAGGGATTCGCCAGCGCAGGGGGAATCCCGGTACCGGTCGGACTTGCCACAACCGACATGATTCAATGGGCCGTTGGTGAAGAACTGCAGGGGATCCAGGCCGGTGTCATGATCACCGCCTCCCACAATCCCGCCGAATACAACGGGATTAAAGCGGTTGTGAAAAATCCGAAATCGGGTGGACTCGATATTCTTCGCCCCGTCGATCACCTCGCTCCACGCTATGCTGCAGACGGAACTAACGGCAGCGCCGCTCCGGCCACCGCATTGCCGTTTGCTCAACAGGGACGTTTGGATCTGCAGGAAAAATTCGTTGAAGCGGCACTTGCACGCTCAAAACGGATCGCCAAAGCGACTGGAAAAATTGTCCTCGATCCCGGCAACGGTGTTGGTGGTCTGTTCCGTCCTCTTCTGAAAACCGGCTTGAATGCCCGCAAATCGAAAGTGGAACTGCTGGCGGTTGCCGAACGCATCGACGGCACGTTCCCCACCCGACCTTCCAACCCAGGACTTCCGGGAGCCGTAAAGCTGTTGCAGGAAACGGTCGTTGCAGAAGGAGCCAAATTCGGAGCTGCCTTTGATGGCGACGCCGATCGGGTCTTCCTGGTCGATGAATGGGGACAATTCGTTTCCGGTTCCGTGCTGCTGGCAGCATTGGCGAAGAATCTGGTGGAAAAGAACAACGGTTCCGGAGCAGTGGTTTACTCTGCGGTTTCATCATGGCTTGTTGCAGAAACCGTTCGCAACGCCGGAGGTGTTCCCGTTCTCTCCCGTGTCGGTCAGGATGCCGTGAAAGTCGCACTCATTCAGAAGAATGCCGTGTTTGGTGGTGAATCTTCCGCTCACTACAACTTCCCCGACACCTATTGCCTCGACTCCGGCTTGTTTGCCTTCGTCACCTTCTGGGACATGTTGCTGGAGTCCGGAAAAACCTGTTCACAGTTGCTGGGAGAACTGAAACCCTGGCCGAACAGCGGTGAAGTGAACCTGCGGGTCGAATGCAGCGACTGGAAGTCGATGAGCACCGAAGTCATTTCGAAGATCAAGTCGGAATATTCCAGTGAAGAGGCGAACAGTTACGTTCTCGACATCGACGGCGTGAGCGTCTTTTCTCCAAAAGTACCGAAGTACAAAACGACAGACGATGTCTTCAAAATCGACAAGAAGAACGACCCCACCGGACAGACTTATCGCGAAGTCCAGAAGTACACTCCCGACTGGTGGTTCAATATCCGTGCGTCGAACAATGAACCATTACTGCGGGTCAATTTCGAATCACGCAGCGCCACCGAAGTGACCGGACGGACCTATGCCCTCATCTCACGCATCCGCGAGATCTGCGGCAGCCGAGCCAGAATCACGGTTCAGGACTGGGGTAACCTGAAGTAATACATTGTGAGCGGTGGGTCTGAAAAGCAGGAAATTCAGAATGGGTGCGTCTGCATACCTGGGTGCAGGCGCCGATTTTCAGTTTGACCGTTGCTTACTTGGCCGTAAACTCTTATCCTGCTTGATCCGCGAGAGTGGCGAAACTGGCAGACGCGCTGGATTTAGGTTCCAGTACCGCAAGGTGTGCAGGTTCAACTCCTGTCTCTCGCAATCCCTTTTTGATGCCGCCCTAGCAGCACCTTTCCAGTGTTGGAGATTCCCTTTTCTACGAGCGAATCGCGAAGGTTTTCTTAAGACACCGGTCAAACAATGGCCGTGGCGACAGGTGACCATGTCGACCATAAGGGTTCATGGAAACGTACCAAACGTCAAACAATTTATTCGGTTCTGGAGTAAGGCATCAGGATGTCTGCTTCCGGAATTCCGGAGATCTGTTCGAAGCCGCCGTCAGCGATCTTCGCTCCCAGACTGGTGATTGCCCGAAGTTCTTTATCGTTGAAACGGCGTCCATCCAGTTTGTGCTGTAACGACGTGCAGGCCACATTCGCGGCAGACCGTGTTAAAGCGTTCTCCTGACGAATTCCGTAGAGCGCCGTACAGAGCATGACGACTGCCGACTGAATTCGTCCGGACAGTTCCGCCATACGACACTGCCGGTCAGGAAGTTTCAACTGATACGTGCGCATGATGCCTGAAATCTCCAGTCGGGACTTCCGCAGGAAAGAGGACGCAAACTTCAGGTGACGTTCGAGGCTTTCAATGGTGCGGCGTTCCGAGTTGGTGGCTCCTCTGCTCCGTTTCACTGCTGACAAATCCGACGGCAGGAATGTGACTCTGGCAGCCTCGGTTGCGAACCAGCGCGTGTAGTTCCACAGTGGTTCCCGAAGTGCCCAGGCGTGAGCAGGGTTGAGGAGATTCGGTTCTTTAATCCCCTGTTCGTGCAGCGTTTTTCCAATCGGTTCAAAATATTTCCGTCCGTGTTCTTTCACGAGTGACTTGAAGAAGGCCATGCCGAGCATCTCCCCTTCCCCTTCATAAATACAAGGGGCCAGAAGATCGTGGACGTTATCTCCAAACCAGTGGCCATGCAGGAACGAACGCCCCCCATGCGTTTTCATGGAAAGTTCGATCGTCGCCTCTTTCTGGGCTTCACTGCCGAAAATCTTGGCGATGATACATTCCATCTCGCCGCGATACCCGAGATCAAGAAGACCGGCCGTCCATTCGGTGAGCGCATCACAGGCGACAATCAATCCTGCCAGGTGACCGATTCGTCGCCGAACCAGTTCCCGTTTGACGATCGCTTCTCCGTACGTTTCCCGGAACCGTGCCCAGGGGAGAAGATTTGCCAGCATCATTCGCATTGTTCCGGCAGCATTCGCGCAAAGAGCAACTCGTCCCCGGTTCAAGCCATGATAAGCAATTGTTAAGCCATCCCCGCGCCCCGCATCCAGCAGGTTCGCAGCCGGAACACGTAATCCATTAAAGATCATTCCCTGGTTATAGGCGTTCTTGAGTGCATACAGACCATATTTTTTAAGATAAAACTGTTCCGTTTCCGTCGACGGAAGATCAACAATCAGAACGGCCGGTTTATCATCAATTAAACAGACAACGCCCACCGTTCTTCCTGGTCGAACGTTCGTAATAAATAACTTCTCTCCATAAAGGAGAAAGTCGTCCCCATCCCGAACGGCATGTGTTCGCAATGCGGTGAGATCCGATCCCGCACCGGGTTCCGTCAATGCAAACGCGGAGAGTGTTTCACCCGAGGCAAGTTTCGGAAGGAACCGACGTTTCTGTTCGTCGTTCCCGAACGCCTGCACGGGATCAACAGCACCGATACAGGCATGAACCGATGCCAGTCCCGCCACCGTTGGCTCAATCGTGGCCATGCGGGTGATGAATGGTGCGAACTGGGAAAATGGTGCCCCGTATCCGCCATGCTTTTCATCAACGAGCAATCCCCAATATCCGGCTTCCCCCAGTTCCGAAAGGACGGTATCCGATATTTTCCCGGTCGCGGGGTCGATGACGGTCTTGTCCAGAACATGGCGGCGAACCAGTTTGTACGAGGCATCCATCACATCGCCGGCCGCGGCCGATGGAATTCGTGGAGAGTCCGGAAATGTGAACAGCTTGAACGGGATCTTCTCATCCCAGATGGCACGATGGACGGGACTGGAGACGGTCTGATACTTGCGGTCGAACATTTCTTCGACACGTTCGTCCGCCGCGTCCATGGCTCCCATCCGTCGGGCTTCTTCTTCAGACTTCCCGCCAAGTCGCATCGCCGTTTCCGCGAACGACGGGGCGGCAGCGTTCTCGGAATTGACGGGGTGTGATTCATTCACGTTTGGCTCCAGATGTTCATTCGATGGACGTGTGGCAGTAGACATGATGTTCTCCTAGGGGGAGAAATTCTAAATGCTAAATCCTAAGAACCAATTTATGGTAAATAAGATCTCCATAGGATGCGCCGAGACGCCCCCTATTGTTATTTGGTTCTTAGAATTTCGTATTTCGAATTTTCCTTTTCCTGTAGGGGGTGAAATCGGGGACCGCATTGGGTGGCGAGCAGTTCCAGACGGGCGGCAACGTGCCCCTTTCCCCAGTGTTCCAGGCAGGCCATTGGTCCGCCACGGAACGGTGCAAATCCGGTCCCCAGTACCATTCCTAAATCCACCATCCAGGGTTCCTTGACCACTCCTTCGTTCAGACACTTCTGAGCTTCATTGACCATCGCCAGCATGAGCCGCTGTTGAATGGCTCCAAAAGTTTCGCCGGCGATGGCCCAATCTGGGAGAGTGACTTTCGGCGTCTGCAGACCATCTTTTGCAAGCAATTCCTGAGTCAGTGGAGAAGGCTGCGTTCGCTTTCCATTCTGCCATCGATAGAAGCCGGTTCCGGATTTCTGTCCCCGTTTTTCATCCCGGACCATCGCTGCAAACAACGCCGGACTGGGAGACGGTTCCTGAGCCAGCGGAGTCAGTGTTGCAGAGACATCCAATGCCACATCGATCCCGACCACATCGAGAAGTTCCAGCGGTCCCATCGGCATCCCGAATTTCTTCGCTTCCCGGTCAATCTCTTCAATCGAATATCCTTCCGTGACCATTCGGGCGGCTTCGTCCATATAGGGGAAGAGAATCCGATTCACGAGAAATCCGGGAGACTGCTGAACGACAATCGGCGTCTTCCCTAATTTTTTGGCCACTTCCACGAGTGTCGCCACGGTTTCGTCGGAAGTGACGGGAGTGCGGACCACTTCCACAAGCGGCATCTTGTGAACCGGGTTGAAGAAGTGCAGTCCTCCCACTTTCTCCGGACGATGGGTCGCTTGAGCCATCTCGTCCACGGGAAGCGCGGATGTATTCGACGCCAGAACCGCATGGAGTGGCAGCATGTCATCTGCCTGAATGAAGAGCGATTTCTTGGCATCAATCCGTTCAACAATCGCTTCAATCATCAGGTCAATATCATCACTTCTTCCCCATTCTGTTCGAGTTTGAATCTGAGTGATGGCTCGTTCTGACTGTTCTTTATCCATCACTCCTTTATCAACGGCCTTCGCGAAGAGTCGGCGAATCGTCCCCATTCCACGATTGAGGAACTCTTCCTTCATATCCTGAAGCACGACGGAATAGCCGCGCGAGGCCGCCAGTTGGGCGATCCCGGCTCCCATCGTTCCGGCTCCAATGACGGCGATTTTTTTGACCGGAATTCCAGTCGCGCCGTCGGTCCATGTTTCTGATTTCTTCGCCCGTTCCTGATCAAGAAACAGGTTGATCAGGTGGGGAGCGACATTTCCCAACAGCAGATCACAGAACGCTGATCGCTCTGCGGCCAACCCTGATTCCATGTCGCCATTGGATTTGACTCCAATCTCTGTCGCATCAAGAATCCGCGACAATGCCGGATATTGACGGGAATGCTTGGCGATTCCCTGGCGTGCCTGCTTCAAGGCGAGTGATCGGCCAATCGGATTCGTATCGATCAGCCATTGTTTGAGATCACGTCGTTTCGGAGCGACGGGAACTCCATTCAATCGCCGTTCGATGAACCCATCGACTTCGGCGTCCACATTGTCGGCATCGATACGGCGATTCACCAATCCGACACGGGCGGCTTCGTGGGCGTTCAATAACCTCCCTTGCAGCAGCATCGGGAGTGCCGTTGACAACCCAACGAGTCTTGGGAGTCGCTGTGTCCCACCCCAGGCGGGGATCAGTCCGAGTTTCACTTCCGGCAGTCCGATACGTGTCGCGGCGTTGTCCACCGCAACGCGATAGGTGCAGGAAAGTGCGAACTCGAGCCCCCCCCCAACGCAGGCGCCATGAATCACGGCGAGCGTCGGGATGGGAAGCGACTCGATCTTGTTGAACAGGGCTTGACCCTGTTCGAGAATCCATTGACACTCATCCCGGTTCTTGAGTCCCTGCAATCGATGAATGTCGGCTCCTGCCAGAAAGCCGGCTGGTTTGCCGCTGCGAAAGACAATCAGCTTCAGTGACTTCCCTTCGCCGCGAGCGTATTCCACGATCTCGTTCAGATCCTGAAGAACCGTATCATCGAAGACGTTCAGCGGCCGTCCCGGAACGTTGAGCCAGGCGGTAAGGACATTTCGATGATCGATGTTCGTTGTAAAATTTTTGAGGTTGTTCATCTCTGTTCTCCTGACTTGTTCCGCCTTGGAAATCCATGATCCGGATCAACGGCGTCTTTGAAGTCATGAGGGAGTTTTCTATACGCGGAGGAACCTTTGACGGACAGACTGGTCGTCACACGCTGTTCTCCCGGCGATTCAATCCGCCAGAGTCCATGTCCTGCATAGATTCCCACTGGTTTTCGGCAATGACCGTTCATGATGATTCCCCTCAAATTGATCTTCCTGATGTCGGATCCATTTCTACCGAGATGGCCATTCCCTGACCGCCGCCGATACACATCGCGGCAAGTCCACGTTTTAAACCTCGCTCCTTTAACGCCCTTAATAATGTGAGAACTAAACGATTTCCCGAAGCTCCTAACGGATGACCGAGAGCAATCGCTCCGCCGTTCACATTCAATCTGTCTCGTGGAATACTGCCGAGCGCCTCGCGGCGATTCAGTTTGTCTCGGCAGAATTCCGGTGATTCCATCGCCTTCAGACAGGCGAGAACCTGTGCGGCAAAGGCTTCATTAATTTCAAATAAGTCATAATCATTTAATGTCATTCCGGTTTGTTCTAATAACCGGTGAATAGCATAAACCGGTCCAAGTCCCATACGGGCCGGATCGAGCCCTGCCACGGCATAGGCATTAATCATTCCCAGTGGACTGACTCCCAGTCGCGCGGCCGCTTCCGGAGCCGCAACAATCAAGGCGCTTCCTCCGTCTGTCAGTTGTGAACTGTTTCCGGCAGTGACGGTCCCATCCTTCTTGAAGGCTGGTTTCAATTTCGCCAGAGCTTCCATTGTCTGTTTCGGACGAACACCGTTGTCACGCGACACGTCGATGCCATGCTGCTTGAACTCCACGGTTTCTCCACCGAGGAAGCAACGTTCCCAGGCGGCTGCCGCACGATGATGGCTTTCGAGGGCGAACCGGTCTTGTTCCTCACGAGAGACGTTAAATTCTTCCGCGAGGATTTCGGCGGTGTCCCCCATGTTTAAACCACATGTCGGATCGGTCAGTCCCACTTGAAGTGCGATCACCGGTTTCAACATGGATGGCCGGAATTTTGCGAGATGGGTGAGTTGCCCGATCCCCTTCTGCTTGTTCCATTCCAGCATCCAGTTCTGAAAGTCCCGGCTGTACAGGAATGGAATGTTCGACATCGATTCTACGCCACCGGCGGCAATCACTTCTGCCCGACCTTCGTGAATGGCGTGCCAGGCACTGATAATCGATTCCATTCCGGACGCGCAGTTTCGTGAAACGGTATGCGCCGGCTTGGACTGATCGACGCCGGATCCCATCGCAATCACACGAGCGATATTTGCGGCGTGAATCGGAGTCGAAACGTTTCCGAAGACAACTTCGTCTATGGCATCAGCCGAGACGCCGGCCTGTTTGAATGCTCCTTTCAGTGCCACGATTCCAAGTTCGTCGGCCTGAATCGAGTTGAACTGCGTAAAGGCTTTGATGAACGGAGTTCGTACTCCGTCTAAAACCACTAACGGCTGGAGAGAATGTGTAATCGACATCGAACACTCTCCTCTGACTTGTGAAGATTAAGGACATTGCTGTCACCCAACCTTCTGGCTTGTGCTTCTGTCCCTGAAAGACCAATTCGATCGGTCAAGGACAGAAGCTATGTTTCGGTATGAATTTCGTCGTTCTTTCTCAGTTCACGTCTTAATACTTTTCCGAGAAAGTTTCGTGGAAGTTCCTGTGTCTGTTCTTCAACAATACGAGGGCGTTTCTGGGCGGAAAGATGCTTATGTGCATAGGCATTGAAATCATCTTTGTTAAAAGCCTTGCCGGGCTCCATCACAACCACGGCTTTGACTATTTCCCCTTTTCTTTCATCGGGAACACCCACTACCGCCACTTCCTTAATTCCGGGGTAACGCAGAAGAACTTCTTCAACGTCTCCTGGGTAAACGTTGAAACCAGAGGTGATGATCAAATCTTTTTTACGATCCACGATTTTAAAGAACCCGTTTTCATCGCATGTTCCCAGGTCCCCGGTATAGAGCCAGCCGTCACGCAGGACATCGGCCGTTGCCTCAGGATTGTTCCAGTATCCTTCCATTACCTGAGGACCACGAATGACCAGTTCTCCCACCTCGCCGAACGGAAGTTCTTCCGTCCCGGTTGCGGCATCGACAATACGGGCGTCGGTATCAGGGAACGGCAATCCAATTGTTCCGGAAATGGCGGTTCCGTCCAGAGGACCGGCATGTGTCACGGGGCTGGCTTCGGAGAGTCCGTAACCTTCCACCACTTCGGCGCCGGTCAGTTCCGAAAATTTTCCCGAAACAGAGGCGGGCAACGGGGCTCCTCCTGAGATCACAGCTTTCAATGAATGACTCGGCTTCTTTGACATGTTTTCAAGCACCGGGTTCAATGCTGCGAGCATTGCCGGAACAGCCGGGAACAAGGTGGGCTGGTGCTGTTCCATCAGTCGTACAACCGAAGTCGTACGGAATCGATGGTGCAGAACAAGCGTTGCTCCCAGTGCGATGCCGTTCGTCAGGCAGGTTGATAATCCATAACTGTGAAAGAAGGGGAGAACCGACAGAACGGTTTCTTCTCCCGCCTTATTTCCTGCCCAATGACTGATCTGCCAGGCGTTTGCCATTAAGTTACCATGAGTCAGCGTCACCGCTTTCGGAGCGGATGTTGTTCCACCGGTCGGGAGGATATAAGCCCGATCGCTGCTGTTGACCGCGACTGGATCAAAGCCATCTTCCTTGCGTCGACCTTCACGCAGGATTTGTCGCAGTTCAACGTTGCGTCCTTCCGGACCGACTCCTTTCAAACCCAGCCGCATGAGCCGGACCCAAGCATAACCGAGCCTCTCAAGCCGGCTCATGCGACTGCCTAGCGACGAATAAACGATTGTTCGGGGATGGGAATCATTCTGTATGATCAACGGAGAAAGAACGTCGAGCGTGATGACGATCTTACATTGCGTGGCCTCTGCAAAAGCGGTGGCCTCTTCCGGAACGAACAACGGACTGAGTGCAACGGCCACTCCTCCTGCCAGCCAGATCCCATTCAGAATGGAAGGGTATTCCGGAGTGTTGGGAAGCAGAACACCAACCCGTTCGCCGGGCTGCAAACCCTGTTCAACCAGCCAGAGAGCAATGCGTCGGGCACGCGAGAGCATTCGCTGGTAGGTAATTTTTTCATCGTAATAGATGCAGGCGATACGGTCCGGCCAGTTATTGGCGGCTCGTTCAAGCAACCACGGCATCGCGTGAGCCGGGTATTGCAACGTGCTCGGAACGTCAGCCGGGTAAGATTTCAGCCAGGGACGGGATTCACGTCCCATGAATTCATCGGGAACTCGAGTGAGTTGGTCCATGGCAGTCTCTCCTTCACATCAGCCGAGACGGCCTGCAGGGATTCACCTGCAACAACAGACAGCAATCACCCGAGCCGGGTATCGTCTAAACGTGTTATCGTTCAAACAAATTTAGAGCCGCGAACAAAACCTCTCAAACGATGAGAATTTCCTTTCCGCGAGCGGATCGGGGTCAGTTTTGTCAGGACTTCTTAAAGTGAATCCCCTCAATTACAGGCCAGTTCAATACATCAATTTCATTGCAGAAACGTTAAAAGGCTCGGTATTGTTTCTGTCTGCTTTTAATCATTCGGCTGTTGCTTCGATTCGTCAAACGCTTTTTTATTTGTTCCCGTTTGAAGAATTCGAAAATCAGTCCTTTGATGACGGTTGCAGTGAACTGATGTCATGCAACAGGGATGCCACATTGTTTGTTAAAAGGATGTTTCCATTCAAAGCTCCCCTGTTTTCGCCTTGGTTTTACTGCAACACTTTCATGGCGGGGAATGACGGAACTCGTCTCTCTCAACAGGGTTTTGCAAGATACCCGCGAGACTTACGGGAATGATCCACATCTGAAATCAGAAGATCGATTACGTTCAGAACGTGTTAAGGTGTGAATGGTTGCTGTGCATCCAAACCGCGACACAGTGTCCTCTGAGCGACCACGTTTCCCAGTGGTGTGCACCAGGAGAGTGGAAGAGGGGGCAGATCATTTTAGAACCCCTAACAAAACCGACACCGATCCGCTCGCGGAAAGGAAATCTTCGTCGTTTGAGAGGTTTTGTTCGCGGCTCTTAAAAATGCTCTCATTCGTGCTTCAGGAACAGTCCCGAAACGAAAATCAGACGGTCAGGCAGCCCGTTGGGTGATGTGCCGGGGAGCATTCACGGAAAAGGAGATCTCCACTTCGGCCGAGTCGCAGACATCCCCTCGTCGACGAACGCTCAAACGACCGCCGTAGGTTTGCAGGATGTCAAATTCCGCAGCGAACAGAGTGTCGCATTCGCAATAACAGAGAGCATGCGGGGGTGAGGCGAAGCCAGGAAGAAACGGAACGTGAATATACACCTGCTTCTGGCCGGGGAGGAATTCCGCGACAACCGATCCTTCGAGCAGTTCTTCCTCTGGCTGACGACGCCGGGTCCAGGCGTGAACGATGCGTTCTCCTTCAACATCGGCCTCTTCCAATTCTTCATCCAAGAATTCTTCATCATCCTCCGAAGCGAGAAGTTCCAGTGCCGTCAATCCAGAGGGAACCAGAACCGTTTCAGAGATCGTGACGGATTGATCAACGAGAAACTCATCAGGTCGTTCTAATCGTTGTCCTTCTGTTTGCTGTTCTTCGGTCTGGCTCCCGGTCTCTTCATCCGGCAACAATGAGAGCCGGATCAAACCGATATTGCTGACGAGTCCACTGAGGACTCCTGCCCAGACGAGTCCGCTTCCGGTCGCCTGATGTGTGCCGGAGGAAACAGCGACGCAGGTCATCGCCACAAGCAGAATGAAAGATTGAATGACTACGCCGGAGGTGGTCGTCGGCCTTTTGCAGAACGCGATCAGCATCAACGCTGTTGAAAGTGCGAGAATTGCTGTTGTTCCGAAGGTGTGCTGCCAGAGTTGCAACAACGAAAGCCCCAGACCGCACATTAATGCAGCCGCGGCAATCCTTTGCCTGAGCGGAACAGCAAGCACCTTCCCTGGCTCCCTGTCGGAATGAGACCGGTTAGAATGAGACAGGAAAGGTTACGCTAGAAAGACCTGAGGAGCAATCGGAATTACCGTCTTCCATCCTCTTTTCTGACCCCTGGTCCCTGACCCCTTCCTCCATCACCCGGTTCGTAACCGATAAATCTCTGATTCCGATGGGGAGACCTGAGAGAACTCCTGCATCAGGATGCGCATTTCATTTTCGACTTCGGTGGTCATGTTCACTTTCACCAGCTGGCGTTCGATTTCCGACGCACCGGTGGGAGAGAGATCCGCTTCTTCCAGAGATTGAAATCGATCGGCCGGATTGGGGGCGATCATCTTGGAGAGCATGTGTACGAGGGTGCTGTTTCGAGCGACATCTTTCGGCAGAAGATCAGGAATACGCTGCCAAATGTCACGTTTGATATGAATCAGTTCCGCGAGATCTCCAACTCCGGCGAACGGGTATTTTCCGGTCAGTAGTTCCAGCAGCACATACCCCAGACTTGCGAGGTCGGACAACGGAGTATGCTGGGCTCCTTCAAGCACTTCCACTGCCGCATAGCGTGGAGTCCAGGTGGGGCGAATCGGGAGTTCGTCGTGCATGAACGACGAGCCGAGATCAATAATCTTGCTGTTCCCGGTCTGCTTGACCATGACGTTGGCCGGTTTCAAATCGGCATGAATAATCCCTTGCCGATGCAGTGCCGCCAACCCTGCCAGACACTCGCGAATAATCGCAATGGCGACACCCGGCATCAGTCGAGACTGAAATCCGGCGTCGGTGATGATCACATCGTTAATGTAAGACCAGCGATCGGCATCGACCGTTTTTTTTACCATCTTCAGCAGCTTGGGAGCGGTCAGATGACGCAAATCGTAACCGTCGACCCATTCCGAAACCAGAACGAGAATCCCGTGGTGTTCGACAACATTATAGACGTCAACCAGATGGTCTTGTTGAATTCGGGCCGTTTCCACATTCACCCGGGCCATGCGAGACATTTCACGGCGATAGGTTTCCGGATCCGGGTAACCGTCGGGGCGATAAAACTTCAACGCCAATGGAAACGAGACATCAAACGCCCCGGAACGGTCTGCCAGAAAGACGATTCCTTGTCCACCGGCACCTAATCGGGCGACAAGACGATAGGTCATGTCCCAGGTCACTTCGGAACTGGCGACAATCTCTTCGTAACGGTTGTAAAGTTCTGACGACGAATTGTCTGAAGGAACAGACAGTCCTCCAAAGCCTCCCCCTGTAAACAGGCGGGTCGCGTCGATCATGATCGAATCGTCATCCTTGTCGGAAGTCATCTTCTGCAATATTCAACTAATTGGCGGTGCTCAGAACGGAGGGCTCTGTTGCATGCGAGTGAACGAAGCTTGATGTGAAACGGAATTGTTCATGAGACGTGTATCATCCTTGAACGTTCTTCCATTTTAGGTCAGATCGGAACTTCTGACCATCCATCTTTCACCTGTTCGATTCAGATTCAATTATATCTTCATGCATAACATCTCCCTGATTATCAGTTGTGAAGTAATTTTTCTCCTATCGTGCAAAATGCCCGTTGGAGCTTCGATTCCCAACGATTCGTGTCGGCAACTTTTGTGTGATCCCCAAGCAATTTCGCCAGTTTCCGAATTTCTGAAAACGCCGTAATTCCTGTTTTCCAATTGCCTTGCGCCAAGTGAGATGCACACAGATGCTCAGCAGATTGAAGAGCCCCTTCGAAATGCCCCAGGCTCAGGAAATTCTCGTAAGCCGCTGCCTGACACTGTAGAGCCCGCTGATACTGCTTGGATTGATGTGCCAGCTCCCCCTGTGTCTGCAATAACATTGCACATGCTTCAAAATCGGGCTCAACCTGCAACCTGCCTGCTGTATCGATTGGGAAGTGGTCTGAACTCGGAAATCGTCCATGCTCACGATCGATTTCCAGTTGAAGAATTGCCGGGAATTCACCGAAATGGGGGCGGCCGAGAGCGAATCGGATTGCCTGTTGGAGAGACTGCCATCGTCCCGATTCATCTGAAATCTGGCGAAAAGAGAGCATCATCTGACAGCAGGCATTCAGCTGGGATTCCAGATCGTTTTGCCGTTTGGCGTTCTCGAGGGCTGCGTCCAAAAGTGTGAGCGCACGAGCATGATCGCCTCGGAATCTCAAGGATTTTCCCCACTCCAGCCCGGTTTCTGTGAAATGCCGGGGAGTCAGAAGGCTTCCGAAGAGGCGGTCTGCAGCGGAAAAGTCTGCCTGAAAATGGTGATTCCAAGCCAACTGAACGTGATCGAAAAAGGAGTCGCTTGACCGGCAGACAGCATCATCACCGGTAATCGGGAACTCCACTTCACTGGCCCCCTTGGATTTCGGGCTGAGTGATTGGTCATTCCTGACATCGAAGTTACGACAATACACGAACCACTTCTCCTTGCGAGAAGGGAAGCGTGAGAGCGCGATTGACCTGAGACGGTTCCAAATTTACCAAAAACTCTTGTTTTGTCAATTCTTTTCATTTTTCCAGTTGTAACGGAACGGAAAAGGTTCGCTTTAAGTGGCGAGGACTCCGCATTCGCTAATCTCGGCGGCAATTGCCGATCTTCAATCTCATTATTTCGAATTCGTCCGAGACTATTTCTTGATCGTCCATTTTGAGGGGGATCGTCTTGTGATCTGGAAATGCTGGCGACTAGGGTTCAAGCCGAAAATGAAGTCTTTTAGTGCCGCGAACAAAGCCTCTTTCAGATGAAAACTTTTTCCGCGAGCGGATCGCGGAAGGTTCCGTAAGAGGTTCTTCGTACTACGTTGATAAACTGCCATGCAGCGAACCGTGTCTACCGATCATCCTGTCCGTTTCTCTGGCCGTGGTTTCCAGAATCACTGTTTCCTGAATCGCTTTGGGAAGTCCGGCTGGCTCCTGCTGATTGCGGCATTGGGGCTACTTTTCTGTCAGGCTTCTCTTCAGGCAGAAGACGAAGCAGAAGCCGAATCCGGGCAGCTTTCCTTTGAGGATGACACACCTCCACTGAGTGACAGCATGTCGTCTGGTTCGATTGTGACTCGTCCTCACACTCGGGGAGATGGACCCGGTTCCGGAATCGATGGGCGAATTGGCTTCATCGGTCTTCCGACTCTGGGACGAGATGACAGCATCGTTCCGCTGGAACTGTTCCCCTATGTTCAGACCGAAGACCAGATTCTGTTCGGCGATCTGCGAGCGTTTCTGACGACCGAAGGACGATTGGGAGCCAACATCGGTCTGGGATATCGTTTTATTGAGCCCAATGACTTCGCCCTGTTTGGAGTGAACGCTTTCTACGATGCAGATAACACCTGGGGAAAAACCTACCATCAGTTGTCGCTCGGATGGGAAGCCCGTACCGAATGGGCTGGTTTGTTTGGAAACGTTTACTTCCCCGTCGGAAAGAGGAATCAGATTCTCAGTCAGTCTGTCTTTAATGAACGATTCGAAGACAATCGCATTCTGTTCGATGTCCGCAGCCGCACCGGTCAGTCCATGTCAGGATTAGACCTGAATGTCCAGACGCTTCTTCCAGGCGATTTTGCACGTGATCACCAGATTCAGTTCACTGCGGGCTGGTATACGTTTAACGGTTCCGGTGTGGAAGATATTAACGGGGTGCAATTACAGCTTCAGGGAGACGTTCACCCGAATATCACATTAATGGCCTCGTACACGAATGATAAAACCTTCGGATCAAACGCTGCCGTCGGGGGAATGTTTCGCTTCGGAACCAGAGACCGTCCAGACATGACACTGCGAGGCCAGCTGCGACGATTCGTAAATCGGAATTATAACGTCATCGTTTCAACGAAATCGATGACAGAAACCGGGATTGCCGCCATTAATCGGGCAACCGGAAATGAATACGTCGTGCAGCATGTTGGTTCCGGATCGGGCACTGGGACTTATGATAATCCGTTTGATAATGTCGCAGATGCTCAGAACGCAGGCGCCGACATTATCTTCGTGCATGAAGGGACGACTCTGAATGAATCGATTGTCCTGCAGGATGGTCAGTCTCTCATCGGAGAAGGAAGTAACGTCGTCTTCCGTGATTCCAGGTATGGGAACTTTCGGGTTCCTGGAGGATCAAGCACCAGCGTTAACACTCCGATCATTGATGGAACCGGAATTGGGGGAGACCTCCTGACGCTGGCAAACAACTCACAAGTTTCCGGATTCCATCTTCAGAATTCACAGGGACACGGCGTTGTCGCAAGTAATATCAGCAACTTTAAAATTGAAAACATCACGATTGAGAATTCCACAGATGACGCGATTTTCATCTCCGAAGCAACAGACGGAACGATCAGCAATGTTCATGTAGATGGCGGAACAAATGGGGTCACGCTGATCGATATCGATGGCACGATCACTCTTTCGGATATCTTTATTGACGGCGTCTCTGGTGACGGTGTGCATATCGATGGGGGACACGGCCGAATCGCATTCATGAAGGATCTGATTATTCAGAATGCCGGTCAAAGTGCATTCTATGTGACCAATCTGGAAACGCTGGTGGAAGTGGACGACCGTGGAACTGTCTCGACGTCAGACGACATCACGACAAAAACTCCGGGATTTGTCACAGTCGATGGTCTGGTTGTACGTAACACAACCGGCGGATCGGGGATTCATCTTGAAAATAACGAAGGGGTGATCGCCTTCGGGGCAGTCGACATCGAAACGAAAGATGCATCTGCCTTTTATGCCAGGGATACTGAGAATGCTCAAATCCTGAACGGGTTCCTGAAAACTGAGAATGCCCCCGTAGCGGATGTGGAAAATTCCGGAATTAACATTTCTCTAACCAAGCTGAATGCAGATGGGGGAGCAACTGGATTACGGTTTGTTGACACGACCGGGAAATTTATGGTTTATGGAACCGGCGATCTGGGTACCGGAGGAGAGATTAAGAATACGACCGACGCTATTTATACGGAGAACGGCCCGATGGTGGCGTTTCAGACAGTAAACTTCACTGCCAATAATGCGATCGCGAGAGTCGATGGCGGAGATGCATTGATCCTGGTCGGTTCAAACATTACTCAAACCGCCGAAACATTCATCCATGCGAAAAACCTGACAATGCTACAAATATTAAGTTCTCAGTTCACTAATAACGCAATCTCGTCTGGAACCGGGATTCTGTTCGAGGCAGATAAAGCCGGAAGCTTTACCTCCTCGGTGACCTATAACAAAGTCGACGCATTGTCGGGCTCCTTCCTGAAAGTTCAGACTCTGGCAGGTGGAGAAGGGGCATCACTCGCGTTTAACTTCCAGGGGAATGACGTCACATTGAACTCTGCGAATTCCGTTGCCGCTGCAGTCAACTGGACCGGCCCGACAACCTCATACTTCCTGGATAACAAGATTACGGGAACCGCAGCCGGTCAGACTGCGTTCCAGTTCTATACCGGTGCATCTGGCGATCAGGCGCAAGTCATGATTTCACAGAATGAGATCATTCTTGGGGGAGCCAACAGCATTGGTGTCGACGTAGACACCCGCTCGACCTCCACTATTCATGTCGTTGCGAACGGAATCAAGTTTAATAATACGAACGGAACCGGCGTCAGGATGAACCTGAGAAAGGCATCCGGGGCGAATGTCAGCGGGAACGAAATCATCGATAATTCAGGAGGAGCGACAGGGATCCTCTTTGAGAATGTGGAACATCTCTCCACACTGGTCGTCAATGCAAACAAGATCGATGTCTCACACGCCAGTGCGTTTGTGGATCGTGGTATTGTCCTGACGAATGTCCTGAATACCGATGCCGTGGCGAATCCGTTTGTAACGTTTATCTCCACTCAGTCGAATACTGTGCTCGGAGCAACGGTCCCCTATAGCCTCCCGGCAACCGGCGTTAAAGGGACGTTGCTGATTAACGATGTCTCTGTGGAGTAGCCAGGTATTAGGTTTAGGAACTGGGAATCAATTGTTTTCCGGAATCAGACCGTCCGCGATTTGTCGCGAGGATGGAGGAAGTTCCCGACGTCTATCAGCAAACCGACAACCAAGCGCACGCGCTGATCTGCGTGGACGAAGCGTCACGGCAGATTCTCTCCAACCTGATGGAACCGCTCCCCATGCAACCCGGTTCGCCCCGGCGGGTCGATGACAAGTACCAGCGGAACGGGGTGCGGTCGTTATTCATGTTCTGCAACCCGCTGAACGGCTGGCGGGGGTGGGCTGCCGGGAGAGCCGCACGCGGAGTGACTGGGCTCAGGAAATCCGGCGACTGCTGGAAGAAGATTACCCTTTGGCAGAACGGGTGACACTGGTGTGTGACAATCTCAATACTCACGACATCGCCAGCCTATATCACGGCCGCCTGCGAAAACGGCTACACCTGGTGCATACGCCCAGGAACGGGAGTTGGCCGAACATGGCCGAGATGGATCTGAGTATCCTGTCACGACAATGGCCTGGGCCACCGGCGTTTTGACAGCGCAGACGAGATGGACCGGGAGATTGGCTTCTGGCAAACTGAACGAAATGCGAAGAGGTTGGGCTCGAACTGGCAATTCACCACCACCGACGCCCGCATCAAACTGAAATCCCTCTCTCCTCAAACGTGACAACAAACAACAGACGGACCACTACTGGCCCTGGGGGCCATGATCCTCGTCGGTGTAATGGCATTCCGGAAAATGCAGAGGAACCACGGAATGAACGGAAAACACGGAAATGAAGAGGCGAGAGGGGGATGTGCTGAAAACAGACTGTCGTTTCAGAGAATCACCGAACTTCTTCACAACCCGTTTTCTTCTTTCCTGTTCCGTAATTTCCGTTTTTTCCGTGGTTCCTCTGCATTCTTCACTCCGGGGGATTCAGGCTCTTTCAGTTTGAGGCGATTCCGAGTCACGGTTCTGGCCGTTGCTACCGATATTTTTAGAGGAGTTGATTCCGCGACGAGTCGGCAACGACATGAAATCAAGCGGAATCAACACTGTGCAGTGGCAAGCCTCGCTACGGTGCGAATTCGTTATTATTGGAAAATCTGGTCCTGGACGGCTGCGAAATCTGTCAGGAGTTGTCACAATTTCTGATGCTCAGATTCCTGGCGCCGATTCCGGTCTCCGAATTTCCACTCTTGTGAACTTCTGGGTACGACGAACACATCATGACAAAAGATTACAGCGCCTATCAGAAAAAGGTGATTTCCCGATTTTACGACAATCGGGATCAGATCGACGAGCAGCGGCTTGGCGAACTGGTGACGAGCCTTTATCTGGGAAAGCCTGGCAAGCAGATGGAAAAACTCTGGCTGTCGGTACAGGAAACCATGGAGCGTCTGAAAGTTCCCACCGGTCGCATTGATCATGTCATGGAAAAACGCGATCCGGCGGTACTGGCTGAAGTTGTCAAAGAACTTCACAACGGCACGTTGAAGCGTTCCAGCACTAAGGAACCATGAAAAATAAGTTGATGAGTTGGAGTGTTTCAGGAAATTCAAAATTCGAAGCACGAAATTCAAAACAAATTCGAAACCGAGTGATGATCCAACAGGATTCGCGGTCGCTTTCAGTGATTTGAATTTCCGATTTTGAATTTCGAATTTGCCTCCACTCATGCTCATCAAGAGATTTTTTCAAGGTTCCTTAATGATGTGATTACGCTTCGCCGGTGTCGTGTGGATGGGCTGACCTTTCGACCACGCGTTTCCGGACCTGTAGATCATGTCTGATATCGGCAATGTACGATTTCAGCGGCTCACGACCGTTCCTCCTGCGGGACGGCCGTGGTTGTCGTTGTTTCTGGTGATTCCCCTGGCAATGCTCCTGACAGCGGGATGCAATTCAGAGCGGAGGAGCCCCTCCTCCTACTCCGATTATCAGGAGGACTCAGACTACCCGCTGGCTTCCCCTCTGGATGAGTTTTATCCTCCCACTCCAATGACTCCGGTCGTCAGTATGCGGAAGCTGCTAGGGGTCAACTCGGAATCACACTTCGATCGTTCCGGGCTCGACTATGTCACGGCAATTCTGGCAGAAAGTGGAGCAACGACACTGGAACCCCTGCGTGGGCAGCCGTTACGTCAACTGGATATCGCCAGAACATCAATTTCCGATCTGGCCCCCATCACCGGAATGCCGTTGGAGTCTCTGGCCTGCCCCGGCTGCCCGATTCTGGATCTGACCCCGCTAAGCGGATCTTCGATTCAAATTCTCGACTTGTCAGAAACGCAGGCGACCGACTTCTCCCCGTTGGCCACGCTCTCTCAACTCCGGGAATTGTATCTTGAGAAAACAGCGTTTTCTGATCTGACAATCATACAAAAGTTGCCGCTGGAAAAACTGTGGTTGACGGAATGTCCTGTTTCCGAACTCGCCCCGCTGGAAGGGAAATCCATTGTTGAATTGAATCTCTGTCGGACGCAAATCGATTCGCTGAAACCACTATCGACGTGTTCGCTACAGACGCTATGGCTCTGCGGGACGCGGATTCAAGACCTGTCTCCTCTGAAATCGTTGGAGCTGGTCAGTCTGGATCTGGAAGAGACACCGGTCACAGACCTCTCTCCATTACGAGAAATGAAATCGTTGAAACGGCTCAATCTGGCCGGAAGTGAAGTGGCGGATCTCACCCCGTTGGCAAATCTGGAGTTGGTACGATTGATTTTTTCTCCGGAAAAGATCACCAGCGGAATTGATGTGGTCAGGGGAATGAAATCACTGCAGCAGATTGACGTTTCTTTCGATGGAATGGCTCCTGTCATGACCGCTTCCGAATTTTGGGAACTCTACGATACCGGAAAATTCAAACCTGAGAGCCCCGAAGATCAATAGCCCGACAGGAATTGCAGGAAGTCCCGGTTCCTTCTAATCTCATTGTGATGTCAGACTTCAGTCCTGTCGAAACTGAATGATGTCGACTGAGCCATGTCATCGAACTGTCTATAATGAAGATGACAGGACAGGCAGATTCCGGCGACGGGTGTCGTTCTGGAATCATCCCCAAAATCGAGAACACGTAACTTGAGGAGCCGAAATTGAACTGGCTCAAAGCCTTTGCGACTGCCTCCATCGGTAAAAAATACCTGATGGGGTTTTCGGGGCTGTTTCTTTGCTTCTTCCTCGTGGTGCATCTGGCGGGTAATCTTCTTCTTTACGTCAGTGACGATGCCTACAACGAGTACGCTCACAAGCTTCACGACAACCCGGAATTTCTGATTCTGGCCGAAGTGATGCTCTACACGGCTTTCGCATTCCATATCAGTTACGGACTCTGGCTCCACTTTGGGAATAAAGCCGCTCGAAATCAGCGGTATGCTTTTGTGCAGTCCAAGCGGGAAGATCGCAAACTGAATCCTGCGATGCCGACTCCAGACAAGACCATGTTCGTCACCGGTCTGGTGGTCTTGCTTTTCCTCTCGGTTCACCTGAGCGATTTCAAAGGAGAGTTTGGCTGGGAAGCAACCGTTGAAGGACTCTCCAAAGCTCAACGGGCGCAGGTCGTTGTCGCCGATACCTTCCGCACCGTGATTTACCTGACCGGAGCGATTATCCTCGGAGTTCACGTTTCACACGGACTGCAAAGTTCCTTTCAGTCGATCGGCTTCAATCACTCCAAATACACGCCGACGATCCGCAAGCTTTCGATTCTGTTCGGATTTGTTGTCGCCATCGGATTCGGAAGTTTCCCGATCGTCGCGAAGATTCAAAACTGGGGAGATGTGACTCGCCCCGCACCGGATTCGGTCTCCATTGAAACGGAGATCATAGAAACACCGGCAACTCCGAACTGATAAAAATTTTGACATCTGTCTGATTCATCGTTGTCAGGTTCATATAGAAGCGATGCAGGAACGTAACGATAAGACATCTGTTCAACCTGAAACGGTTTTGAACCTGTCCCTGCTGAATCCTGACCCCTGAATCCTGACCTCTCGCAACGAAAAACGGCAGGACCGCATCGATGAGTGACTCTGGTGAAAATCGATTGCAATCACGCATCCCGTCTGGCCCATTGGCCCAGCGCTGGGACAATTGCAAGAACGAATTGAAACTCGTCGCCCCGAACAACAAGCGAAAATACGACATCATCGTCGTTGGAACCGGTCTCGCCGGAGCCAGCGCCGCCGCCTCGCTCGGGGAATTGGGATACAACGTGAAAGCATTCTGCTTTCAGGATTCTCCCCGACGCGCCCACAGTATCGCCGCTCAAGGGGGAATCAACGCCGCGAAGAATTACCCCAACGACGGCGATTCCGTGTACCGTCTCTTCTACGACACCATTAAAGGGGGAGACTTCCGCGCACGGGAATCAAACGTCTACCGCCTTGCACAAGTCAGTTCGAATATCATTGATCAGTGCGTCGCGCAGGGAGTTCCGTTTGCCCGTGAATATGGCGGAACTCTTGCCAACAGAACCTTCGGAGGAGCCCAGGTTTCCCGAACGTTTTACTGTCGCGGACAAACCGGTCAGCAGTTGTTGCTCGGAGCTTACAGTTCATTGATGCGACAGGTGTCCCTCGGCAAAGTGACAATGTTTCCCCGTCGGGAAATGCTGGACCTCGTCACCGTAGACGGCATCGCTCGCGGGATTGTGACACGGAATCTGGTGACCGGGGAATTTGAAACTCATTCCGCCCACGCCGTTCTGCTCTGCACCGGCGGATACGGGAACGTCTTCTACCTGTCCACGAACGCCAAGGGATGCAACGTCACTGCTGCCTGGCGCTGCCACAAACGGGGAGCATTCTTTGCAAACCCCTGCTTCACACAGATTCACCCGACCTGTATTCCCGTCAAAGGTGATTACCAGTCCAAGCTGACGCTGATGAGCGAAAGTTTGCGAAACGACGGCCGTGTCTGGGTCCCCAAGAACACCGGGGATAAACGTTCGCCGCAGGACATCCCTGACGACGATCGCGACTACTATCTGGAACGCCGTTATCCCGCGTTCGGAAACATGGTTCCCCGTGACGTCGCCAGCCGGGCTGCGAAAGAACGTTGCGACGCCGGTTTCGGACTGGGGGACACAGGGAAAGCGGTTTATCTCGACTTCGAACGAGCGATCCGTGAACAGGGAGAAGACACCATCCGTAGCAAATACGGAAACCTCTTCCACATGTACGCGAAGATCACGGACGAAAACCCGTACAAAGTCCCGATGCGAATTTATCCCGCCGTTCACTATACGATGGGGGGATTATGGGTGGACTACCATCTGGAAAGCACGGTCCCCGGGTTGTACGTCCTCGGAGAAGCAAACTTCTCCGATCACGGCGCCAATCGACTCGGAGCGTCCGCTCTGATGCAGGGGCTCGCTGACGGTTATTTTGTGATTCCATATACAGTCGGACATCACCTCGCCTCCCGTTCGTTGAAGCCGGTTTCTACTTCACAGCCGGAATTTGAAGCAGCGAAAGCGGATGCCATCAACCGGGTGAACACTCTGTTGAATGTGAACGGAAAACGAAGCGTGACCAGTTATCACCGCGCTTTGGGTGAAATCATGTGGAATAACTGTGGAATGGCTCGAACCAATCAGAGTCTCACTGAAGCGATCGACAAGATTCGTGAACTTCGGGGAGAGTTCTGGGAAAACGTTTACGTTCCCGGTTCCGGTGCCGATTTCAATCAACAGGTGGAACAGGTCGGACGGGTTGCCGACTTCCTCGAGTTCGGGGAACTCATGTGTCGTGATGCACTGGAACGGGAAGAATCCTGCGGTGGTCACTTCCGTGAAGAACATCGCACCGAAGATGGCGAAGCACGTCGCGACGATGAAAACTTCGCTCATGCCGCCGCATGGGAACATGCCGGAAAAGATGTCGGTGCGGAAATCCGCCACAAAGAACCGTTGACCTTCGAGACGATCCACATGTCGACCCGAAGCTATAAGTAGTGAAACCTGTCTCAAATTGCTCTGAATAGAATTCTCTCAACGAACGACGAGTCCCATGATCAGTTCCGGAAAAAAGAATCTGAATCTGACCCTGAAAGTCTGGCGACAGGCCGGGCCGACAGTGGCGGGTGCTTTTCGTGAATACAAACTTCAGGGGATCTCTCCGGACATGTCGTTCCTGGAGATGCTCGATATCCTCAACGAAAAGCTGATCGCCGATAGCCAGGAACCGGTCGCCTTCGACCACGATTGCCGGGAAGGAATCTGCGGTTCCTGTGGAGTCGTGATCAACGGACAGGCTCACGGCCCGGATCGCGAGACAACGACCTGCCAGTTGCACATGCGTCGGTTCGAAGACGGCGACACCATTCTCATCGAACCCTGGCGAGCGAATGCCTTTCCGATCGTGAAGGATCTGGTCGTCGACCGTACTGCTTTTGACCGAATCATCACAGCCGGCGGTTTCGTCTCGATGAAAGCCGGTCAGGCTCCGGACGGCAACAGCGTTCCGATTCCAAGACAGGATCAGGAAGGGGCGATGGATGCCGCTGTCTGTATCGGGTGCGGTGCCTGTGTCGCTGCCTGTATGAATGCGTCCGCCATGCTGTTTACCTCGGCCAAAGTCTCACATCTGGCGCAGCTTCCGCAGGGAGTCCCTGAGCGCAGCCAGCGAGTGCTGAAAATGGTCGCTCAGATGGACAAAGAACACTTCGGTTCGTGCACAAACACCTACGAATGTGAAGCGGCTTGCCCCGCCGGAGTGAAAGTCACCCACATCGCCCGTATGAACCGCGAATATCTGAAGGCCACGCTCTGTGCCCAGGAAGAGAACAGCGAATCCGGCGGCCACGGATAACGTTGTTTCGCCGGGTGGCCCCGATTGCTTGCAATCGGGGCGGCGCAGCCGTGAGAGGTCGCAGACGTGATGTTCTCTACTGTTGCGTCAGCATTCAAAATTCGGGTGGAAGAATCGAAACGGGAGCGGCCAACGAGCCGCGGAACATGTGAGACAACCCTCAGTTTGAAGCCTGACAAGGCACTTCTCTTTTATTTCACAGAATCTTCTTGCGGTGAATTTTCTCCAGGAGAAGCCCGTCTATAGCGGCTTTTCCTGCGTCTTTTGATCTCTCTTGATGTGCATCCTGCAAACGGAGTGTGAATCGGCCTCGATCTGGTTCACAGGATGTTCACAGGATCGAGGGAGGAGACATGTTGTCTTCAAGACGCTCCATCTGTAGAATTTCTGCAACATTGACCATAATTTTCCGAAATGATTCTTTTCAGAAATTGTGTTCAAGGTTCCGCAAGCGAAATGTGAGGCTTTCACGTCGTTGAAAGCCGTTGATCGTCTGCATAAGGTCGAGGTGCGACCACTCCGTCCTGTCGCTCTGCTGAGACGGATTGGGTGCACCTCAGGTTGAGGAGCGTGCATGATTTCCATTGCGCAGGCCACTCCCCCGAAAGCCACTGGCGTTGTTGACCTCGCTCCCCGAAGCGGCCGGTCGACAGCGTTGCAAGCGAATGTGTTGGCATTGAACCGCAACTTTCTCGCGGTGCAGGTAATCACCGTCAAACGCGCGTTCTGCCTGTTGTATAAAGGCCTGGCCGAGGTCATTCACGTCGACAACGGCGTCTATTGCTCATACGGTTTTGAGGCATGGCGTGAGCTGAGTGAACTGAAAGTCACCCTCGGCGAACAGCATGATTACGAAGACTGGATTCGATCCGTCAATTTCGAAATCCAGGCTCCCCGAGTGGTTCGGCTGACCTCCTACGACCGGCTTCCTCGCCACACCGTGAAGTTCAATCGGAGAAACATCTTTCTGCGAGACGGCCATCGCTGTCAGTATTGCGGAAAACGGTTCAGTACTCCGCGACTCAGCCTCGATCACGTTGTTCCCAAAAGTCAGGGAGGGAAAGAGAACTGGGAAAACATCGTCTGCGCCTGCCTGAAATGCAATGTCGACAAAGGAGGCCGCACTCCGGCAGAAGCGGGGATGAAATTACTGCAAAAACCAGTGAAACCGACACGCAGCCCCTTACTGATCCGTCAGCTTTCACTGGCCAAGTATGAAAGCTGGAAACACTTTATTCCCCACGCTCCCGAGTAGACCGACTCAGCCCCGAAAACCTGAAGAATCCAATTTCACGCCCCTCCCGCCTGCGTTTCAAGCTGGCGGGGTGAGGCGATTTTTCAACCTGCCGGAAAATTCCCCCCGCTCTCACTCATTTTCATGAGCTAGGTTTCAGGTGAAGAACATGAGATCCCTCAAAAACGGGGATTCTGGTGGCACTTTCTGTCCTCTCAGAACCTGTTTTTCGAGTCGTTTTCAACCTGAACTCCCCCTCGTTCTGGAATGAGACTGAAAGATGGCCGTTGCCCCTACTGTCGCCAATCGTCTGCGGAAGGATCCCTCCCAGCTCGATTTCGAGAACCTGAAACGCCTGATCCACGGCAAACTGGTCGACAAACTTGATCTCAACCGGCTTGGCGAATTGCAGGGAGACACTCTGCGCCGGGAAATTCGGCTGGTGGTCGAACACCTGTGCGATACCGAAAATCCATTGCTCAACCGGTCGGAACGGGAACGTCTGATTGAAGAGGTTCTCGACGAAACCTTCGGGTTCGGCCCTCTCGAAATCCTGATGAAACAGGAAGGGGTCGCCGACATCATGATCAACGGCCCCAAGAAGGTCTTTATCGAAAAAGGGGGACGGATCATCCGGTCGGACGTCACCTTCCGGGACAACGATCACCTGTTGCAGATTCTCGACCGAATCGTCTCCCGGGTGGGCCGACGAATTGACGAAACCTCCCCGATGTGCGATGCCCGTCTTCCTGATGGCTCTCGTTTGAACGCGATCATCCCCCCTCTCGCGCTGGATGGCCCGGCGTTAACGATTCGAAAATTCGGGTCGCGTCCGATGACACTGGAAGACCTTCTGAAATTCGGCGCCTTCACACCGGAAATGGTGATGCTGCTGGAAGGGGCCATGAAGGCGCGATTGAACATCGTCATCAGCGGCGGAACCGGTTCGGGAAAAACGACCCTCCTCAACACATTGTCGAGCTTCATTCAACCAGACCAGCGGGTCATCACCATTGAAGACGCGGCAGAACTTCAGCTCCAGCAGGATCACGTTCTGCGACTGGAAACACGTCCGGCAAACATCGAAGGGAAAGGACAGGTCACCGCCACCGATCTCGTCAAAAACGCACTCCGTATGCGGCCAGATCGGATCATCATCGGAGAATGTCGTGGACCGGAAACGCTCGACATGCTGCAGGCCATGAACACCGGTCACGAAGGCTCCATGACCACTGTTCACGCCAACAATCCTCGCGATGCGGTTGCCCGTATTGAAACAATGGTCACCATGGGAGGAACGGAACTTCCTCTGAAAGCGATTCGCCATCAGTTGGCTTCGGCCGTCGATCTGATCATACAGGCGAGTCGTCTGCAAGGGGGGCCGAGAAAGATTACCTACATCACGGAAGTGATGAACATGGAACAAGACACGGTCATTATGCAGGACATCTTCCGTTTTGTTCAAGACGGAATCGAAGCCGACGGTCGGGCTTTCGGACACTTCGAATCCACAGGAGTTCGCCCCGGATTTATGCACAGACTGGAAGCTGCCGGAGTGAAACTCCCCAACAATCTGTTCGCAGCCAGACCGTTGGGAAAATAAAGAAATTCAAAATAAGAACCTCTAACAAAACTGTGTTCCTTGTTCCCAAGCTCTGGCTTGGGAACAGACTCGACGCCAAGCTCCAGCTTGGCCAGTCTCTTGGCTCTCTCGACGCTCTTTTTCTAACGGAAAGAAGTGAGGCAGCTTGGAGTGATTGATCAGGAATGCGAAGCAGAGCTTCGAGGTGAGTGCGTTCCCAAGCAGGAGCTTGGGAACGAGGAAAGACTTCGTTTGAGAGTTTTTGTTTGCGGCTCTAAATAAATTCTAAAAACCAAACCGGAGAAGTACGGATTGCTAATCTGTTTTTTGGTTCTTGGAATTTCGAATTTAGCATTTTTATTTAATCAGGTTTTATAATGGATATTTTTACTACTCCCATGGACCCGCTTTTCGTGTCGGTGATTGCCTTTGTTGGTGTCTCCGGCCTGATTGCGGCCATCTTCATGCTGGCGTCCAAAGACAGCTCCAGCAGTGTGGAAGACCGCCTGGACCAACTCGCCGGGAAAAAATCCCGTCAGACAGATGCTCCCAACCCTAACAACGTCACCCGTGAAGTTCTGAAAACAGATGCGCTGAATGGACTCGCTCAGCTCTCGCATAAGTTGCTACAGAAAATCCCGAATCTGAAATTGCTGTTCGTTCAGGCGGACGTCTCTATTAAACCCGACCAGTTCCTGGTGATTGTTCTGGGAAGTGCGGCTTTTGGACTGGCCGCCAGTATTGCGTTTAACGCTCCGATTCCTCTTTACCCGCTCAGTGCCCTGGTTTGTGCCGCGTTGCCATTTTGCTGGCTGATGTTCTGTCGCGGACGGCGTTTCAAGAAGTTTGCCAAGCAGTTGCCGGACGCGATGGAACTGGTTGCTCGGGCTCTCCGCTCCGGGCATTCGCTCGCCTCGGCGTTGAAAGTCGTTGTCGACGAACTTCCTGAACCCATCTCCAAAGAATTTCATATTGCGTATGAAGAACAGAACCTGGGGATCCCAATCGAACAGGCATTAAAGAATCTCTACGTTCGCATGCCGAACATGGACTATAAATTCTTTGCGATGGCCGTTGCGATTCAGCGTCAATCCGGGGGGGATCTCGCCGAAATTCTGGACAAAATCGGTCATATTATCCGTGAACGCTTTCGAATTCTGGGACAGGTTCAGGCCCTGACCGGGGAAGGACGAATCAGCGGAATCGTCCTGATGGCATTACCGATTGCGCTCTTCTTCGCCGTCTGGTACCTCAATGAAGAATACGTGATGTTGCTGTTCACGGATGAACTCGGTCGCAAGATGGTCGGAACGGCAATCTTTCTGCAAGTGCTGGGAGCCGTTTCCATCAAGAAAATTATCGATATTAAAGTGTAATAATTTCCCCGCCGGGATAAGAGATTATTTTACGGAACCGTGATTATGGACCCGCAACTTCTCCATCAGATTCTTCCTTTTGCCGTCTTTGGCGCAGTCGTCGCCGGAGTCTGGGCTGTCGTCAGCCTGTTTCCGTCAAGTGAAACCCGGGTTTCTGAACGACTCAGCGAGTTAAAAGATCCCCGCCGTTCAGGCGAATCTGATGAAAAGCAGACCGGGATTAAATCCGCATTCAAGAAAGCGGCTCCGGCATTATCTAAGGCTCTGGAACCGAAAACGGAACTGGAAGAAAATAAGCTTAGAGTCAAACTGGCAAATGCCGGTTTTTCGTCTCCTCATGCGAATACTTCATTCCTTGCGATCAAAGTCATCAGTATGCTCGCCGGTGCCGTTCTGGCAGGAGCCGGGACGATGCTTGTGATGGGAGCCACTCTGGATGGTCTGCTTGCCGTCGGAATCGGCGGCGGTCTGGGACTGTTTATCCCCGACACCGTGTTATCACTAATGGCCTGGTCTCGAAAAGATAAGATCTTTCTCTCTCTCCCCGATGCGCTGGACCTGCTGGTTGTTTGTGTGGAAGCCGGTCTGGGCTTGGATGCAGCGATGCGTCGTGTCGCGGAAGAACTGAGCGAAGGGGCGAAGGAAATCTGTGATGAAATTAATCATTGCAACTTCCAGTTACAAATGGGACGTCCTCGTCGCGAAGTCCTCCACGACTTCGGGATCCGCACTGGAGTGGACGACGTCAAAGCATTGGCTGCGATTTTAATTCAGGCCGATAAGTTCGGATCGTCAATCGCCCAGGCATTGCGCGTGCAGTCTGACAGTATGCGCATCAAGCGAAGTCAGCTGGCCGAAGAAAAAGCGGCCATGACCGCCGTGAAGATGATTTTTCCACTGGTGCTGTTCATCTTCCCTGGAATCTTTGTGGTCCTTGTCGGCCCCGCAGCAATCGTGATGATTCGCGAACTCTTGACGATGTGATGCAGGTTGCTGGTGATCATATCGTATTACAGTCGTTCCAAGTTTGCCTCATATGGAGAGAGAAGTGGGTAGTGGGTAGGAAATAGTGGGTAGAAAACGCAGGCTTTTCGGGCTTTTTCTGACCCCTCGCCCCTGAATCCTGACCCCTTGCTTTCCATCACGAACAAACTTGGAAGTACTGTATCACAGATACGGGATGGCCATACGGGCAACGCCGTCACGAAGACGTTCCGGAAGAGATCGAGAACGCAGTTCTGAAACGGTCATCCGGCGACTTTTATCGATCTTGGACTGCACAATTTCCGACAGGCTGGCCACGAGATTCTGATCATAGCATTCCATATTGAATTCAAAATTCAGTCGCAGACTGCGCGGGTCCCAGTTGCTTGATCCGATCAGTGCCCAGTCATCATCGATCAGGAATATTTTTGTATGATCGAATGGCGGGGGATTACGATAGACTTCGCACCCTCGTGACAATACATGACTTAATGGATCGCTTGAGGCCCATTGTACAAAGCGGATGTTATTGACTTCCGGTAAGACGATTCGGACTTTAACACCTTTCATTGCCGCCACATTTAACGCATCAACAATCGCGGCATCAGGCAGAAAGTAGGGAGTGACAATATCAATTCGACGGGAAGCAACCGCGATCGCTCCCATAATAACAAGCCGGATATAATCGAAGTCGCTATCCGGTCCGTCGGGAATCCCCCGAGCCCGAACGGTTCCATGATTCTCGGGAGGACGAAACCAGGTTGCCCCTTGAAGACGCTCTTCGGTCGCAAATGCCCAGTCGGTGACGAACATTTCCTGAATATGATTGACTGCCGGTCCAACGATCCGGAAATGAACATCCTGAACCGGATGCGACGTTTCCCAATCCTCCCGGCATCCTTCACGAATATTCATCCCCCCCGTGAAGCCCACTTCACCATCAACAACCATCATCTTCCGATGCAATCTCAAGTTTGCGTAATTCGCGAGCCACGGGCGCCATGTCGGCAAAAATGTCGCAACTGGAATCTGTGCTTTTCGGAGAGCATGAACAATCGACGGCTTGGAGTAACGCGACCCGACATAATCGATTAATACCCGTACTTCGATCCCCCGATGGTGTGCGTCTTTTAAGGCGTCGACGAATTCCCTTCCCGCGCGATCATTATCGAAAATATAAGAGCATAAACTGACCGACCGCTTTGCCTGAGCGATTGCGTCTAACATCATGGGATAGGCTTTCGATCCCCCATCTAACGGAGTGACCGAATTCCCCGCCAGTAACGGCTTCCCGGTAATTCTGCCCACAACCGAACAAAGCCGACCATGAAAGGGCAAACGATGCCGGGCTTCGGGGCTGTCCACAAACCGCCCTCGTTCCAGTTCGTGACGAAACTGCCGGTCCATGCTGCGATGAAGCCGTTGAGCTTTCCGTTCGATTCGATTCACGCCAAAGCAGATATAGAGGATCGATCCCACAAAAGGAGAGAGCCAGATCAGACCGACCCAACTGAGAACGCTTTGAGTTTCCCGCTTATACAGAACGGCATGCATGGATGAAACGAGTGCCAGTCCTCGCTCGGAAATCGCCAGCAACACCGTCCAGAACTGCATCATATCCGACATCGTGCACCTGTTACGGAAATACAATCATCTCTGGGGCCATACACCACAGACCGAATCGTAATAAGTGGCGTTTGAATCACAACTGGAACGGCAGAATTCATCAGGTGTCGGAAACAAAAAAAGCCGGACTGTCCGGTTGGAACAAGTCCAGCCAGACAGTCCGGCACGCTGATCACACAAGTTGATTTCTTGAGTGATCGCCATTGATGCGATCAATGTGTTACGTCATATTTCAGAACTGAAGATAAAGTCCTGGCCGACCATAATAGCCGCGTCCGTAATATCCACGTCCATAGTTTCCACCATAATACCCACGATTGTAATAACCGCCACGCGGAGCGTAGTATCCACGGTTATAGTTATAATATCCTCGTGGAGAATTGTAGTATGTTCGTGGAACAACGTTTCGATAGACCCGGTTGGTTGTTCGCACTCCAGTCCGGTATCCTTGATTGAAACTTCGTCGGGGGTTCGCGGCTTCACTGATATTTGGAAGCCCTGTCAGCGTTACCATTGCAACCGCACAGGTGATGATCAGAATCTTTCGCATTGTTCTTTCTCCTCAATGTCAGACCGCATTCAACATCCCTCCTGATTCATCTCAGATGGTTTGTCATGCGATTGGGGGTATTCGGCGTCGATCAATTCGCTTTCAGTGTTCTGCAGGCGAAAAGTGAGACATTTGCATGCACGCGTCTTTCATTCGTCTGCACACGGTAGAGCAAACTGCTCTAACTCAGGGTGATCATCCCATCCATGCATTTCATGAAAGAACGACTCTGCAACCTTGGCGCCAATCCCTGATCAGAGATGCCAGTCTTCCCGATTCCAGTGCTGCGTTTTGCTCTAACTTCCTGAATCGAAGGATGTTGGACAACATCATATTTTTACAGAAACCCCCATCTTCTCTGGAGAGTGTTGGACGATCAGCGACCAGCCTGTTGTAAAATCGAGAAAAAGCGTATTCAACCTGACAACAGTTTCGGTGCAGCGACAAACCTGTTGGAAGCTGTCTGCCATGGATTCCGCTAAGGACCAGCCCAGAAATAATATCGCGGTTTGTTCATCCCCGTCCTCTATTTCTAATGAGTGGATTCCACAAAGGGTTCCAGCTTTTCGAGATACCATTGAGGAATTTCAACGGAAGTGAGTGTTCCATCAGGAGAGAAGAGACAACAGACCGTCTTCATCCGACCGGAGGCCAGTTGCAGGTCCCCTCTCCAGAACTCCATCGAATAGGTCAATGATTTGAAACCGATTCGTTCCAGGGTGAGTCTCCCTTCAATCCGGTCGTCATAGCGGGCCGGAGCGTGAAATCGGCAGGATGCATTCACTCGGGGCCAACCCAGGTAGGTTCCATCCGGTTGCTGTTTCAGAATGGGCAACTCATGTGCTCGAAAGAAGTCGTGTTCCAGTTCTTCCATCCACTTGTAGTAATTGGAAAAATGGACGATTCCCGCCATATCAGTCTGAGAAAATTCGACACGGCGATGTGAAACAAACGGAGGCATCGTTGTCATTGCAAATTTCGGGGCGTGATCGCTTTGGAACGGAGAGGCCTCAACATACACTGTTCGCGGACAAATGTCTCCCCTGTCACCATGTTGAATCCAATCTGTGACAATCGAGAACGTGACGCTGAAAATGGATGAAATGACAACTGAATTCCAAACCGCTTCCTGGACATTGCCTTCTATTCAACAGTTGCTGCAGGAACTGCTTGTCGGCAACCAGACAGTGGAGCAGGTAAGCCAGTCCCTTTTGAGAACATCAATAAGCGGAACCGATATCACGGCCACCGGAGATGTTCGGATCGACAGTGATCGTGCCCTGCGTTGCGGGTATCCTGAAGTCATCTATGCGCCGGGAAAGTCAACGGAATCACTGATCCAGGCATTCCAAAAGCTACTCGATCATCAGCAGAATGCACTGGCGACACGTTGTGATCCCAGCCAGATCACGGCATTATCGCAGGCGTTTCCCGATGCGACAGTGAATCTGTCTGCAAGAACGGTTCGCTTCAATTTCAACGACGAAGTTTCCGGAAAGGTGATGGTTGTTTCCGCAGGAACCTCCGATCGACCGGTTGCAGAAGAGACGCTGGAAACCTTGCGCTGGATGAATGTCTCTGCAGAGCTTCTACTGGATGTCGGCGTCGCCGGGCCACAACGGTTTCTTCAGGAAAAGCATCGTCTGGATGATGCCAATGCCGTCGTTGTTGTTGCCGGAATGGAAGGAGCGTTACCGTCTGTCGTCGGCGGATGGGTCCGCTGTCCTGTGATCGCAGTCCCAACCAGCGTCGGATATGGTGCCGCGTTTGGAGGGCTGACGGCATTATTAGGCATGCTGAACAGTTGCGCGGCCAATGTCGCCGTCGTCAATATCGACGCAGGATTCAAGGCAGGCTATCTCGCGGGAATGATTGCGCAGCAGGCACATAAGAACCTTTGACAAATCGGACCGCGATCCGCTCGCGGAAAAGAAATTTTCATCGTTAGAGCGGTTTTGCTCGCGGCACTAAAAAAGGATGAGAAGATCTATACGGATCACCTCATCCAGAATCACATTTCACTGTCGTTGAATCACAACCCGTGTGATTCTGTCACAGATCAATCGTTATCAGGCGGGAACAACTCCTGTTGATTCACTGCGACGATTCGGGCTGTCTTCCGGTCCCAATGGTTCTTCAGAGGGAAGAACCTGTGCCACATCAACCCGATTTTCGTCTCCCCCAAACGCCGTCAGATATCCCAGAATCTCCTGGTAATTTCCATAGATTCGCAGGGAGTCATATTTCGTAATGAATCGGGTTCGATCTCGACTGTTCAGACGGGTCCAGGCGACAATCGCCTTGTCCACCGCTCCCATCAGAACCAGTGAATTCGTGCTTTTCAGCTTGATTTGAGACATCAACGGAATGTCTGGATCCGATCCATCCAGGGCGAACGGAAGATCGATCAAACCGCCTGACTGGTTTTGAATATCGTCCCCACCAAATGGATTCTCACCAATCTGAATCACGTTGTTCGTGTCGACCGCCCTTTCGATCTTGTCCCCCAGATCCACCTTGTCTGGATTATGTGTCACGCGCCGTCGCCAGCGATCACAATGGACAAGCAATTGCTTCAGGTGAAATTGAGTCGGATCGTCAAAACCTCCGCGATCTGACAGTTCATCATTCGCTAATAATTCCGCGCGAAGCGTAAATAATGGTGATAATGCTGCAACGATATGCAGGTTTCGCAAGGATACAATCGCCCGACGAAACTGTTCTTTAGCGGGATCTCCAATAGGCATGCTTTTCTCCATTTCAGTTAATGAAATTGTTTTTCGTAGAGGTGCATTAGATGCGGATGGTTAAGGGGGCAACTTCCGCGACCCTGGCATCAATTGATTCACGCAAGTTGCGAGCCATTCCTTCCTTCGCGGAATCTCCGGATTGCTCGAGTTTTTCAAGTTCGTCGTCGAGAAAAAGTCCCCGGATCGCGTCAAGTACAGCCACACGTCCTTCTGATTGTCGGATCTCAAGTAGCTGACGTGCTTCATCCAACTGTCGGGGAAAGGGAGCCGGAATCTCCGCGGCACTCCTTTCAATCAATCCTCCCTGCTTCCGCAGTTGCAAAGTCCTGCGACGACATCTGGCTGCAATGAATGCCGAGACCGCAAGACTTCCAATTCCACCTGTGGCCAGACTCCCTCCGATAATGCCAATGTATTGCAACGCTGCCAGAGAAACCGGCAATCCACGAAGAATGCGGTCGACCCATGTCGTCGAACTTGTGGCCTGCGACGCCGGAGTGACAGAATCCATGGAGACGATCGGTTCTTCCAACACAGGATTGGATGAAGATGAAGGGAAGACAAGACCTGGAGAAGGACCTGAAGGAAAAGACTCCGGGAATTCCTGCAAGGGAATTCCAAGCTGATTCAAAAGGTGCTCCGGTCCAATGTATCCTTCGATACGTTGTTCGTTAAAAATGAATGTTGGAAAAACATTAGCAGTGATTTTCATGCTGCTATCACTACGAACATTATTTTTATCGATATGAACATCAAAATGACGATCAAGTTGATGTCGAAACAGATCCATGGTTTGATAATCGTTCCAGAATTGCAGACAAGGCGCGCATCCGTCCGTTGTGAGTACGGTCAATCGTGGCCGTAGCTGGGACTGGGGCGACTGGAACGAACCATGAATCAGGCAACGTTTCCTGATGCAATCGACATGATGTTCCGTTCGGCGCCATGTGTGCCATTCCGTCTGAAGCTGAAGCGGATTCAGTTGGTAATAGCGTGCCAGTCGTGATGTCACCGAATCCGAATCTCGTTGAAACTGGAGCAGCGTTCGCGGTGTCCCCTTCGTCAGTAGAAATTCGACGAGTGAAAAGCCTCCCGCATAAAGTTGCTCCAGTTCGATTGAAGACTGAGGATAATCCCGCTGCTCCAGCCATTCCTGTGAGAAAAGGTCTTGCGGAAGCAGGGCGGCACCTTGACGCAAACGTTGATGCGATGCGGAGGACTCCATCAGAGAAGCACATCCTTCGTCCAGCCATCGTTCGATGGGATGACGAATCAATGAGGCCCGAACCATGTGGTCCACCTCATGTGGAATAACGTCACGAAAGATGGATTCTCTGGAGCCGGTTACCGTCATTCGCCAATCAAATACCTCTCCCCCTGCAAACCGAAACTGAGTCTGTCCTCCTCCTTCATGGGGGCGGATCTGACAGGTAATCACACAGGGATACGACCAGTTCCCGGGAAGCGGATTTCCTGACCAGAACCGTGCGGACCGCAATCGTGCCTGTTCGGCAGCATTGATGACGATTGCATCATTGCAGATAAAGTTTTCGGCGGACGCAATCGAAGATAATTGACTATGAAAAATAGCGAATGGAAATAATACATAAAAACAAATACAATGATTTATTAATAGCGTTTTCATGTCACGCATTATCACCCCCTTGAGCATGATAATAGAGAGTTCCTGACGGGCGAATTGATGCATAGCGCCTGTATTTCCCGGTGCGTACCAGTTCTCTCAGCAGACGGGCCGGATGAAAGCGGGATGGGTTCGCATGATTCATACGGTTCAGTCGCATGACGACCGCAGCGACCAGTTCCGAGCAGAAGAGCTGATCCAGATTTGCGCCCGGAAACAGACGTGTCATTTGAAAGACCCGCGTTCCGGACAATAACGCTCCTCCCATGTCATAGCGCACATTGACTCTCACAAAGTCGTTGAGTACCAGGCGGCTGAGCAAATGACTCTCCTGGCTCGACAGTCGGTGAAAATGGCTCAGTCGATAGATATCAACCCGTCCTCCGTGATGGAGGTAGTCACTGATTCGATCAATCGGTTGATGTACTTGCGCTCCGGACACCCGATCACCCCGCAGCAGGCAGGAACGAGAACAAAGTGTTGTTGACTCGACCCAGACCATCTCTTTCCGCCAATCACAAATCAGAGCAACGTGCGATGGTCCCAGACGTAACCCGGGAGGCGAAAACAGGGAACAGGTCCCCCATCGAATGACACGACTCGTCCAGTCATCGCCATGGCATGCCGCAATATCGCCGGGTTTGAAATCCATGATGTCTCGCAGATGACTCGGTCGTGTCATATGAATTGAGATGGGACGGAATCATCGTTGAATGAACAGCAAAGAAAGAATTCCTTCACAAGCAGCACGGAAGAGATGAAGCATATTCCCCCTTCATTTTTGACAGGGATGGTCGCGCGCATTCTTCCGGGAGAAGCGCAGGACAAGTGTGCGAGATTATTTACAGAAGCGATCTGGCACGAAGGATGCGACAGATTTGTGCAATCTCACTCACAGAGAATTTGCATAAGAAGAGGTCGGGCGTAACGATGGAGCGTGTCAGCTTTGTGATTGGAGCTGAGCCGAGTGCATTGCGACTGTACGCGTCTTTGGCGTGAATGACGAAGCGGAGCTTCGTGGCGAGAGGGTTCCCAAACCTGAGCTTGGGAACAAGGAGACGCCATCTCAGGAATGATCCGGGCGATAGCGAATTCACACGATGTATTCACCGTTCCGCCGTACAGCGGGCAGCGTTTCATCAGTTGAAACGCTTGCTGCACGGGTACACGGTAGGACAATTCGCTCTTAGTACATCTGGACCTGTTTCTCGTAAGAGATTTCGTATTTCTTCATCTTCTTGTAGAGCGTGGTCCGATTGATCCCCAGAATACGGGCGGTTTCCTGACGGTTCCAGCCGTTCTGTTCGAGAGTATCGATGATGATCTGTCGCTCAGGATCGGCCAGTGCGGATTTCAAACCGGCACGGCCAGCCAGGCGCGGATGATGGTAGCTGGAATCCTGTTCCTCGCGTCGCAATTGTTCAGGAAGATCGGAATAGGTCACGATGTCCGATTTACTGAGTACTATGGCCCGTTCAATCACGTTCACAAGTTCCCGGACATTACCGGGCCAGTTGTAACGTTGCAGAGCATTCATCGCCTGATCGTCGAACCCGCGGACATGTTTTCCGATCTGTTTGTTGAAGTCTTCGAGATAATGCTCGATCAGCAACGGGATATCTCCCAGACGCTCCCGCAATGGCGGTTGAGTGATGGCGATCACATTGATTCGATAGAACAGATCCTGTCGGAACTCCCCGGAGCGAACGCGGGCTTCAAGGTCGTCGTTCGTCGCCAGAATCAGACGGACATCCACTTTATGCGTGGTGTTTCCGCCGACCGGTTCGAACTCGCGATCCTGAAGAACGCGGAGCAGTTTCACCTGCAGACTTTGTGAAGCGGTTCCAATCTCGTCGAGGAATAACGTACCGCCGTTGGCCTGCAGGAACTTTCCGACTTTGTCCTGAGTGGCTCCGGTAAAGGATCCCTTCACATGGCCGAACAATTCACTTTCCAGCAGAGAATCCGGCAGGGCTCCGCAGGCGACCTCGATAAACGGCTGATCGCGACGGGAACTCAGTTGATGAATGGCCCGGGCGGTCATTGTTTTTCCGGTGCCGTTCTCTCCGAGAATCAGCACGGTGGTGCGTGTATCGGCGACACTCTCAAGAAGGTCGAACATTTTGGACATTTTGTAGTCCCGTCCAATGATGTTCGCCATCCCGAATTTTTCGTCGAGCTGTTTCCGTAACGAACGGTTTTCTTCCACGATGCGGCGTTGTCCGAGCGCTCGTTGAATGGAGAAATTCAGTTCGTCGTCGATGATCGGCTTCGTGAGGTAGTCAAAGGCTCCCAGACGAATGGCTTCCACCGCGCTTTCGATGGTGCCGTATCCGGTCAGCAGGATAATGGCCGTTGTCGGGCAGTTGGCGACACCCCATTCCAACAGATGGAATCCGTCCTGATCCGGCAGGTTGACGTCACAGACAACCGCATGAAACGTGCATTCTTTCATCCGGGCCATCGCGTCACGGCAGGTCATGGCTGTTTCAGTGCGATGACCGAGACTGCGCAGGTAATCGGCCATTGCTTCACAGATATGGCGATCGTCATCAACGACAAGTAACGAAGCCTGATTCGACATAGTTCTTTCCTTGGAGCAATTTGCTCCGACATAGACCAGTCTGGTCTACACATGTGCCCGCTTGGCAGGATGTCTTAGAGCCGCGAACAAAACCTCTCAAACCAAGAGAATTTCCTTTCCGCGAGCGGATCGGGGTCAGTTTTGCTAGGGGTTCTTACATTATTTGCAAAAACGCTCTCGCGTTCGCTCTACCGGGTGCAGGCGGATTAAGGGGGTTTGAATACGCCAAATCCTCATTTTTCGCCTGCGGAATGCTGAAAACAATTTTGAGGTTTGTTACATGGAAGGTACGAAACACTACGTCACAGATGACCGCACGCAACAGATTTTCAGGGAGAACGATGTTTTCGGTGAACGTTTCGTTACGAAAGGCTTGTGGAAAGAGAGAAACGACAACAAAGATGTTTTTCCTGATCCTTACCAAAACCTTTCACTTATGTGCAGAAAATATTCAGATTGAATTCAAAATTTGTAATTCAGTGCATTTTCCTGAAGGCTCGTCCCTTCAATCCCGATTGATCTATCCGGTATAATTCCCATGATGCTGACTTGGAGAAGGGCCTGTCTGCTCAGCCTTCTCTCCCCGTTCCAAGAGTTCCTGCCAGGAGTGCCTCCGAAGATGCTTGAGAACCCATCGCCGTCTACGGCTTCGTCACGACGTGATTTTCTGAAACAGGGAACGCTGGCCGGTTTGGCTGGCGGATTACTGGCCACCTTTCCCGGCCAATCCAGCTTGTATGCCGCAGACACCGACATTATCCGTGTCGGGCTGATCGGTTGCGGGGGACGCGGGACCGGTGCTGCCAATCAGGCGTTGAATGCGGATCCCAAAGCCCGACTGGTCGCCGTGGGTGATGCGTTCGCTGACGCCATCGAGCCGAGTCTGAAAACGTTGCGTGCACAAGAAGGAATCGCGAAGCAGGTTGTTGTTGACGACGAACACAAGTTTTCTGGTCTGGACGCGTACCGTCATGTCACAGATTCCTGTGACGTGGTGCTGCACGCGGCCCCTCCGGGATTTCGCCCGGAACACATGGCCTATTCCGTTGAACATGGCAAACACATGTTCGTTGAAAAGCCGGTCGCGACCGATGGCCCTGGATTGCGATCGGTGATTGAATCGGTCCGTCGAGCCAAGGAAAAGAATCTGGCGGTCGTTTCCGGATTCTGCTGGCGTTACGACTCGGCAAAACAGGCCTTCTTCGAGCGGGCTCTGGATGGAACGCTCGGAGAGGTTCTGTGTACTTATGCGACTTACCTCACAGGTGTCGTGAAGCCGATGCCTCCGGCCTCGCAACGCCCCGCCGGAATGACCGATCTCGAATGGCAGGTTCGTAACTGGTACAACTTCACCTGGTTGTCTGGTGATGGTCTGGTCGAACAGGCGATTCACGCGGTGGACTGGATTGCCTGGTCGAAAGGGGACATCCCTCCGGTCAGTTGCACCGCTGTCGGCGGTCGACAGATTCCTTCACACGGGGGAGACATCTTCGATCACATCGAAGTCAATTACTTGTGGCCCAACGGCACCCGTGGATTCATTGCTCAACGCCAGATGAACGGCTGTTACAGTGAGAACAACTGTTACATTCTGGGAAGCAAAGGGAAGGGAGATCTGACCCGTCGTGGTGCGACAACCGAAGTCGGGGAGGAAAAATGGAAATACAGCGGCCCTACTCCAAACATGTATCAGGTGGAACACAACGAACTGTTCCGCTCGATCCGTGAAGGAAAGCCGATCAACAACGGCGACCGTATGGTCAACAGCACACTGATGGGGCTGATGGGACGCATGGCGGGCTACACCGGTAAGGAAATTACCGCCGATATGGCCCTGAATTCCACCGAAAAACTGGTTCCGGAGACCCCGAACTGGGAAGCCCCGGTCGAATTCCGCCCGATCCCGCAACCACCACAATCAGTCACATAATTGAAACCTGCGTCACGTTCCTCCAATCCAACGGAGGGACCTGATATGCTTTCCGGGAAGGAAACTCATGAGAGTCTCCTTCCTTTTTTTGTTGAACCATCGCCTTTGACCGCTCACTGACAAGGGGGTCTCCGTTTCTCATGTCCTATCCACGCATTGCCAGTTTGAAGACGCCGGAGCAGTTTTGTCAGCGAGTTGAGTCTCTCGGGATTGAATTCCCGTTCGATGAAACGGTTCTCTCCGGTCCTGACAGCCCGCTTGGACAGACGTGCCCTTCCGCCTGGGGAACAATCGGGAATCGATTCTGCATCCTGCCGATGGAAGGCTGGGATGGAGAGACCGACGGCACTCCCAGTGAACTCACCCGGCGTCGCTGGATGAATTTCGGATTGAGTGGAGCCAAGCTGATCTGGGGGGGAGAAGCAGTTGCCGTCCAGCCTTCCGGGCGAGCCAACCCGAATCAATTGATGATCAACGAGCAGACTCTTTCTGACATTGAAGGACTGCGGCTTCATCTTGTTGAAACGCATCAGGAACATTTCGGAAGAACAGACGATTTACTGGTCGGCCTGCAGCTGACTCATTCCGGACGCTTCGCCCGACCGAACCAGAAAGCCCGACCGGAGCCTCGTGTCGCCTATCATCACCCGGTTCTTGATCAACGGGTGGGGATCCATGACGATCAGGCGATTCTCTCCGATGATGAACTGAAACAACTGACCGACGACTTCATTCAAGCGGCCGTGCTGGCAGACCAGGCGGGCTATGCGTTCGTCGATATCAAGCATTGCCATGGATATCTTGGTCACGAGATCCTGTCGGGAGTTGATCGACCCGGCGCGTACGGTGGAAGTTTTGAAAATCGAACACGATTCCTCAGAGATATTGTTTCCGGGGTTCGGGCCTCGGCACCTCGGATGCAGTTTGGCGTGCGATTGAGTGTCTTTGATTATGTTCCGTATCGACCGGGAGATGACCGGATTGGTGTGCCTGCCATGTCGGCTCCGTATGCTTATGCTTTCGGCGGTGACGGCACCGGTCTGGGGATTGATCTGGCGGAACCAATCCGATTACTGGAACTGTTGAAATCTCTGGGAATCGAACTGCTCTGCACAACGGTCGGAAGTCCGTATTACAACCCACATATTCAACGCCCCGCTTTGTTCCCGCCGTCAGACGGATATCTTCCCCCCGAAGATCCGTTGATCGGTGTCGCCCGACAAATTGAAGTGACAGGGCAACTCAAACAGGCAGTTCCCGATCTCATTGTGGTTGGTTCCGGTTACAGCTACCTGCAGGAGTATCTCCCGAACGTCGGACAAGCGGCTGTGCGTCAGGGACTGGTCGACTTCGTTGGACTGGGACGAATGGTTCTTTCTTATCCCGATCTGCCGGCCGACGTCCTGAGTGGAAAAGGTCTGCAACGCAAGAAAATCTGCCGGACTTTCAGTGACTGTACAACAGCCCCTCGAAACGGCATGGTCTCCGGCTGTTATCCACTTGATCCGTTTTACAAAGCACGACCGGAACGGCAACAACTGGTCGCCCTGAAACAGGAACTGGAACTTCATTCGTGACAAAGCATTGAAGAACGAATCCTGAATTTCCTCTTTCCATTCCCATGGGCAATGTCCACGCACTAGAATCGGGACGGCTCTGGCCTTTCCAAAAACTTTCCGGATGCGGCCGGGAGCCAGATACGGCGGACGAGAACTTCTCCGGAACTTCGGTCCAATACTCGTTCTTCCCATTTGACGACGCCGAACGGCAGTTCTTCCGTCAACCAGACATCTCGGGAAATCCGGATGGGGGTTCCATCTTCAAGTTTCTCTGAAACATTCGTGTAACAGATATGAGAACGAAAGGCATCCGTTCGCAGGCTGGTCTTCTCGTACCGGATTCGAGACAGAATATACTGAACCCGACGCGGCATACCTCGGAAGAAACTTCGATCCTGCTCAGTCAATTCCTGACCATCCTCTCGCGAAAGAAGGAATTCTTCCACCGGCCGTCCCGTTGCGAACAAACTTCCCTCCAGAAGATAGGTCACCTCGGATGAAATGACGTCACCAACGGATCGAATGACTTTCACCCGGCGTTGATGTTCCTGTTCTCCCGGACCGGCATCGCGGAGTTCCAGTTGTTCCACCGTTCCGAGCGTATCGGTCGACTGGAACCGAATCCAGTAATCTTCCTGCAGTTCTCCGGTAGGGAGGAGTCCCAGCCAGGTGTAATGCGTTTGCTGAAACTCGGGACGAGGGTCGCTGTAGTCAATCCACTTCGCCTGTTCCATCAATCGATAGATCCAGTTCTGTGTCCACGGGGCGTTCGAAGGAGTCCATGCGGAAAAGATGGACACCGCCAGCAATGGAAACGCCAACCAGCGGAATTTCAGCAGATTTCCCCAATTCTGAACCACCGACACCATTGCCAGTATCCAGAACGGAGTCAGCCATAAGATCCACCGGAGTGCGACACTGACACCACCATAGTTGTAGTTGTCGGTTCGTGAGAGATAGAACGCGAGAGTGGCCAGTGTCAGAAGAACCCCCAATCCCTGAAACGCCCGCAGTCGGGGATTTCGGTAAGTCGACGGCAACAGCCAGCCCCAAATGGTCAGGAGAAAGATGGGGCTGAGGGACAGAATTCCATGATGTCCGAGCGTGCAGTGGAACAGGTAGCCGAGAGTCGAATCTCGAGGACGGTCAACACCCTTCGGGTCAGACCAGTAGCTGGGCACCCCTTCATGCACGAACTCATAAGTTTCAGTTCCGTAGCTGGCATAGAACGGTTTCCAGCTTCCTGTCGCTGCGAAGTTGGCCACGAAGAACGCAATCAATGGAATCAATGCGGCCGGAACAAACAGTGTCAGTGTCTGTTTAGGAGCCGCTCGCAGAAGGATCAGGAAGACCCCGAGTCCCAGTAGTCCAGACGGAAGTTCATTGCAGGTTCCAAACGCCGTGACGAGTCCACACGCCACAAAATGCCAGTTGCGGCGACGCTCCGGAGAGAGTGCGCGAACCGCCAACGGCAGTGCGATAAAAAACGAAGTCGCGGCGACGTTATGATTGTTAAAGACGGTCAGGAACGGCAGCAGCATCGTTCCAAAACAGGCAATGGCCATGAGGAGCAGGTAACCGAACGGATTAGGACATTCTTCGCGAAGTAATCCCGAGAACATCCACAACGCCAGCCCCATCGGCATGATGTTGATCAGAAACAGAATGAGTCGCATCACCAGTTCCGGATGACTGTCGAGACTCCACCCGGTGAGTGCTTTCACACCGCGATACAGTTCCGCCACGAGTCGCGGGAGCAGCGGCGGTTTCGAGGAATAGAAGTGATCCTCATGCCGAACAATGTCAATGGTATCCCAGCCCGGGCGCTGACGAATTTCGTCGATCTGATACGTGTTTCGTTCCACCAGCGACCAGACGGTACACCACCGGGACCGATCGTTCGCACTGCGCAGCGTTGGGGCGTCCCACAGGCGAGCGGTGACGATGGTCATGGAAGCCAGAATCATCAACAGACTGGCCCAACCGATGACCGGACGGAGCGAGGCGTTCAACGTGTTCGTTTCAGTCACAGGATTCGTTTCTGTATTCGTTTCTGTACCGCCAGCGACTCAGCGTCTATCCGGAAATGTCGGTGTCATCGAGATGTCGAGTGCTCATTGCATTGCTGACATTTTACATATTGTCCGTCGCCGGACTTTCCGGATCGTTTCTCACAGTAGGTGGTGCAGGTGAAAATGAAATTTGCCTAGCTTTCCACCATAATTTCCGGCGGAGACCCTTAACAAACCCGGAATCTCCACGGCCGCGAACAGCCCGGCTTTCATGGCCGCCTGAATCGCGGATTCCGTCAGGCCGTCAATGACAATTTCATATGCGGCACCACAACCGGGAGGAAGTTCCGTTTGCGTCATTGATTGTAGTGTCGGACAGAAGGCGTCGTTCGTGCTGGCCTTCAGTTTGGGATACTTCGAGCCGACTTTGCTCCCGGATCGAACAATTCCACCAGGAAACGGCATGACGACATCCGGAATGGTCCTCATCGCATCGACCGCTGCTTCGGCCGCACGGAGAGCCGCCTCTTGAGTCGCTCCGCACAAAATGAGATTTCCCCCAGCGATGGCGTTCGTCGTGCCCAACATGTCTTCACACAAAAACTCGCCATCCATGACCGGAATTCGCCAGTACCGCGTCTTCCCCAGTTTCTTGGAGATTTGAAAACCGTCACCAAAGTAACGGAGTGCGTTTCCCAGCGGAACCTGTTTGTCTGCAGGAACATCAGGCAACCCGTTATAAACGGCTGTCGTCGGGCAGGTGAGAAGACATTGTCCCACCCGATTTTGCAGAGCTTTCGCCAATCCATCCTTACTGAAGGCAAACGCCAGAATCGAAACACCCGGTCGACCGTCTGGAGTTTCCTGTGGTGAGAGCGTTCTTTCAACAGCCGCTTCCGTGTCGCAAGCAATGACACTGGTAGCATTTCCGCACATTTCCGCCCCGGCGATTGCGGCCCAGCGTGCATTCGTGGCTGTGACAATCAGTCGGGTTCCTTTGATCGGAAAGGCTTCCGCAAAGGTATCAGCCACTTCGACTCCGTTAAGGGAGGCAAAGCCGCTGGAAGGGGAAGTCAAAGGAAAATTGGAGTCCGAGCCCATTTCGCCACTGTTGATTGTTCGCGTCGTGGTGTCAAGGGTAGCCGGGAACGTCTCAAAGATGCATTACGATCGTCAAAATTGCCCCATTGGGCCTCATATCCGTCATACCCTCGCGTCAAATGCCTTGAATTCCGCCGGGGGGAGGGTTGAGACCCCTCTGGCGGTCCTGTAGACTTCCTGATTCAATTTCGGGGACATCTTAACGGAGAGGCGAACGCCAACGGCTGTTCTGGTGTCATCGGGTTGTCGATCAGGATGCCCGGATTTCGGGACTTGAAGCCTGATCATTCCCTGCTTCCCCACCATATTGAGTGCACGCAAGTGCAATTGCATCGCCAGTCAATCTGGCAGGACTGTTTGTCAATGAGACATATTCTTTCAGCGCTTGTCATGAACCAGCCCGGTGTGCTGGCTCATATCTCCGGCATGATGGCGTCACGGGCGTTTAACATCGACAGCCTCGCCGTCGGACCAACAGAGAATCCCGAATATTCCCGGATGACATTTGTCGTCGGCGGAGGGGATCGCGTTCTGGATCAGGTCCGCAAGCAGTTGGAAAAGATCGTCACCGTCGTGCAGGTGATGGATTATAAAGACGAAGATTTCGTTGAACGTGATCTGATGCTGATCAAGGTCAACACACCGACAAGCGAAATCCGCAGCCAGTTGAAAGAACTGGTGGATATCTTTCGTGCCCGGATTGTGGACGTCAGTGCAGACCATCTGATGATCGAAATCTCCGGCCAGGAAAAGAAAGTTCAGGCATTTATCGACGCCGTCATTCCATTCGGCGTGCTGGAAATGGCTCGAACCGGACGAATTGCGTTATCCCGCAAGGGGGGCATGAATGTCGGTGCCTGCGAATCGAGCCAGACCGAAGAAAACGAGGCCGTTGCCCAGAGCAAATAGTTGCCTGCGCCATCTCACAGTGATCGTCTTGTAACGTCTCGTCTTATATCGTCGAATGCCACGTCTGCTACGGTTGACAATGGCCTTCTGAAATGACTCTCCAGGTTGACGGTGGAACGTCCTGATTCTGAATCCATCAACCTGAAATTAGAACCCCTAACAAAACTGACACCGATCCGCTCGCGGAAAGAAAATGTTCATCGTTTAAGAAGTTTTGTTCGCGGCTCTAAACACCTTCAACTCTATTTACTGAAAGCAGATCGATGGCCGTTACCGTTTATTATGATAAAGATGCCGATTTGTCTTTGCTGAAAGACAAAACCATCGCCATCCTCGGCTATGGAAGCCAGGGACACGCACAGGCCCAGAACCTGCGAGACAGCGGCCTGAAAGTGGTCATCGGGCAGCGTCCTGGAAGTGCCAACTACGATCTGGCGGTGAGCCATGGATTCAAACCGGTCTCCGCTGCTGAAGCGGCTGCCGCTGGCGATCTGATCAACATCCTTCTGCCAGACGAAGTGCAGGGAGACGTCTACAAGCAGGACGTTCAACCGAACCTGAAACAAGGGAACCTGCTCCTCTGCTCACACGGTTTCAACATTCACTTCGGACAGATCGTTCCTCCAGCCGGTGTGGACGTCGGTCTGGTGGCTCCGAAAGGTCCTGGTCATCTGGTTCGTAGCGAATACGTCAAAGGAGGGGGAGTTCCTTCTCTGATCGCATTGCTTCCCGGTGCTTCAGACTCCGCAAAACAGCTCGCCCTCGCTTACGCCAAAGGGATTGGTGGAACACGCGGCGGCGTGATCGAAACCACCTTTGCAGAAGAAACCGAAACCGACCTGTTCGGTGAACAGGCCGTTCTCTGCGGCGGTGTCAGCGAACTGGTGAAAGCCGGATTCGAAACTCTGGTTGAAGCCGGATACCAGCCGGAAATGGCTTACTTCGAGTGTATGCACGAACTGAAGCTGATTGTTGACCTCCTGTACGAAGGGGGCCTCAACTACATGCGATACAGTATTTCCAACACCGCTGAGTACGGCGACTACTCCACTGGTCCCCGCATCATCACTGCACAAACCAAGCAGGTAATGAAACAGGTTCTGAAAGAAATTCAGGACGGAACTTTCGCCCGTAACTGGCTGCTGGAAAACAAGGTCAATCAGGCCAGCTTCAAAGCCCGTCGCCGTAACGAGCGGAACCATCAGGTCGAACAGGTCGGCCGCGAACTGCGCCGCATGATGAACTGGATCGACTCCAAAGAAGTCTAGAGCAGTTTGCTCTACCATGTGCCCGCGCAGCACGCGTTTCGACAGGAAAAACGCTGCACTCCGCGTGGCGTGGACGGGGAAGTTATTTTGCAAGTTGCTCTAGGAGCAATCTGCTCTGAATTGATTGATGACACAAACAGGGTTTGAGCAGGGTTTAGTTCCTTGCTCAAACCCTGTTCTTCATTTGGAAACCAGCACTACGACTTCACCCCAAGCAGCCAACGTGAGAAAAGCGAGACCGGTAACCCCGGTTGTACGAAACCTGCTTCCAGACCATAGTGACGGCACACATTCTCGGCGGCGAGGTAACCGCTGATGACGGCCCCTTCCATCGTCGCGGGCCATCCGGTTTGAGTCCAGTCTCCGGCCACTTGCAACTGCGGAAGAGAAGTCTGTTGAGCGGGACGAAGTTGATCAATCCCTGGAGTCACCGAGAAGACCGCACGCCGTTCGGTAATGATTCGGGAATGTACTAAACGTGCATCCGTAGGCCAGATTTCCTGAAGTTCCCGATCAATTTTTTGAATCACATCCTCCTGAGTCTGCTCCTTCAGCTGACGACTCGCGCTGATCACCACCTGACAATAATGTGTCTGAGTCCCCTGAAGTGCTCGTTCTCCTCGATTGAATGCCCATTGTCCCAATCGTCCCACAAGCACGGCATGCGACAACGGCATCACCGGCTTGTCATACCAGAGATGAACACTGCTGATGGGCGCAGTTTCAATCTGCTGGCACTTTGCAATCAGATCCTGAAGAGCGGGTTCATTCAGAAGCAATGAAGAAACCTGATGCTGCGGCACCGCCAGAATCACATGGTCTGCGTCGATGGATTCTCCGTCGTTCAGAACAACAGTTCCTCTGTTCTCCTTGAAATGGATCTCGGTCACTCGTGCCCGATTTCGCACGGTCACTCCACGTTGACTTAACGCCGAGACGGTGCGAATCGAATAGAGTTCGTCGAGATCGATTTTGGGGATCTCCACTTTCCAACCCTCAGCGTGGGCCAGAAAGCCGTCGACGAAAACCTTGCGTGCATACGCGGCGTCAATGCGGTCGAGTGATTCGCTCAACGCACTCACCAGCACGACATCCCAGACGTTCTGAATCAGGGAATCAGACTGATGATGCTCGCGCAGCCAGTCCGCAAAACTGCGACCCCGCAATTCATTCGCCGAAGCTCTGGCAAGTGAGCGGACTCCCAGGGCAAAGCAAATTTTTTCTTTCCATGAAAGATAGGGAAGACGCAGAAATGCACGAGTGAGATGAAACGGAGCTGGCAGGGGATCCGCGTTGAAGGAGGTTTGCGTTCCATCAGGGGCGATGAATTCCAGTTGTGATTCCGTCTGGAAGGCATCGGCAATCCCGAGTTGTCGGCAGAGCCGTTGAAGGTTCGTGCAGCACCGCATACTGACATGCTGGCAATTGTCGATCGTCTCGCCGGTTTCCCGATCAATATAAGAGGTCGCGCGTCCCCCCAGTTGAGGACGGCTTTCCAGAAGGAGAACATCAAACTGAGATGCCGATTCCGGTGACGAGAGCGTTTCGGCCGCTGCTATTCCAGCGAGTCCTCCCCCCACAATAACGACGCGACGTCGTTGTTGAGTCGTTATTTCTGCGGGGAAGGTCACTGGTCATCCTGTGCGATTGCAGCGAGCCAACTGGCAGCGAAGAATGCTTTCACATCAATCAGCTTGCCCAATTTCTGTTGTCGCTTGAACCAGGAAATGACTTTATTCAACGGAATGACGTGAACCAGAATGTTCTCTCCGTCAATGCCTCCTCCTGCGGCCACTTTCCGCACATTCTTTGCGAGGTAGAAATGAATCACCTCGGTGGCCATTCCGGATGAGGCGGGGCCGTCGATGATGAACTTCAAATGCTTTGCCGTGTAGCCGGTCTCTTCGAGAAGTTCACGACGGGCAGATTCGACAAAGTCGATGTCGGTGTCATCTTCATCACCGACCAGCCCGGCGGGGAGGTCAATCACCTGTTGACCGAAAGGGACCCGATGCTGCTCGACCAGAACCAGTTCCTGATCCTTCGTGACCGCCATGATCGCGGTTGCCCCGATCCCTTTAATCCGGTGCACGTACTCCCATGTCCCGTCTTTCACCAGTTGAAGATAACGGCCTTGAGCGAGAATCTGTTTTGATGGAGGCATATGATCAATTTTCAGGAGAAGAGACTCACGCAAAGGCGATCAGGCGCAAAGAACCCGGCGCGGCCGGTTTGTCCCGGCCGCAACCAAAGGAATTCACGTTGTCCAAAATCCTCGCAGACCGAGAGAATCTGGAACGTTTGCAGTACAAAGGAACTTGACTCCCGATGACTTTGCGCCTTGGCGTGAGAGAGTTTCTTGGCTTTCTCCCTCATCAAATGTCCGCACTCCCTCGTTCTACAGCTGGACATGCGCAGAAGACTGGATATCGATTGACAGTACTTCCAAGTCTATTCACATCGAAGCAAGGGGTCAGGATTCAGGGATCAGGGATCAGGGATCAGGGATCAGAAAAATGCTGGAAATTCATGCCATTTCCTACCCACTACCCACTTCTCTCCTATTCATATCAAACTTGGAAGTACTGATTGAAGACTTCGCATCGGATGCCATGTTCGCATCACCTCAGCAGGGCCAGCATATAATGGGCGTCCCAATGACGTTCCGCATGCTCAAGCCATCCGAGAAACACAAATCAGAACGCTACCGGGTCAATTGAACCGGCATCAGTTGCTGGGCGTGAATGTGATCGTGACCGATCGCCGGATCAGGTGCCCGTCGACCGACCACACCGACTGGTTTTCCTAACCATTGATCAACCTGCACTCCCTGTTCCGGGGAAACATATGCCAGTAATCGACCATCCGGAGCCACCAGAGCGTACGAGGGAAATCCAGCCTGATCCTGCATGCGGTGCAACACACCCGCTCCAGAGAATCCGCCGTTTCCGCCGGGGGCCATCGCAGGATTCATGCCGGGGACTCCATTTGGTAAAGCTGGACCAGCACCCTGCGGAAACGCACTCTGTGGGTTTGAACCATATGGATTTGAACCGTGTGGCGCTGGCATCGGGTATCCCTGCCCCTGATAGCCCGGCGCCTGATAACTCGGTGTCTGATACCCCTGCATCTGGAACCCCTGTGAAGCGGCCATTGCGGGGTGCTGCGGGGACATTGGTGCAGTCATCTGACTGTTCATCATTTGTGCGTTCATCTGTCCATTTCCGGGAATCTGTCCTGCGCCGGGAACGGGCATGCCTGGTCGAGGAATCGCTCGTGGGTCGGCATTGGGGGGACGCATGAACTGCGGAGGTGTTCCCATTGCCATAGCAGGATGTTGTGTCTCTGGTCCTTCCGGAAACGTGGGGGCTTCTGTTTCGAAACCCGCGGTTTGCATGGCGGAAGGAGAGGCAGCCTGCTGAGCAACGAGTTCGGCATCCCGTTGAGCTGTTTCTGCGGAAACCTGAATGAATCGTTGATAGCGTTGGCCGATCTCGTGGCGTTGCTCCGCCACTTCCAGGCGCTGATGGACGAGAACTCCAACATTGGCCGGAGCCCGGGCTGCCAGATCTCGGTAGCGTTGAAGAATGCCATCCAGTTTCCATTCACGGGGATCTTTCGACGTCATCTCTGCATATTCGCGATCAATCTGTCCGAGCAGAATTAAGTCGGAATTTCCCTGATCAGGCGAAGAATTTCTCACTGGCAAACCGGGAGCTTGCAGCGCGAGATGTTCTCCCTGAGTTGATTGTGACGGAATCGGCAACGACGGACGGGAAGCGGATTGAACAAACGCCTTTTCCACCGGCGGGCTGAATGTGGCATAGGATTCCGTTTCACCAGGAACCGTTAAACGTGGCATCGTCTTTGGTAACGGAGACGTAATCGGAGCACGCCCTTCGGCAACGAGTCGCTCGCGATGTTGTGGCGGAATCTGGTAAGGGTCGGCCGACATCTGTTGTCGAACCTGCTGGTTCTGAGGAACAAGAGCTTCTCCTTTGACCCAGCGAAACTCCTGAGATGGAGGGGAAATCATCAGCATTTCCACGGGTCCGCGCGGGCCGTTCAGTGATTTCTCCCCCAGAATGACGACTTCGTCGCCGTTGGAAAGTTCACGACCATAGTAGGCATGATCATCCGACAGACGGCTTCCAATACGAACGACCGCCCGACTTCCCTGTCCTTCACCCGGCGAGAGACTGACCACTCCCCGATTGGAGGAAGTTTTCTCTACGACGGAGGCTTCAATCCAGCTGAAACTTCCAGCAGGAGGAGCGATCATGTACCAGCCCCCATGATCATGTCGATGCACGACGACCGATTCATTCTGCTTGATGACACCGGTCGCGTAGAACTGGTTTCCCGGTCCGCAGCGGACTTCCGCCTCGTCATTGACGACAATGGCCTGATACGGAAACGTCTTCTCCGCCCCGTAGCTTGCGGGAGTGACCAGCAATAACAGACCCGGCAGTGACAAACCCGGCAATGACAGATTCAGTGCCATGCTGAAGGTGGCGAGGAATCGGGATAAGGGCCGCGACATGAGGATACGCTCCTGCATCGAATGCATTCAACATGAAGAGCAGTTTGCTCTACCATGTGCCCGCGCAGCGCGCGTTTTAACAATAAAAACGCTGTGCTCCGCGTGGCGTGAACGAGGAAATTATTTCGTGAATTGCTCGAAGTCGATCAACCGGACGCATCCTGACAGTGGAGATCCATCTCCACAATGACAAGGGAAACGCGGTTAGGCGTGATCGAAGGAATCAGTGGGAAATTTTCAGTGGGAAATTTTTCGAAAAAACAGACGTGTTTTACGAAAAGAATTCAAGTTTGACGGAATGTCAGGCGGGAAATCGGTAAATAACCGATATCGGCAGTTTCCTGCAAGAGGAGGTTTTGAGAGGATGAAAGAAAGATAAAAACGTTGAGTTTCACACTGATCCGGTTATTTTCCTCTGCACGCTGCTCCTGTAAAAAAAGAGAGGTCCCATGATCACTAGAGCTTTTGCTTGTTTCAAAATGGGCAAATTCTGGGAGGGCGAAGCTCCTGCTGAGCCGCGAGCAAGATGAACGTTTTCCATGGTGGCTCCCGAGCCATTTTCAATAAAGCGAAAGCCCTGCATGATCATAGGGCAAGGGACACTACCATTTCCCCACTGGATTTCCATCCTGAATCAGTTCCAGCCGCTGCCGAATGACCGTATCAGTGAAATCGCTCATGAATCGGACAGCTCCATCTGCCAGTAGGATGTGAGCCCCCCCCGTATGCCAGCTTCCCGTTGTCCCCCAGTCCCCCAGCAGCGGAGCATGCTCAGTTGTGGTTTCTGTTCCCGCTGAATAACGGTCGGTTTTATTCGGTGGGAATGACTTGACTGTCAGCCCCGGCTGGAGATATCCCCTTCCTCCCCAATTGGCGTTTGAAGCATTGCCACAACAGGCCTTTCGGGTTTCCGCCATCATCGCCGTATTGGACATGCCGTCGGTGACATCTCTTGGCTGACACCGGCTGTTGTCTTCAAACATTGTTTTCTGGTCCGATGTACGAGCAAACCAGCGATTACATCTGTTGAAAGACTCACGAAATACGATGAAATCATAATTCGTTCGATGAGCCGGTGTTCCTCCGGGGAGATTATAATTCTTTGAAGTACTGGCACTGGCAGGGCCAGTATCGGATGGACAGGTAAAGATGGCCATCTTTCTGTTGACGATAGCTGCATTTGACGTGGCATCTCCCCCGGCCACTTCCGCAGGGTCGATCGTATCCTGAAATGGGTAATCGTCGAACGCTTTATTGAAATCGAGACGGTTGTAAATTGCGTTCTGATCCAGAAATGGCAAAATCAACACAAGTCCATTGCCGTTAACGACCGGGCGGTTGGCAGGACCACTGGATGCATGCGTGCAAGTCCCTTGTCCGATCGTCGATGGGGGAAAGACACGATGGCTGTCGAGATAGTTGTGCAGGGCCAGTCCCAGTTGTTTCATTTTGTTTCGACAGTCCGATCGCCTTGCCGCTTCCCGGGCCTGCTGCACTGCCGGCAGCAATAAAGCGACCAGAATCGCAATAATAGCGACCACCACCAGCAACTCGATGAGAGTAAATCCGAAACGCTGAAACTTCCTCATTTCTTCATCCTTCTCCACAGGCAACTGAACCGAGAACAATTTGTTCTACTCTCTGCCCGCGCAGCGCACGTTTTCACCGTAAAAACGCTGGGGCCCGCGTGCCAGATCGACAATCTGATTTTCTAAGAGTACGCTCCAATCAAAGCTCGAAATCGAAGGTGGCACTATTTGAATTGACACTTGCCTGCAACGGGGTCTGCCCTGTGCTGGAGTATTTTGGAGGAAGGAGCTGACGCTGTTGAGGACGGTCTTCTTCAACACGTTCATCAGAACTGTCAAAACCCTGTGAAGCTGTTTTGGTGACCGTGACCTTGTAGTCACCGGGCATAGCTCCGGGCAACATCCCTTTCTTTGACCCTGGGAGGGAGGTTTTCAACACGTACTTTCCCTCTGGATCGGTCAAGCCATAGGCTGGCTCTCCTCCTGAAGAAGAGATCTCCACAATAAAAGAAACGACCGCACCGACAACCGGTTTCCCCTTCATTGTGATTGTCCCCTGCACAGGAACAAGTTGAGTTTCACGCCGATCCGGTTGTTTTCCTCTACATCCTGCTGCCGCGAGAAGGAGAGCCCCCACGATCACAAATAACGTCAGGAAATTTCGGGCCAAAGTGAAATGGAACACTACCACTCCCCCACTGGATTTCCATCCTGAATCAGTTCCAGACGTTGCCGAATGACTGTCGCCGTATTATCACTCATGAAGCGAATCGCTCCATCTCCCAAGAGCAGGTTGATTCCACCAGTATGCCAGCTTCCAGTGGATCCCCACTCTCCAAGCAGTGGAGCATGGTCGGTCGTCAATTGTGCGTCTGGGGAATAGCGATCCGTCTTGTTTGGTGGGAATGATCTGATCGTCAACCCGACCTGGGTGTATCCTCTTCCTCCCCAATTGGCATTTGAAGCACTTCCACAGCAGGCCTTTCGGGTTTCCGCCATCATCGCCGCATTGGACATGCCGTCGGTGACGTCTCTGGGCTGGCAACGGCTGTTGTCCTCAAACATTGTTTTTTCGTCTGGTGTACGGGCAAACCAGCGATTACATCTGTTGTAAGAATTCCGAAAGACGATGAAATCATAATTCGTTCGATGAGCCGGCGTTCCTCCAGGGAGGTTATAAGTCTTCGAAGTACTGGCGCCAGCAGGGCCGGTATCGGAGGGGCAGGTATAAAGGGCCATCTTTCTGTTCACGATGGCTGTGTTTGACGTTGCGTCTCCCCCCGCGACTTCTGCAGGGTCTGTCGAGTCTGCAAATGGGTAATCGTCGAACGCTTTATTGAAATCGAGCTGGTTGTAAATTGCGTTCTGATCCAGAAATGGCAGGATCAGTACAAGTCCGCTCCCGTTAACAACCGGTCGGTTTGCAGGGCCGCTGGCTGCACTGTCGCAGTTTCCCTGACCGACCGTCGAAGGGGGAAAGACTCGGTGAGTTTCAAGATAGTTATGCAGCGCCAATCCCAACTGCTTCATCTTGTTCCGACATTCTGACCGTCTCGCCGCTTCCCGGGCCTGCTGCACTGCCGGGAGCAGTAGAGCAACGAGAATCGCAATAATGGCGATCACCACCAGCAATTCGATGAGAGTAAATCCGGAGCGCTGAAACTTCTTCATTTTTCCGCCTTAAGATTGAAATCAACCCAATGAAGTTTGGGGCCAAGGACAAATGCTTTTCGAGAATGTTCACACATCAATACGTGCAACTGCATGATGATATCTCGAGAAACCATCCATGCAAGAAACATTCCATAAATTCGTATGAGGAATCAGAAGAGAGGCCTGTGGGGAGAAAAGTGCGACTTTGTTCCCAAGGCATCAGGAAGAGAGGAGCCTTTTGCAAATCAGGTAGAAACCTGTTGCTTATGTCGTTGTCAATGTTGCCCGAATCTGTCGCACAAATCCAAAGGATGAAATCGCTCGAAAATCAGATCAAACGGAAATCTGCGGCGGAGTCTTTTCCATCTCCACATCGGAGGCATGTCGGGCACGCCAGGCGAAGTAGGCGGGGACAAGGATCGGGCGGACGATCATGGTGTCGAGTAGAACACCGAAGGCGAGTGCAAACCCGAGTTGAGTCATGCGCGCGAGTTCCCCTCCCACAACCATCGCGGAAAACGTTCCGGCCATGATGAGTCCGCAACTGGTGATGATCGCGGCAGTCTGGACGACGGCGTGACGAACTCCCCCCAGTTGCCCGTGATAGGGACGTTCTTCATGAATTCGGGTGACCAGAAAGATGTTGTAGTCCTGACCGACCGCCACCAGAATCGTGAACAGGAAGGTCGGCACCGTCCAGTCCAGACCGGGGAAGTTGACCGGATCGAGCCACCAGAACAGCAGATAAGAAACTCCCAGCGTACAGAGAAAGCTGAAAATGACCGTTCCCATCAGATAGAGACTGTCAGGGACACTGCGGATCAGCATCACAAGCACCACAAAGACCGCGACCGTCACAAGGACTGTGATTCGAGTTCGATCGGCACTTGCCACCTTTTCCAGATCTCGCAGACTGGCGGTTGCCCCGAGCAGATGGATGTTCGCTGTCTTCAGAGATTCCGGCAACAAGCCCGGCAAGGCGGTTTCAAGATGAGTCAGTTTCGTAATTGCAGTGCGGGCGAACGGGTCGTCGTTGAGCAGGATCTCCAGTCGCGTGGTATGAACACCCGATTCTTCTTTGGTTCCCAGAAAGTGTTCGCGAATACGGGTTCGCTGCACGCCACCCCGAAAGATACGTCCGATTCGAGGACGATTTGCAGTGGGAGCTTCGTCCAGTTGATGGTGCAGCCCCAATGGGAAAACGGCACTCCGAATATCCGAAATCTCCAGTTCACCGGCCTGCTTTTGTAGATTATCGGAAAGCTCCTGAATCGCGGCGGTTCCCTCACTCAGGCTGAAATCGATGTCCGGCTGTTCGATCAGCAGAGTGACCGGACCTGTCAATCCGGGGGAAAAGTGGGCGGCCACATCCTGCGTTCCCTGAACACTGGGAGCCGTGTTTCTCAATGAAGAAATCAATCCATAACTGACACTGTCATAATGCAGGGCGCCGATGATTGCTCCGGGAAGCATAATCAGCATGGTAATGGCCCAGGTCAGTACGGGAGCTTTCGTGATCTTGCACGCGAGCCAGACCCAGAACCGGTGTGATTCTTCCTGCAAGGTCACTCGGCGAATAAAGCGGCTGAACAGTCCGACCTGCTGCACACGGAATTCGACCCCGTGCGCAGGCATCTCCGGCCAGAACGTATAACGCCCCATCAGCCTTAACAGAGAGGGAGTAAATGTCATCGCAGCACAGAGAATCACGAACAGGCTGAAAGAGATACTGATCCCGGCCTGATGAAATTTTCCGAAGGTGGCAAAGGTCATCATCCCGATACCGAAGATCACGGTTCCTGCCGCCGCCACAACTGCCGGACCAACCCCTTTCAATGTGTGAACCAGCGCATCATGAACGGTGCGATGTCTCTGGATTTCTTCGTGAAAGCGCGATGTCAGAAACATCGAGAAGTCGACACCTGCCCCATAGGCGACAACGACGGTGTACACTTCAATCCCTTCGAACAGGCCGATCCATCCCTGTTGAGCGGCCCAGGCAAGTAATCGCATCGAAATCTTGAGGGAGACGACCAGCGTTGCAAAAGGAACGAGGACCGGAAGCGGTGCCCGATAAACAATCAATAACAGGCTCACCACAAGAATGAGCGTCCAGCGTTCGATCGAATGAGCGCTGCGGGACTGGGCAACACCGATGTCACGGCCGGCGACAGCACTTCCGCTTAATGAAATATTGAGATGCCCTGGGACCAGTTTCTCGTCACGAAGTGATTGAAGAACGGTTTCAATTCCTCCGACCGGTTGCCGAATTTGAGACGTCATATAGTCCTGAGACAGATCCACAATCACCAGCGCGGCCAGTTTGTCGTCACTGACCAGCAGTTTGCCGATCTCCTTTGATCCGGGAGTGCGGACCCGCAGGATCTCGGAAAATGTCCCGTAAGGATGCACTGGCACCGCAGGCGTGGCGTTCCCGCTGCTATTGGCATCAGTGCCGGCGGCGTCACCGTTTTCGGTCGTTTCTTCCGAGTCGCCTGTCCCGGGGGGAATCAGGCTTTGAAGACGAGGCTTCAAAGAATCTTCGATGAACTCATAATCGGAATCGACCAGCGGCTGCCCATCATTTCGAGCGAGAACAATGACGACGCTGCTTTGCTGGGTGTCACTGGGAAAGGCTCTGTCAAAGAGGACTTCCCCTTGACGTGTGACCGCAGTATCAGGCAGAAAATTAAATTCTCCCGCTTGTGAAACATCTTTCACTTCCGGGGTGACATAGGACAACCAAATCAGGCCACCAACCCAGACAAGCAGGATGGCCCACCACGCGCGAGAGACAAACTCGCCAAGCCGTTCAAACATATTCGGTGGAATCTTCCTGATCTGAGACGATTGATTCTGAGCCACGAACAAAACCCCTCGAACAAGGAGAGTTCGTTTTCCGCGAGTGCGTCATAGGGGGTGACACAGAGTCTATGTGTTAGTTTTTGAGGCAGGACAAATGCAAGTGCACGCCTGATCAGAGGCACACCGCAAGGAAATCTGTTGCCCCGTCCTGTCCCGCTGGCAAACTTTGTTCAAACGAAAGTGTCGCGAACGACGCAAATGAATTCAATCGCTCGCCGTCGAACATGAGGCTTCCTCTCCAGAATCATCCTCCTGCGGCCAGCAACCGGGACCGTCCTCCGCATAAAAGTGATTCAAGAGAAATTCCCAGTCCTTCTCATTCTTTGCTTTCCCCCAAAACAGCCGAAGTTCTCCGGTGTCGGGATGAAGACGGGCATATTTGAACCCGAACTTTCGCATGACCCCAATCCACCGGGGTTCTCCATATGTCCGCACAATCAGTTCCCGATGCCGGATCAACAGATCGCGCTGCTGATGAAGCGACGGAGGATCGCCGAGGTTGTCTCCGCTCCAGAGTCGATTTGCCTGTTCAAAAATCCAGGGATTCCCGATCGCTCCCCGGGCAATGGTGACTCCGTCGACTCCGGTTTCCCGGATCATTGCGACACAGGCCTGCGGAGTGAACAAATCGCCACTGCCGAGAATCACCCGATGGCCGGCATGACGTTTCACTTCCCGGAGAAATTCCCAATCGCTCGGACCGCGATACTTCTGCTCGACAGTCCGCCCGTGAACGGTGATCGCACTGATACCGTAATCAAACGCCCCGTCCAGAATCCGGAAGAAGTTGTCACGGCTTTCGTTGGAGAGATCAATTCCCCGACGCATCTTCAAGGTCACGGGAATTGGGGCGGGAACGACATCACGAACCCGGCGAACAATCTCCAGCGCCACCTCCGGCTGACTCAGATGATATCCCCCTCGACAGCCTCCCATCGCCGTTCGAACCGGACATCCGAAATTGATATCGATGACGTCAAATCCCGAGTGGACCAGTCGGGTCGCCGCGGGGCCGAACGCTTCCGGATTGGCTCCCATCAACTGAGCACCGACAGGGTGATCTCCCTGTTCAACCCGAAGATAATGATCGGTTTTTCCAGTCCCGCGGACTTCATTGACGAACCGGTCGAGCATCACTTCAGCAATGGTGTAGGAAGCACCGAACTGCCGGGCGAGAGTGCGCATGGCCCAGTCGCTGTACCCGCTCAATGCCGCCTGAACGAAGGGACTTGTCAGATGATACGGCCCAATTTTTAACCCGTTCCAATCGCCAACGGCGTGGAAACTCGTCTGACTGGATGAAGGGGATGGAGAAACAGTTTGAGGATCAGGACTCATAAAACGGAGACTATCGCCAGACCCCAACGTGATACAAGTGGGAGCCCTTTCCCGAATGATTCAGAGGAACCACGGAAAGGACGGAAGAGACGGAATTGATCAGAAGAATTGACATCGTGTCAAAAACAGACTGTCGATTCAAAAACCGGTCTGAATTTTTCGCAACCGGTTTGAACCAAATTCTTTCTGTTATTTCCGTCTTTTCCGTGGTGAATCATTCGGACTAGGGAATGCGATTCGTGAGTATACAAAAAACGGGCATGGCCATTTTCATTGCCATGCCCTGAATTCGACAGAACTGAATTTGACCGGATCAAACTGTCGTCTTACGACATCTTGATTTCGTATCCCTTGCGGTATTCGCGTCCCAGGAACGTGTTCGCCTGAGCATCACCGATGACTTCCCGTTTGACCGGATCCCAGCTGAGGTCCCGCCCCAGTCGCATGGCGATGTTGGAGAGATGGCAGATTTCCAGCATCCGGTTATGTGACCAGACATCGGAAATCGGTTGCTTGCGAGACTTCATCGATTCGATGAAGTTCACCGTATGATTGGCAGGAACCTTGCCGCCGTAGACCGCTTCAATGGCCCCTTCAGGCAACGGTTTTTCCTTGAGAGCTTCAACCGGAGCACCGGTGATTTTCCCGCGATTCACGAAAAATCGGCCTTCGGTTCCTTCAAACAGGATTCCGTTATCCCCGGCGCTGTTGATGATCATTTCGACACTGTTCCGCATGTCGACCCGAATCGAGAAATCGGTCGCAGCATTGTACTGATCGATAACGACAGGGTAACCGTCTTTATGTTCAACGGGCAGTTTATATTGAACTGGAGCAACCTTGCTTGGTCCGGTGTCAGTTGCACCAAGAGCCCAGCAGGCGATATCGACATGGTGAGCGCCCCAGTCGGTCAGCTTTCCGCCAGCATAGTCATGCCAGTGACGGAAGGAATAATGACCGTTGCTGTAAAGTGGCACTCCTCCGCCGTATCCCTTGCGGATCTCAGGCAGGGCTCGATAGGCAACCTGAGGCGCAGGCCCCAGCCAGAGTTCCCAGTCCAGACCTTCCGGTACGGCGGTTTCCGGGATGACAGGAGAGGCTTCCATGCTGCCGATGCCGCAGGTGACTTTTTGAACCGTTCCAATCCGGCCATCGCGAATCAAAGCAATCGCCTGAAGAAAGCGTTTGTCCGATTCGGTTCGCTGCATCGTTCCAACCTGAAAGACGCGGCCGGTCTCTTTGACGACCTTTTCAATCAGCTTTCCTTCGTCGATGGTCAATGTGAGAGGCTTCTCACAGTAGACATCTTTTCCGGCATACATTGCTTCGACGGAGATCTTCGTGTGCCAATGATCCGGTGTGGCGATCATCACCGCATCGATATCTTTTCGATCGAGAATCTCACGGTAGTCCTTGTAAGCATCCGGCTTTTTCCCCTGACGTTTTTCCAGCTTCTCGACATTCTCACCCAGCACATTTGCATCGACATCGGCCAAAGCTGCGAAGTCTGCATAGGGAGTCGACTTCGCAGTGATCCCCCACCCCTGATTCCGCAAACCAATGCTGGCAAAGACCGGACGTTCGTTTGGAGACTGATATCCAAAGGCCCGTTGACCAATGGGAAGAAACAGGCTCGCGGCTCCAGTGACCGCAACATTCTGAAGAAACTGACGGCGGGTGGGACGGTATGAGATGGGCATCAATCAAACCTCGTGATCAGGGGGTATTCGGTGGGAACGGAAACATTCCAGTCATTCTCGACTGGATACTGGCAGGACAACTCTCTTGATATCCAAGATAGTTTAAACGATCGCGAACATAAACTCTCAACGGGAATTCCTGACCTGAGGCGGTCATTTTTTGCCGGAGGTGGGGGGAGTCGGTTTTCTCCACACTGGTTCCCAGTCGGAATTGGGAGTTCTCGCCGTTTTCAGGTAGTTCTCAATTTCCTGAACAATCTCAGGATGTTTACCGACGATGTTGTTCGACTCCGCAGCATCGTTTTGAAGATCGTACAATTGGATTTCAGCATCAGGGCTTCCAGACCGAATTCCTTTCCACCGTCCCTGATACAAGGCCGCTTGTTTGAAGCCCCCTTCATGAAACTCCCAGTACAGGAACTCGTGCTCGGGCTGCTTTTTCGCTGAGCCCAGAAGAGTCGGGACGAAACTGATCGAGTCGCAGTGATCAGGAACATCGGCTCCGACCAGTTCTGCGGCGGTTGCCATCCCGTCACCGAAATAGGCGACATGACTGCTGACCTGATCGGGAGCGATCTTGCCAGGCCACCAGGCAATCATCGGCACTCGTATTCCGCCATCGGTCAGGCTTCTTTTGATCCCCGAGAAAGGGCCACTCGGATTGAATCGTTTCAGATCATGGTTGCTTTCGTTATGCGGTCCGTTATCACTGGTGAAGATCACCAGTGTGTTTTCTGCCAGTCCGAGTTCTTGCAGCCGATCCAGCATTCGCCCCACCAGGGTGTCCATGTGGGTGATCATGGCGGCATGACCTTTGTCCTGCTCTGGCCAGTCTTTTTCGGCATAGGGGCCCAGATCGGGAGCTTCGGCCCCATTTCCCAACTGATTGCGGCGCTCGTTGTTCGAATGCGGAACAACCATCGACCAGTAAAGAAAGAACGGTTCCTTCTGATTCTTCGTGACGAACTCCAACGCGGCATCGGCAAACAGGTCGTCCGCATATTCCACCGCTTCTGTCGCATATCCGGCCCCGCTCTTGCCGACGGGAGTCATGACGTTCCGAAGGGGAACCCGTTCTTCATTCTTCCATAAAAAGTCAGGGTAATGATTATGAGCATGAACCTGATTCAAGAAACCATAGAACTCGTCAAATCCCTGCTTGCGAGGCAAGCCGACTTCTCCTCCTCCACCAACATCTCCCAGTCCCCATTTTCCGATGAGTGCCGTCTGGTAGCCACTCTTCTGCAAGACCCGAGCAACAGTGACATCGGCCTCTCGCAATGCCTGACGGAGTCCAGCTCCGTTTCCTCGTACTCGAGTCTGTCCCTGATGCTGGCCGGTCATCAACACACTTCGCGAGGGAGCGCACACGGTTGCACCGGAATAGAATTGGGTGAAGCGCATTCCTTCTCGGGCCATCTGATCAAGACGAGGAGTCTGGATGACTTTCTGTCCGTAGCAACCCAGTTCTCCATATCCCAGATCATCCGCCATGATCCAGATCAGATTGGGACGGTCGGCTCCCAAAGAGAATGAGGTGAAAAGAAGAACGGTTGAAAAACAAACCGCGAACACTCGGAAGCTGATTTGCATCTCTTCTCCCTGATCTTCTGAGTCATCTTCACCCAACAGCGAGCGGGGCCTCCTACGGCTGCGCCGCCCCGATTGCGAGCAATCGGGGCCACCCCCCCAGGAGGCGCACCAACTACAACACCTCTGGCCCCTGAATCCTGATCCCTGACCCCTTACTTTCCTCACTCCCATTCAATGGTGCTGGGAGGCTTGGAACTGATGTCGTAGACAACGCGATTGACTCCCCGAACACTGTTAATGATTCGGGTCGAAACACGTTGCAGCAGGTCGTACGGCAGCTTCGACCAGTCGGCGGTCATAAAGTTGTCTGTGTCGACGGAACGTAACGCGATCACGTCTTCGTAGGTTCTGGCATCTCCCATCACCCCCACCGTTTGCAGTGGAAGCAGGACCACGAAAGCCTGTTGAACTTTGCGATAAGTCCCGGAGTCGTTGAGTTCTTCCAAGAAAATGGCGTCGGCTTCCCGGAGTGTTTCCAGACGCTCGCGCGTAATGGCTCCCAGACAACGGACCGCCAGACCAGGGCCAGGGAACGGGTGACGCCAGATCAATGAATCCGGCAATCCCAGTTCCAGTCCCATCCGGCGAACTTCGTCTTTGAACAGCATGCGGAGCGGTTCGACCAGTTCAAATCCCAGTTCGTCCGGCAAGCCGCCGACATTGTGGTGATATTTGATGGTCGCCGCCGGGCCGTCGGGATTCGCCCCCGATTCGATGACGTCGGGATACAGCGTTCCCTGTGCGAGAAACTGGGCGTCTTCGATTTTCAGGGCTTCATCTTTGAAAACATCAATGAAGGTTTTGCCAATCGCCTTCCGCTTGGCCTGTGGTTCGGTCACCCCGTTCAACACCGAGAGAAACCGGTCCGCAGCGTCGACGACATGCAGGTCGGTTTTGAAATGTTCGCTGAATTCGTATTGAACCTGTTCCCGCTCCCCTTTGCGAAGCAGGCCGTTGTCCACGAAAATACAAGTCAGTTGCGAACCGATCGCCTTGTACAGCAACGCCGCCGTGACGGAGGAATCGACACCCCCGGAGAGACCGCAGATCACCCTTTGTTTGCCGACCCGTTCACGAATCTGCTCACACTGCTGGTCGATGAAGGATGAGATTTTCCACGTTCCCTCACATCCGCAGATATTGCGAATGAAGTTTCCGAGCAGATGCTCTCCATGTTGCGTATGCGACACTTCTGGATGGAACTGCAACCCGTAAATGGGTTTATCGCGATGCTTGATTGCCGCGTTGGGGCAGTCTTCAGTCTTCGCCAGCACGACGAACTGGGAGTCCAGGTTTTCCACCCGATCCCCGTGACTCATCCATGTGGTGAACGTTTTCGGCAACCCCTTGAAGAGAGGATTGTCGGTTTCGCACTGCATTTCGGTATGTCCGAACTCGCGCGATTTCCCCGGTTTGACTTCGCAGCCCAAAGCCCGGCAACTCACCTGCATTCCGTAACAGATTCCCAGTACAGGAATTCCAAGTTCGAAAATCCCGGGGTCGAGTTGAGGAGCCCCCTCGGCGTAACAGCTTGCAGGGCCACCAGAAAGAATGAGACCTTTCGGGGCGATTTCACGGATTCGCTCCGCACTCAAATCGTGTCTCACCAATTGACAAAACACTTGCTGGTCGCGAACACGGCGCGCGATCAGTTGAGCGGTTTGAGAACCGAAGTCGAGAACGAGAATGGTATCTTGAGCGGGAGCCGTTGTGTCGACAGTGGGACTGGACGCCATGAATCTCCTCACAGTCCGTTGAAAATTTGGGGAATCGAGTATTGTAGCCGGGGGACGGAGGTAAGCAATTGAGGGAGTAAAGAACCAAACCGTTGGCTTGTCGGCCTGTTCTGCTTTCCTGTTTGGTTCCTGGTTCTTTTGATTTGGTTCTTTTTTCCCTTCTGGTTCTTCCCCTCTTCTGGACGCCTGCGACCGGCATCGGTACGATTGACCGTAAACTCTCTGCAACAGGATGTGGCAACTCGCCGTCAAATTGACGGAAGGGATTTCGATATAATGAATTACGATCTTCCAGAACTCGGCAATAATCCTTCCTCGACTCAAACCGGAACCACCCCGGGGAGCTTTGCGAAGAAACCCCGGCTCGCTCCGGGAGTCGAAGGACGCTGGACATTCTCCTCCCCTGATACCCCGGGAATGCCGCAGCCTTCCGAAAAAACGGCCTGGGACTTTCTTCCGGAAGGATGGATCTCATCCGAACAGTCACACGCGTCGACCAATCCCTGTGCGGTTGGAACTGGCGGCTGTTCGATCATTACGTTCTCCCAGTCGAACGGAATTCTGCGATCGGTCACGTATCCAACTGGTTTTACCCCTATCACCCAGTTGGAATGTGCTCGCCTCGGACAAATCACCCCCGAAATGCGAAGAGTTTCGGACCGGGAACCGCATCTCACGCCGGAACAGGTCCGTGACGAAGTCGCTGCCGGACGCATGGTCATTCCTGCCAACAAGGCGCATCTTGAATACAACCTCGATCCAATGGCGATTGGTCGAGCCTCCAAAACCAAAATCAACGCCAACATGGGGGCCTCGCCGATTTCGTCCGGAACTGAGGAAGAGGTTGAAAAACTGAAATGGGCGGTCCGCTGGGGGGCGGATACGGTGATGGATCTCTCGACCGGCGGAAATCTGGACGAGTGTCGCGCCGCCATCATTCGCAACAGCACTGTTCCCATTGGAACGGTTCCGATTTACTCGATGATCATCGGGCGGAAGCTCTATGATCTGAACGCGGAAATCATCCTGGAATCGTTGCGGTTTCAGGCTCAGCAGGGGGTCGATTACTTCACGATCCACGCCGGAGTACTGCAGGAGCATCTGCAATACGTGAAGGATCGTGTGATCGGCATTGTCTCACGCGGTGGATCACTGCTCGCAAAGTGGATGATCGACCACGACGACCAGAACCCGATGTACACCAACTGGGAAGCTATTTGTGACGTCATGCGTGAGTACGACGTCACCTTCTCTATTGGTGACGGAATGCGACCGGGCGGACTGGCCGACGCGACCGATCAGGCTCAACTGGCCGAACTCTGCACACTTGGAGAACTGACTGAACGGGCCTGGCGCAAGGGCGTTCAGGTGATGATCGAAGGACCGGGACACGTTCCGTTCGATCAGATCGAATACAACATGAAGTTGCAGCGACAACTCTGTCACGGGGCTCCATTTTATGTTCTCGGCCCGCTGGTGACCGACATGTTCCCCGGTTACGACCACATCACCAGCTGTATCGGAGCGACTTCCGCCGGATACCACGGGGCGAGCATGCTTTGTTATGTCACTCCGAAAGAGCATCTGGGATTGCCGAAGAAGGACGATGTTAAGCAAGGCTGCGTCGCCTATAAAATCGCCGCACATGCCGCAGACGTGGCATTAGGCATCCCCGGCAGCCGTGATCAGGATGACGAACTGACCAAAGCCCGCGCGGCATTGAACTGGGAAAAACATTTCGAACTCAGCTTCGATCCCGACCTCGCCCGGGCCTATCACGACGAAGACTTGGATGTCGATACCGACTTCTGCGCCATGTGCGGACACGACTGGTGCAGTGTGCGAATCAGCAAAGAGATTGTGGAGTTCGCTTCCGGAAAAGATGGAGACTATCAATGGGATCGAGCAAAGAAAACCGCCGCCCTGACCCCCGAACAGCAGGAGATTCTTCAGAAACGAGGCGTTCTCTCACCTGAAGAAATCCACAAACTCGCGAGTAAGACGAAGAAAGTCGTCGGAGCAGAAGCCGGCTCCAAAGGGAGTTGCCACAGTGACTATGTAGATCCAGACGCCGCCAAGCAGATTCAGCAGGACGTCACGTTGGTCGAGTTACAATCTCGGTAAGTTTGAACACTGAAAACAAAAAACGCCCTGTTTCCAGGGCGTTTTTTTGTGTGCCAGTGCAGTAGTGCCTTGTCAGGCTTCAAACTTCGGGTTGTCTCACATGTTCCGCGGCTCGTTGGCCGCTCTCGTTTCGATTCATTTACCCGAATTTTGAATGCTGACGCAACAGTAGTCCGTCTATTGTTCGTTCTCATGTTCGAGGATAGAAACAGTCCCGAAATAACTTCCCGTGTTTACTCCTTGTCGGTAAGTCCGGGTAGCCCGGCCAGAATTGGCCGGGTGCCGTAGGCACAAGAAGACCTTCCCTCAGCATCTATTTCTGTCGTTGACCGTGATTTTTGTCCATCGATCGCCACATCGGAAATGAAGGCTTTGTGTGGAATCGAACACTGAGGGTCAGGATTCTTGTCGCTGTGCGACCCGGCCAATTCTGGCCGGGTCACCCGAGAATTTATTTCGGGACCAGCACTAAGCTGCTCGAAGTGCGGGGGAGAGTCGGGCGGATTCCACCCATTCTGTGACTTCTTCCAGATCGGGAGTCTTTGCGGAACGGAGCAATCGCTGTCCTTCTTTCGAATGCACGAACGGTTCAATCTGTTTGAACAGGGCATGTGGAGTCTGAGCGGCGAGAGCTTTGGCATCGAATACCCCGCAGGCCACGAGAACCTGTGCATCATGTCCTCGCAGGTAGGGAACCCGACAGACCAGTAGGGACTGACGTTGCCAGCTTGTGACGATGTCGGTGGTCACTTCGCGCCGCCCCAGTTCCATCGCAATTTCTTTAGCGGAACGGTCCAATAGGTCAGAGACCAGATGAACCCCGATCGCGTTGAGCCGTTCTGCCATACGGGGACCGATTGACGGAGCATCAACAATCGGACTGTCCGTTCGCAGATAGAAACGAAGTTCTTTCTCTTCCGTGGTGACGGTGCGTTGTTCGTGCATACGAACATGGGGAGCAGGGACCCCATTTCTTCGGTTGCTTCCGCGATTGTTCTCGTTCTGTGTGGTCCCGGAATGAATGATTCGACGTGCGGAGTGAGAGGAGCGAACCCGTCCTTCCTGCAGTTTCTTCCAGGATCGGGACTGCCGGGAATACTGAATCCAGTTCGACATCTGTTCCTGAGTCGGCCATTCTTCCTGATCGGCCAGCCAGGAAAGTGCGAGACTGAATTTGCCGTCACCACGAAGGCGATGCACCCGATTTGTGAGTTCCCGAAGATCGATTTGAGACAGTTCCGAAGCTGACTGAATTCCACACAGCGCGAGCAGTTGAGCATCCCGTCCGGTAAGATAAGGAACACAACAGAGCAGCAAAGCTTCCGCCTGCCATTGACGCAGTGTCGCCGCTGAGATTTGAAGACCATCAAGCGGAATTTCCAGGTTGTCCAGATCGAGGTCAATCAGATCACCGACGTCACGCACGCCAATCGTTCCGAGTCGTCGAACCATCTGTGATCCCAGTGACGGGACCAGTGTTAACGGGCTGGAAACTCCCAGCCAGAACGGTTGATCCGGCTGAACCCGTTTCACTTCCAGAGGCTTTTCGTTTGTAACGGGCGTTGTTGCTTCCTTCGTCTCAATCTTCCTCTCAATCACAGTAGTTTGATTGACTGGCGAGGGCTTGGGAGCGCATGATTTCGTCACAGGAACCAGCACTGGAGAATTGGTAACCGGTGATGATGCCAGTGGATTCAGCACGAATCCTGCCGAAACATGAGTGACCGTATTCTCGTCACGACGACCGGGACGTGGAGAACCGGGAAATTCCAGAATGGACACATGGTATTCATCGAACAGGTCGAGCAGATGTTCCTGGCAGGTGAGAAACAGAATCTGTTGAGATCGCGCGGCGTCTACCAGAACTTCAATCGCGGCACGAGAGCGGTTTTCGTCACTGTCGACCAGAACATCGTCCAGCACCAGCGGCATCCGATGGCCCCGTCGATGAAACTCTCTGGCGAGTGCCAGCCGGAAACAAAGGGACGCCTGTTCGAGTGTTCCGCGACTGAGTGCGAGGGCCGGCAATGCTTCTCCGGTTGCGGAGATCACCTTCATTTCTGCCTCATCGGCATCGAATCGAACCCCGGTCGATCGCCCGGAGGTCATTTTCGATAATAATGCGGAAGCTTCCTGAATCACTGTTGGAATGACTTCGACATGCAACCGGGATTGCGTCTGTTCCAGAATGGTTTCGGTCCACTTCAGTGAGTGCCATGTTGCACGACCATTGGCCAGTTGCTGATTGACCAGTTCCAGTTCATTTCGCAGATTCTGAATCGTGTGATCCTGCGACAGGTCTGGCGGTGTCTGTTGCAGCCGGACGAGTTCCGCTTCCAGTTCACGTAATCGTGACAGTGCCTGTTGCGACTGCTGAAACAACTGATTGAGACGCTCCTTTAAGGCCCGTTCCAGTTCGGCATCCCCCGGTCGCGCAGCAGAGGTGAGCACGGTTCGCGTACGGGTGACGACTTGTGTTGTCGTCATGAATTCCGGTTCGAGATCCCCATGTTGAAGCGCCTGTTCATGCCCCTCACAACGACACCATTCCGATTCATGTTTCGTCTGGAAATGGATCTGTTCAGACGTGCTCGAGGTGTGTCGTTGCAGCAGTTCGTCACGACGAATTCGCAGTCTTCGGATCTGCCGTGTCAGTTCCTGTTCACAGCCGTCGACTCCTTCACGTTGTGTCTGGAGCAGCCATTGCTGTTGAGCGGTTTGCTGACGGCTGAGTTCCTGACAGAGAAACCAGATCTGCGATCGCAATTCCTGAGTCACCTGCTCCAGTGATTCTGATCGGGCTCCACACAGGCATTCAGAAGCCGCCTTCAATTGAGAGGCAAGTTCCAACAACTTGCCGGTCTGGATTTCCATTGTGGAAAGTGCGGAGCGTTGACGATCAAACGTCACTGCCGGGTCGGGTGTTTCCGCTCCGGCGAGTCCTGCTTTCGTGACGGAGATCTCCATACGGGACCCCGCCAGATCACGCAGCACCTGTTGAGCATTTGCGATTTCCCGGTCGATCTCGGCAATCTCCGCTTTCCATTGAGCAGCCGGTTTCGGGACGATCTGTTCGACTGTTTCCTGTTCTTCCACAACGGTTTCGCGAGTGCTCCACAGTCGAGTCTGCGTTTCGGTCAGGTCGCTTTCAACGGCTCCCTGTTCCTGAATCAACCAGTTGGATTCACGTCGCAGACGGTCCAGTCGAAACTTGAGTTCCTGAATTGCGTTTCGCCATTCGGTAATGGCTTTCTGTTGAACCAGTCGAACATTCTGCAGAGAACTGGTCAACTGGTCGCGACGTTGATCGAGTTGCGCAAGTTCTCCCTCTGAGTTTGCAAGGTGATAGAGTGCGGATCGTTCGGTCTGAAGTTCTTCAATTCGAGGGCTGATCCAGGTGGCTGACGACCGTTGGGTTTGAAGCTCAATACCGTAGCGCTGGGCAAGATGAGCCATTCCGTTCAGATTCAATGCATCGTATCCGCTCACCATGAACAGTGAGCGAATGGCCTGTTCATCCAGATCCTGAATCGTCTGACGCAAGTGCGAGACATCGTTTTTTGAGCCTTGCTGTTGCAGGATTGCGAGAGTATCCGAGCCATCGGTTCGGGCATGACGAATGACGTCAAACTCCCCTTGTGAAGTTTGAATTGTCAGACTTCCGCCGGGGGTTCCTTCCTTGATTGGAGGCAATAACCGAAGACGCCGGGAATGATTGAATCCGCAAAGGACTCCGCGTACGAACTCCAGTACCGTCGTCTTGCCGGTTCCGTTGTTTCCATACAGAATGGTCAGACCCGATCCCAGCGGACTCAACCGGGTATTGGAAAGAGTGCCAAATCCTTCAACATGAATTTGCTGAATCTGCATGGAGTTCTTTCAAAAAGCGTCAAGGCGATGAACGATAAAAGCAATAAATAATGCAGATGAACACGAGGGGAATGAACACCATGGCACTGCTCACAGAGCAGTGGCACACTGGCCTTCACCCCTCACTGACTATTCCTGACTGGGGCGACCATGTCGTGAACGGAGCAATGAATGTGCCAGTCGTTTTTTGACCCAATGCACCCGACCGTGATGAGGGGGATGCGCAGAATCGTGACCGGGAAGTTCTCGAAGTTCCAAGCCTTCATTCTGACTGGTTGAACTCAGTTCCTGCTGAACGTTCAATGCCTGAGCGTAAACGTTCGACTCCCGTTGCCAGTGCTCCAGTTGAGCAACCGAAGGCCGGGTTTCAATCTTCCAGCTCCAGAGACGTTGCTGTGATCCGGCAAGACTCCGACTGGCTTGAAGCAATTCCCGAAGATCAGAGTCGTGAAGCAGAGAGGAGAGCAGTGGCCCTGCTCCTTCCAGTTTCCATTCGACCAGAATCAACTCCACCGTTCGATGACGGTTCAATTCTGTCAGGCGACGTTCCATTTCGCGTAGCAGATCAGAACGGGTTGTTTCCGATTGAATCTCGATCGACTCACTCGCCCAGTGCACCGTCGATGTAGGAAGAAGTGACGGTGTGGCGCGGTGACTGGTTCCAATCTCCGTCAACCACATGCCACACGGAGACGGATCCTGTGGTCCACTTTCCTGAATGGGAATGGTTCGATGCCGGGTCGCGGCCGGTTCTCCATGAATGGAATATTCGACACCTAATCCCTGTGCGAAACGCTGGATTGTCACCACCAGATGGTTGTTATCACTCGTAGAGACTTTCTGTCCGGCGACCGGCCAGGCGACCGTCATGGTCCCCTTTGAACGCAATGACGGCAGTGTCAGTTCCGTTCCGGGGGAGAGTCGAGAGACCGTCGACTCGGTTGCCCATTCCGGTGTTTTTTCTTCTGCTGAAGCTGCCCAGACAATTCGCACCCGTTCTGCCGCCAGACGCCGAAACTGTTCAAACAGAAAGCAGCCTAACCGTGGCTCTTCATCGAATCGGGCGAGTGTGCCTGTCAGTAACAAGAGATCGGCGGAAGACGAGATCGCCTTCTGAAAGACTTTCAATGCCGATCGTTCCCGGGCCTGATTGAAAATTTCCCGCAGATCGGCTGGAAGAACACCTGCAGGCTCAAGTGGTTGGTGCAGTAAAAAATCTGCCCCCTGCAATACGCGAAATGCGCTCCCCATCACAACTGCCTCCTTGCTGCCACTCAAAAAGGAAACCGGATACAAGCTCACCAGTTTCAACGTTTCGAGGGATCAGTCCTTTGAATGCCCTGACGGCACGTTTCCACATCAAGAGGAAACTGCCCGATAAATCCGTTTTCCTTACGGTTTGGAAAAAATTACCAAAACCTCGAAATAGGAACAAGACGAAATTCTCCTGCTGCCAGTAGCCCGGATGATTCAGAGGAACCACGGAAAGAACGGAAAAGACGGAAATGTAAAGGTGAGATAGCGGTGTGTTGAACACCAGACGGTCGTTTCAAAAAATCACAAAATCATTCCAGAACCCGCCGTTCTTAATTCCTGTTCCGTGTTTTCCGTTCTTTCCGTGGTTCCTCTGCATTGTCTGCCAGAGAGTGTTTCCACAAAGGAAATGGCCGACCTGACACTCAGGCACCAGTACAACGGCTGGTGCCTGAGTGTCAGGTCGGCCAATGATTTTGAGAAGCGTTCACCTGCAAACAGCGAAGCAGACGCTCTATTTCACAAAAGAAGTTGCAACCGCTTTGTCGAGATCGGCGATGGAGAGGTTCACGCTGCGAACGATCCCACGGCTGTCCACCAGCCAGTACTGCGGAACGTCTTCCACGCCATAATGACGGGCCACGAGATTGTATTTGCCCCGTTTCTCTGGGTCAGAATAGAACACTTGCGGCCAGGCAAGTCGTGAGTGCGATACGAACTGCTCCACAGCGGCGACATCGGTGTCGAGATTGACTCCCACCGCGACAACTCGATCCAGAAACCGGTCGAGAGTCGCCTGAATCACTGGTAAATCATTGCGGAAACGAGCCGAGTCAGCCGTCCAGAAGGCGATCAGTACCGCTTTTCCACGGAACTGTTTCATCGACAGATATCCGCCATTCAGTAACGGTCCGCCGAATTCGTTCAACGGCTCTCCAACGAGTCGTAAACGGCGCAACGGACCAGCGGCTTGTTCCGCATAGGGAGTCTGGGGATAGCCTTGTTCAATCCAAGCGAGACAGGTTTCTGCCTCCGTGAGATATCCGAGTTGTTCGCAAACCCGACTGGCTTCAAGAACATTCACGGCGGAACGATGGGTTTCCTGCGGGAAATTGGCGGCGAACAGGCGCGCCTGTCGGGCAAATGCCAATGCCCATTTCGGATCGGGTGAGTCTGTCTGACGGGCTTTTTCCTGAGTCAGTTGCAGCATACGCGAGGCCGCTTCAACTGCCGCGAATGAGGTGGCATCCCGTTTGAACAGAGATTCCGCGTTCTCCATCAACAATTGGGCCTGATCTTCCTGCCCGGCCAAAGCCAGTTGCATTCGAGCATCCGCCAGATAATGAACCGCACTGTTAAACCACTGTTCCTGCGTGGCGTCCTGATGTGTTTTGGAAATGACCTGTGATGCCAGATGAATTGTCTTCTGATTCCGACGACTCTGTTCCTGCTTGACCTGTTCAGGGGGCAACTGGACTTCAGTGAATTCCCCGGCCGCTCCCGGAACGGGTGTTCGAACCGTTTCCAGTGGAGCAGAGCGAAGCCGGACGATTTCCCGCAAGAGCCATTGGGGCGACCCTTTCTCCATGTCGTCGGTGCCGTCCGCTTTCTGGAGGGCCGATGATGCGGCAGTCAGTTCAATGTCTCCACGGTGAGCGCTTTTGCGTGGAGTGACTGTCTCATTTGTCAGGTGATCTGTTTCCGTCTGCGATCCCAGCGTTTGAGAGTCCAGCGACTGAAACTCGGCAACCGGTTCCGGCTTGGATGATCCGCATCCGACCAGACCCGACATGACGAGCATGGGGAGTATGATTACAGGAAAACAAGCCGTACGACTGACTTGGGGAGACCGCTTCGTTCGAAGTGAATTCCATTTCAGCATGACGAGACATCCCTGTTCGATCGTAAGTTTGCCCTCATCCTGAGGACAGATCCATTGACTGGAAGTATGATGTGATGATCCCATTCCGGCAGACGTTGGAGTACGGATTCGCAAACAAGGCGCGAAGTGTGCCAGAATGGAACAAACGGGGTTTTAAGCAATTTCTACAAAATGAATCAAGACCCAATCTTCTCCCCTCGATTTCCCGTTCTGATTCCCGACCTGGGAACAGGGACCGATCCCATTCGATTCCTCATCGGATTGGTTCACCCCGGCGCCAGCGTCATTCCCGGGGAACGCATTGCCGAATTGCTCGTTCAAGGGACGGTGTTTCAATTGGATGCCGACCGGGAGGGAGTTCTGGACGAATGGACACGATTTCCCGGTGAACAAATTCTTCCCGGCGAGATCATTGCCTATATCCGCAGTGATGGCACGTCAGTCTGACTTGCAAACTGCTTGAATTCACTGCATACAATTCAAGGCTGGTCATCACGAGGAATTCGACGATCAAAGCCTGAGCGCCGTTTTGGTCTGTCCTGGTCGACATGGAGAACAGGTGTGAGTGCTGAAGTCATCTGGACGGCCGGGTTCTACTTTGCTGTTTTCTTTTCTGGAGTCTTGTTACTGGCAACGGGAGTCAAAGCCTGGGAAGTCTGGCGTGCCAGAAACTGGATTCCTGTCCCCGGACGCATCATTCAGGCCGGTGTTGAAAGTCGGCGTTTACGCAATAGACGCGGCCCCTCTGAAAAACAATACGGGAACTTTCCGGAAATCGTCTATGAATACCGGATCGAAGGGAAAGTCTTCAAAGGAAAGCAAGTGAATGTCACTCCGCATCTTCCCGATGTGGAAGTCCAACCGGTTCTCGAACGCTATCCGGTCGGAACTCCTGTTACCGTTTTCTATAACCCCGCGAATGTGAAAGAGTGTGTGCTGGAGAAAGACTGGCCGGTCGGGCTGGGGCTGGGAGTGATAGGATTACTGGGATTCATCCTCGCCGTTGCTTATGGAGTTCCCTGGGTATTGACACTGGCGGAGTCGGAACTGGCTCTGCACATTCCTCATCCAGATCGATCCTGGTTTGTCGTGTTATGTGCGGCTGCCGGTATTTTTCTCGTCTGGCTGTATGCCGCAATTCAACTGGATCAGCAACGTGCGAAACAGTGGCCTTCGGTGAAGGGAACAATTGTTTCAGCACACATCGAAGCATTCCTTGGCTTTGGTCGAGGAAACGGCGCTCATAGACCGGTCCATTTCCGACCAGTCGTTCTCTATCAGTATCAGGTTGGAAATCATGTTTATGAAGGAGACCGAATTAGTTTTACCGGAGGAACGACAGGAGCCGTACGTTCTGCCTCGCGTGAAGAGGATGTCATGATTATCGATCGTACAGATGGACGGGCCGCAACATACGCCCCTTTCCGCTGGATGATCGAACGCATGAAGAAATACAGGCCAGAGACCGAAGTGGATGTCTATTATGATCCGGCTCAACCGACGAATTCAGTGATCGAAAGAGATTCATCAGGCCCCTACTGGGTTCTCATCTTCGCGGCAGGTTTTCTGACACTCGCAATCTGGATGGCCTTAATTTAATTACCGTTTTTAATCGTCATGAAATACGGAGAGCGACTCACGCAAAGGCGCTAAGGCGCAAAGAATATTTTTGATTACAATTCATTCGTATGATTCGCCTTATTCGTGGTTTTTAAATATCCAGTATTGTCTCAGACGCGGTGATTGCAAAACGATATTCATACTAATCTCTTTGCGCCTTAGCGCCTTTGCGTGAGTCTCTTTCTTATTATGATTTTTTAATTGTCTCTACGAATTGCAAGCAGCCAGAGTGGTGCAATGATTCGACCCATCCATGAGATGATCATCAGGAGATGAAACGATGCTACGAGACCCGTTCCTGTCAGTGCAGAGGAATCCGTGTTCGCCAGCAAGGCACTGAGAACCGCTCCTCCAAGCAAACCTGACAGGCCGGCGATCAGGCCAGAGACCTGTTCGTAAAACGCAAGATGTCCCAGATTGCTTCCTCTCGGGGCGAGCTTCAGGCAGAAACTGGTTCCGCAGATATTTACCAGTGCAAAGCTCCCCCAGCAGGCATAAGCCACGATCAACCACCACCATGTTTCCGCTTTCGCCATGAGCCAGCAGGGCATTGCGAGACTGGCAATGAGAAATCCAATAAACAAGCCGGTACAGTCCTGTTGAGAATCACAAAGCCGCCCGGCAATCCAACTGATCGGGAGTTGAAGGACCAGCATGAAGCTGACCAGAATAAGATAGGTTTCAATCGGAATTTTCAGGATATCATAAGCATATTTAAACAGCACCGATTGCGTGAGCCCCTGGAAAAATGCCGCGGTCCAGCGTGACGCGAGCAGGTAGCGAAACGACTTGTTTTCCCACATCTCCCGCCAGTGAATGGTCAGTCGCTGAATCGGTTGCCTTTGCCTGGGGAGCGGGACGTCAGGCAGTTTTAATAATGGAAATATTGATAACAAAGCCAGTAAACCACCGGTGGTGAAGATGATCGCATAACTCCAGCGTTCGGCTTCATCAGGAAGTTGGCTTAACACCCTCCTGCGTAACATCAGTGTTCCGAGCGGTACGAAAATACTGATCATCAGCCCGGCCATCTGTCGCCAGGAAAAGAGATGTCCCCATCGTGATCGTGGGGCCAGATCACTCAGCCAGGAGAGATAATTCACATAGGCAATCCCCTGTGCCAGATACCAGGCGGTCGTCCATACGGCAATCCAGAGGATCGGAGTGAGTTGTTGACCGGCGTCCGTCGGAAAGAGTAATGAGAGCGGAATCAGTAAAGCGAATCCCCGAGCGGCAATCACGCCTGCCAGCCAGGTTCGTTTCCGCTGCTTTCCCTGAAAGAAAAAACGATAGGCCAGCACGCTGATGGCCTGCATCGTTTCCGGGATGATCATCAACACAGACAGCCAGAAAGCGGAGGGATGAAATCCCGATGCAAAATAATTGAAGAAACTTCCGGTTGTCAGCGAATTTCCAGCTTGAAACAACATCTGATTCGCCATGACTCGTGAGACAACCTCCGGAGTTTCCGGAGACGTTCTCGAGTCGGGCGACTGTGCAGTTGACGGAATTGAGGGATCTGTTGTGGCGGTCACGTTTGTAGTTTATTGACTGCTTTCAACAGTTGCGACGCAACGCCGCGTGTCAATAATGGTATTGTTCTGGAAGAAATTGAGATCTGTTTTGAAGTGGTGAATTATAATTTCATACAGTACTTCCAAGTTTGTTTGTGATGGAGAGCAAGGGGTCAGGATTCAGGGACCAGGGAGCAGAAAAGTCGGAAAAAACCTGCATTTTCAATCCACTATTTCCTACCCACTACTCACTGATCCCTCCATTGAGGCAAACCTGGAGCCACTGTCATACGAGAAACGGGAGCAAAAGCCATGTTGTCACGCTATACGATTTATCGTCGTCGGCCGGTTGATGCTGGTCCGCTTCCGGAAGGGATTCGGCAAGACGCTCGATGGCGGACCCGGCATTTGCTACGTCCGACTCAGGAAATGGTCGAAGACTTTCTGGAAGACACCTCCTCGACGGGATGGAAGAAATTCCGATCTTCATACCTGTCGCTCCTGAAAGAACGATTCAAGGAGACCCCAGAAGAGTTCCGAAATCTGGCAGAACTGGCGACGGAGAATGATGTCTATATCGGATGCAATTGCCCGACAGCGAAGAATCCAGACGTTCACCATTGCCATACGTTTCTGGCTCTGGAGTTTATGAGCCAGAAGTTTCCGAGGCTCGATATTGTCTTTCCGAAGGAAACAGAAGGGTGATCGTGGCGTCCCCCTGCAAAGAAAAAAGAGATGGCTATCTTAGGAATAACCACCTCTTTTAGAGCCGCGAACAAAACCTTTCAAACGATGAATATTTCCCTTCCGCGAGCGGATCGGGGTCAGTTTGGTGAGGAGTTCTTAATGATAAAGAACTGGTTTATTTCAGTTCTTTGATGCGGACATTCTTGTATTCAGCCCACATTGGCTTGCCAGCGTGAAGTTGCAGCGCGAGGATGCCGTCGAGCAGTTGCAGCTTAGGCTCATTGTCGGTCAGTTCGATGAGCAGGCGTCCGTTCAGGTAATGCCTGATGTTGTTCCCTTTGGCGATGATGACCACGTCATTCCAGTCGTCAATCTTCATCAACTGCAGGAACTCTTCCTGTGAAATGAGGTTGTCCTTAACCACTTTCTTTCCATCGGCTTCCCAGACCACTTCTTCGCCGACGTTGACGATGCGGCCTCGTTTTCCCCCTTCGTCATAGATGAATCCGCTGACGTTGGGCAACTTGTTCTCATTCCGGATTTCGTGCTGATATCCACGAACTACCCAAGCGTTTCGTGGAGTTCCTTCAGTGATATGCTTGGAACGATACTGAATTCCCGAATTGTTGTCGGCGTTGCAGCGGAAGGAGAGACGCAGTTCGAAGTCTTTGGTGTTTCCCTCTTTCCAGATCAGAAACGTATTTCCCTTCGCGGCATTGTCAGGCGTGGTTTCCCCATGGATGACACCGTCACGGACGCTCCACATGGTTGGGTCCCCGTCCCAGCCGGTCAGATCTTTTCCATTGAAGAGATTTTTGAATTCTCCGCTTTCCGCCGGTGCTGTTTTTGGAGTTTCCGCAAGCAACAGTCCGGGTAGAGCAAGAACCGTGAACACTGTCAGTAAACGCAACATCGTTTCTCCGTTTGTTTCTGATCAAACCGTTGCACAAGGCAACAGCGGACAATACCGCATCGGGCAATACTGGTAACGGAGTCCAATATAACCGGATTTCGATTGGAAAAGAACCGTTGCGATTCGAGCAGTTTGTTCGACCGAGGGAAGTCGTTTGAGGGCGTTTTTGCACGCGAATGACTCACTCAGTACTTCCAAGTTTGATATGAATAGGAGAGAAGTGGGTGGTGGATAGTGGGTAGGAAATGGCATGAATTTCCAGCCTTTTTCTGATCCCTGGCCCCTGAATCCTGATCACTGAATCCTGACCCCTTGCTTCTATGTGAATAAACTTGAAAGTACTGTCACTTTACGATTGCGAAACGCTGGATCCCATTTTCCGAAGTTCCAGTAGGCTGAAATTATTTTGAGGACATTGCGAGGATCACGAGCAACAACAGCAGAATTCCCCAGACAACGACGATCCGGGAAGTTGAAATTGAAGCGGCTTGCCGCCCGATTCCCAGTGCCCCCCGTGAATGGTCCCAGAGCAACAGGCCGGCAGGAACTGTGATCGCAGCAAACAGCAGGAGTTGCCACGCACCCGCACCATGTTGCAGCAAATCCGCCGCATCTCCAACCGGCTCCAAAACCGCCGATCCCAGATACGCGCCATTTGCAATCAGACAGAAGCCGGCAAAGAACTGAAAATGCCTGTTCCATGAGGAACCCACTCGTCTGACAACGCCCCATAGTGCCAGCGGCGCCAGAACACCCCACAGCGGGCCCATCCAAATGACCACTAACGGATGCGGATTCGGTGAAACATCCGTACGAGAGATTCGCAATGGATGAAGATCGAGAGTGGAGACAGTTCCTCCAGTGAGAAATGCACCGAGAACGTGTCCCATTTCATGGACCACCTGCATCCCCTGCCAGCAAAGCCAGAACAGCCCCACGAAATGCAGCAGGATTCGGAGTAATCTCATTTCAATCGCGTCGTTTCCCCCAACGATTTAAACAATGGTTGCAAATGTTGCTGGTAATGCCCCCAGCGTCGTTGGGATGTTTTGTGGATTGGCAGGCTGACCACCTGTCCGGCACTTGCCGTGGGGACAGAGCGTTGTTTCAGATGAGACTGAAAGCAACTTTGTTCTTCACTCAGATTGCATGCCTGAAGCAACCTGCGAATTTCCTGTTCCGGAGATTCGACGAGCTTTTCGTAAGTCACATTGATGATTCGTCCTGGCAGCACGGAATGCCAGTGATTCATCAGGCGAACAGACTCACGTGCGTAAGCTCCTAATGTGTCGAGCCGGGATGCATACGGGAGCTGATGTGCGGAATGCTGGAAATAACAGCTTAAACAGACGTCTCTCAGATCACGCTGGCAGTAGAGAATTTTCGCCTCAGGAAAGCAGAGCGAGATCCATCCGAGATGCAGAAAATTGGTTCCCATCCTGTCGGTGAAATGGCGTTGTTCAGTCCGATGAGGAACCGCCAGATAATTCTGTGCGAACTCATAGACATCGGCCTGAGTGCAACGCCGGGCCGTGCTGATTGTCTCTGTTCCACATCCCACAGCATTCCCTAAAGCGGTGATCTGTTCGCCAAGAGTCGTACGCTCGCCGCAAGCCTGAACCTGCGAATGGGCTGACAGGATCTGTTCCACCAGCGTTGTTCCGGAATGGGGCATACCGACAATGAAAATCGGGGTCGTGGTCTCATTTCCCCAGGACGCCCGGGCGTTCAGAAACTCAGGTGTCCAGAGTTCACATGTCTGATCGACCCAACGTTGATGGGCATCACCATCAAAACGGACCGGAACAAGATCATTCGCCTGACGATAATGGGCAAATGCGGTGTCATAGTCTTCGTGATCTTCTGCAATTTTTCCCTTGGCGAAATGCTGATTCGCCTGCTCCTCTGCCTCTGGTGTCTGTCTGCTTTCCGACTGAAGCTGAATCTTTTTCAAGGCAGCACGGATTGCAGGATCATCCGCATCGATCAGCAATGCCTGACGCAGACAGTCCAGAGAGCCGTCCACGTCGTCGAGTTCGAGGAGCACTTCGGCAGTCGCGCTCCAGAGTTCAATGACTGCAGGATTCCGGCGAAGCAACCGCTCGCAGAGATGCAATGCATTCTTGAGATCGCCGCTCTTCTGCAATTGCCGTGCGTGCTGCAGGTCGTCTCTCCATGGAGAAACCTGCCGAGCACGATTTGCTGGGCGTCCATCCAAAGCGGAAGAAATGTGATCAGGATGGACTGTTGCTTCAATCACGTATCGCTCCCCGATGGCCAGGCCAGAATCTGCAGATCTCCCTGCAGGATTTGCCATTGGCCTCCCCGTTATTTTCTGCCGAAATGTCAATCTGGAGACTCTGTTCCAGTTGTATCGGCACAGATCTCTCCGAGCATGACACTGGAGGCACATTCAACGAAAATTGCCTCAAGTTAGAGCAGTTTGCTCTACCATGTGCCCGCGCAGCGCGGTGTTCGAACAGGAAAAAGACTGAATCCCGCGTGGCGAGGACGAGTAATTCATTTTGCAAGTTGCTCTAGTACTACAGTTGCAGATTGCGGACTTTCTCATCTTCCGATGATCCGGCATACGGGAGGGCGAAGCTCCTGCTGAGCCGCATGAAAGGTCACGTTTTCCATGGTTTGCGGCTCGGCGGGAGCCTCGCCCTTCCGGGACCGTTTCCATCAGATAAAAATACGCAAAACATTGAGCTTTTCAACAAGTGCAACTGTAGTATCAGACTCGTCTGGTACCTCCTGTCCCCGCGGGCAGGACGGTATTCAAGCAACGGCTTTATATAAGGTGCGCGGAGTATCCCGTTCTCTCCACGCAACCAATTCAATCTGCCGCATCGGACAAACCGGGGTAATTTCGGGCGAGCTGGAAAAGTGCGGAAGTTCTGTCAGATCTACCGGTTGCATGTCCTCTCCTAACGCGTAGAATAAAAGGTGATATTCGTTGAATCGTGTTCGCTTCGGGGAACCGTGCAGTTCTGACAGTTGAGTCTTCCGGCCATCGCCTGATCGGGGGAATCGTCAAAACCAGCAGGGTCTGACCTTTTTAACAATTCGTCGCGTGCGATCACGAATTCCGCCGATGGAGTCGGAGACGCTCTGGAAGTTCGCTTTCATGAGTCATGTGAGAACAGGGAGGTTTTTCGCACCGTTTCAATCACATGCATTCAGGCACATGAATTCAAGACACCGTTTCAAGTGTTATGCAGTTGATGTGGTCTGGAACCGTAGTTGCAAAAAAGAGTGTTGCGAACTGCAACAAAATCCAACTAGAAATCACCTTCCACCTTGCGTGATGTGACCGGAGCCTGGGGACAATGACCAAGAAATATCTGAGCCTGGATGAAGCTGCTCAAATTTTGGGGATTGCTCCGGATGAGCTTGTTCGCCTTCGTGAAAAAGGGGACATCCGGGGTTTTGCCGATCGTGGCAACTGGAAATTCAAACAGGACGATGTTGAGAGTCTGGCGCGACGCCGTCAGGCCGACTCCAGTCCCGAGGTTCCTCTTTTCGATCTCGGTGACGAGTCTTCCGAGCTGGAAGAACAACCCACTACGATTCGCCGAAGCAATTCCGGACCCGCCCGTGCCGACGAAAATCTCCTTTCTGACGATAATCTTCTGGCTGCGGATGACTCCCATTCTGAGGGAAGTGACAGCGACGTTCGCCTGGTCGGGGCAGTGGAAATTGATTCCGGGTTTGGCACCGGATCGGACAGCGACAGCGATGTCAAACTGACCGGGAACGGACTCGGAAATCGTGACGTGGAAGGGACTGATCCAGAACTTCCCATCTTCCGCCCCGGCAGTGACAGTGAAGTGAAACTGGTGCGTCCAGATGGTCATCGTCCGGACAGTGACAGCGACGTCAAGCTCACGGCCGGTGATAGTGACAGTGATGTCAAACTGGTCGGTGAAGAAACCGAACCACTTTCTCTTTCTGCAACAAAAGGAGAAGGGGGAACCGACAGTGATCTTTCGTTGATGGATCTCTCGAAGAGCGACAGTGACGTTCGTCTGGCCGGATTTGACCCGAATTCCAGCGATGCCAGCCTGCTCAACGATGATGACGATGCCATTGCCATTGATTTCGATCCCGACAACAGTCGCCATGCCTCGGTGCTGGATGACGAGTCGGGAATCGCGCTGACCGGTGCCGACAGTTCTCTCCTCATGGGAGAAAGTGGAATCTCTCTGGCCGGCCCCAGTGACAGCGGAATCGGCCTGGATCTCAACGATGATGATGATGCCGGACTCACACTCGCGCTGGATGATGAAAGCGGAATTTCGCTGGACGCCGGTGAAAGTGGCATCTCTCTCGACGCGGTTGAAAGCGGGATTTCACTCGCTGACAGTGGCTTTCTGAGTGACGAAGATGAACATCACGGGACCGTCCCGATGATGGATATCTTCGGAGACGATGACAACGACCAGACCAATCTGGAAATTCCCGCTCTCGACGACGATTTTGCGACCTCCGATGCCGATGTCACCGGCGTCATGGATCTCCAGAACGAAACCGACGACGTCTTCACTCTGGATGAAGAAACAGAACAAAGCGGGGAATACTTCGAAGAAGGGGAAGATCTCGAATTCGAAGGGGAATCCTTCGAGGATGATCAGGATCTGGACGTCTTCGACGCGGGTGAAGATGCATTCGAAGGGACCGATTCCATCAGTCCCATTTCAGCGGGTGCAAGCCATCAGTCTTCTGCAGACGCGGACTGGGGAATGCCGACGTTCATCGGATTGACACTGGCCAGTCTCCTGCTGCTGGTTTGCGGAATGGTGATGATCGACCTCGTCAAACACACGGCAACTTCCAATCAGTTGAATCCTGTCAGTGGAAAACTGGTGGAAATCATCAGCGGTCCATTCAAGAGCTAAGTACTGCTCCCCGTAAATCAGGGAACAACTCATTTGAACAAATCGTCCTGAAGTATTTTCAGGAATTCAGAAACCACGAATCGAGCAAATCTGACGAATGAATTCCTGATGAATGCTGATCAGAAATTCGTGCGATTCGTTTTATTCGTGGTTCCTTTCCCTTCTTCTGACCTGATCGGGCCTCAGCCGGATCAAGGGGAGATGAGGCAATCATCACAAGACAATCTGTTCCCAGATTTGCGGGGAGCGGTAATAAGACCCTTAACAAAACGGACCCCGATCCGCTCGCGGAAGGGAATTTTCATCGTTTGAGGGGTTTTTGTTCGCGGCTCTAAAAAGCGGATTCAAAGGCACTCTTTAATCGTACGTTCCGGTCATGAACGTAGAGCAGGATAGCACATGCCCCGTACTCTGATTTTCATTGGTGTGGGCATCGTACTGGTGCTGCTGGTGTTGAATATTCTGCCAGAAAATTCGCAGTCTCAGGCGAATCTGGAGCGTTTGTCGCAGATTCGTCCCCCGCATGACTGGTTTCAGGAACAGGTCATCAACAACCCGAAAACGGTTCTGGTCGATTTCACTGCCACATGGTGCGGACCGTGTCAGTTCCTGAATAAGACACTCGCGGAAATCGAGAAGAATTACGGCAGTCAACTCGATATCGTGAAAGTAGACATCGACGAACACAAAGATCTCGCCGCACTCTATGATGTCAATGCGATTCCCTATGTCCTGATTTTCCGCCAGGGGCAGGTCGTCGCAGTGATTCGTGGAGCAGCGGGGTATCCGGAGATGGAAAGCCTCGTGAAACCCCACCTTCAACCGACCGTGACCATGACGCAGTCAGAGACATCATCCCCACACTGACGGGGTGTGCGTCTCTTCCGGAATCCGATCGGAACGGCGTGATTCCGCTCCTTATTTCTTCTCTTCCGGTTTTGCCTCGGGCTTTTTCTCTTCAGCCTTGGCATCTGGTTTCTTTTCTTCAGGCTTAGGCTCCGGCTTCTTTTCTTCCGGTTTGGGCTCAGGTTTCTTTTCCTCAGGCTTCTTCTCTTCGGGTTTGGGGTCCGGTTTCTTCTCTTCCGGCTTCGGTTCTTCTTTTGGTGGAGGAGTGAAAGGAATTGCAGCACCGATGACGACCACTTTCGGCAGAACTTCTTTCAAGACAGCGATTCCAGCGTCAGTCGTTTCTGTCTGCCAGACATACAGTTGCGTCAACTTTTTGAGCCCCTTTAAATGGGCAAGTCCGGCGTCAGTGACTTTGGTGCCGTAGAGATTCAGATAGGTCAGGTTTTCGAGTTTGGCAACATGAGCCAAACCGGCATCGGTGATCTCTGTCCGTTCGAGATGGAGTTTTTCCAGCGACTTCAGTCCGGCAAGCTGTTCCAACCCCTGATCTGTGACTTTGGTCCCCGCCAGGTTCAGCCAGACCACGTTTGGAAGTCGTGCCACTTGTGCGAGAATTGCATCATTCGCCTTCTCACCGGCAAGATGCAGTGTGACATCCAGTCGGGAATCGTTTTGCGCTAATGGCATGACGTTTCCCCCGGATTTCCGAATCGCGTCCACGACGGCCGGGTCAGGAACCTTGGCATCCTCTCCCTGTGCCTGCGATCCCCAGGAGGGAAGTGAAAGACAGGCCGCGATCACCACTGCGGAAAGAGTGCGACACTGGAATTGCTGGAACATGAGTCTGGCTCTCTGTTTACAAAGTTTTTTAATGTCGAGACATGACCTCGAATGCATCGGACTGCAAGCGTTTCAAATTCACTCAGGCTGAGCACTTGTAGGGTGGGTCGAGCCAATATGATCGTGCGGTGGGTCTTCAGTCGCAGGATTCACTTCCAAATGAACACAGACCGCCGCAAGCACAATCGGCCGTTGGCAACGCCCCACCATCACGTTACGCGACTTTGACCCACCCTACCATGAATCATCCGGGATAGGTTACGGCGGGGACAAACCCGCCATGGTGAGGTCAATACGTCAGCATAAATCAGGAGTATTGTGTCAATCAAGGTTTGAGACCGTTTCATTTTCCCCCTGCCGGTATTTGCGAGAGTTCTTTTCTCAGTCACCTCGGCATGATTCCGGCAGTCACTGGCGAAATCAGCGGATCACAAATCAGGACTGTTCGTTGTATTCCTCCTGATCTGTCCTCTCTATTTTGAAATGCATTCCCAAACGCTCCAGGCTTCCTAAAACATGTGACAGGAAGATTCTTCTTAACTGCTGCGCTGAACAGACGATTTACAGAAATCTCTCGGCAAGGGGGAAGAAATATTGAAGTTCTGGGCGGTCGGCGAGAACATACGTATCAGAAGTGGCCGCGAGAAACCCGTTCAGGTCATTTCCGCGAGAGTCCAACAGCATCAGGAGTGTGTTCCATGTCCCTCTCAAATTTGGCGTGTTTAGATCTTCAGGAGTGTCGTGATCTGCCCAGAAACACGCTAATGGCCCCGTTGCCTCTGCTTCGGGAATTACGTTGCGTCCTCGGAGCGACGACCATCACCATGGTCCTCGGCACGGAACCAGCCGTTCTGGTTTCGTCCGACATTTACGAAGCGTTCCATGTCTGGGAAGAAGACCAGGATTTAAACGAAGCCGAAGGGGGTCACGATTCCTCGGAATTGAACTGAATTGTGGTTGACGTTTTGCGAGATCACTCCGGGGCGTCCTGAGTGATCTCGCCGATCGCCACAATATGGGCTCATTCGGATGATTCCGCAAACAACGAGACGAAAAAGAGTTAAGACCAGGTGTGAACTGCCCTGACGGGGGCAGAGTTGATACATGACAGAAAAATCCCTCTTCCCGGGGGGACGAGTGACGGCGGCATGATGCCGCCGTTTCTTTTTTGATACCTTCTCAAAATGTCCTGGAATTCTCAGGTTTTGCGAAAAGAATAAGTTGACGGACATCGTGGGGGTAAATTCAAAATTCGGTAACACTTTAGTGGAATGAAGTTGCGATTGCTGTGGAGACAAGCGGGAAGTCGCTGTTCCTCGTTCCCAAGCCAGACAGCTTTTTGCACGTTAAATCACAATGCCTTGAAGGAGAAGTGGTTGCAACACGTAATGGTGTCTACTCCGCATCAACGGAAATTCAAGACTTACGACGATTGACGAAA